>JAABUR0100001404.1_pt1 | contig 43230 bp, 41 predicted proteins | sample 5560091 | NCBI WGS metagenome assembly JAABUR01 (sample SAMN10711879, study PRJNA513375) | rock metagenome | isolation source: Antarctica rocks | place: Antarctica: Victoria Land, University Valley sud | reverse complement strand
GATCAGACGAAACGAGTCAATCAAGACGTTGAACGCGAACTTAGAATCTACTGCAATTACATGCAGAACGACTGAGTCAAATGAATATCTATGATGAAATTCAGCGACAATTTCAATATCTTCTCAATCATCTCAATGACTTCTTTCTACTTCAATAAAGATTTTCACTCTCGAATGAGTTTCGATTCAGATACAACTGACTACGAAATCACTCATGAACGATTGAAAGCTAGAAAAGCAGACGATATTGTCATTTAAATGAAAGAGCTACTGAGCTTCGATCGTCAACAATTGAAAAAGATGAAGCTGATCATCGAAGCACAGATTAATAAACATAGACGAGACGTCATCTATGAGATAAATGACTGAGTTTGACTATTTTTCAAAAACGTCAAAATCATGAGATCATGCAAAGATTTGAAAGACAAACAACTAGAATTGTATCAGATCACTGTCAAAGCGAGAGTCTTCTATCATCTTTGTCTATCAGTCAGCATGAAGCATCTGCATTCAATGTTCAGCTCAAAGCTACTGCAATCGTATTCAGAAGACTCTTTATCAGAACAGCATGCAGAATCTCTCAGATTCATCATTATTGATGATGATGACGATGAACATTGAGAGATAGATGACATTCTGAACTTCAAACACTATCGAGATCGAATACAGTACAAGATCAAATGAAAAGATCTAAATAAAGACGATGAATGATACTATGTTGATAAAGATGAATTCGATGACTTTGAGAAAGTTTTGAATGAATTTCATATGTTATATTCAAGAAAGTCACGCTAGTATCGAAATAACTCAATAAGAAAGCAAGCAAACGAGCGACATTCATGCAAACATGAATTTTCGAAGAAGAAAGTAATGTTACGAGCGTATCAAGATTGAATAGAGCTAGTCAGTGTCTTTAGCTCAGATCTGACTCAGATCTGACTCAGTCTCTATTTTCTTTTCTCAACATCTCTTTGTTCAACATCATCTTTCTTTCTACATCACATTCTACTCGTGTCACAAACACATTTTCTTCAAGCTTAGCACAGTCTCTGAATATTACTTAAATAGAAGCTCTTGTACTCATTTTCTTCTGTATTCTTAATATTCAGTTATAGCTATCTCTAAAGATCAAGCACTATTCAATTCTGACTTTCGCTGATTGACTCATTTAGACACAGTTCTGACAATAACTTTCTTGCAGAACATTTTAATTCTTGATGATGTTTAAAGCTTATTCAATGAATCTTCAACTGATTGTTTACAAATAAGAACATTAAGAAATACTGCAAAATTTGTAAATCATGTCAGCAACATAAGACACTACGTCACAGAATCTGAGAACTTTTGAATAGTTTACTCATTTCTTGAAAAGTATGAAAGAGCATTATCATGAACTTTATCATTAATCTTTCTGACAGCACAAGCATTTCAGACATTTTCTATGACAGCATTATGATTGTAATCGATCATTTTTTCAAGATGATGCACTAAATTTCTACTTGAAAGACAATGATTGCTTTCAATCTGATCAATCTCTTTCTTGACAAAGTAGTTTGATATCACGAGACTTCTGATGATATAATCTCTGACAGAGATTTTGTATTTACATTACACTTTTAAACGTTGCTGTGCTATCATCTTCTGATCAAGCAAAAACTTAGCACTGCATTTCATTCTTGCATTAATGATCAAATTAAAAGACAGAATCAAATTCTTGAGACTTATCTTCAAGCGTACTGCAACAATGTTCAAAATGATTGAGTTCATCTTCTTGTCATGATCAAGTTCTTCTACAATAACAGCGTTTACATCACAACATTGATAACATCATTCTTTGCAGTCACAGAAAGACACTTGAGAATGAAGTTCAACATCAAGAGTCACTTAAAGAAATCAGAGTCAGTCATGAACTACACAATGAGAATGAAAAAACTGCACGAGAATCTTTGCTACAGACTTGCAGAGACAAACGTTGACTACACGACTCAGCATGACAAAAGACACTCTGTTAAGATGTATCTCATTAATCAATTGATGTAATTGAACGTTAAGAACATTTGAATCAAGAAGTCTTTCAAGAAACTTGAAGCTAAAAAATATGAATTGTACAAAATTCTAAAGTGACTGAGCAGACAAGTCTATCATCTGAAACTGTCTTCAAAGACATGTATACATTCAATATTCAATGTCAATCTGCTGAAATCATTCTGCTTAAGAGAGAAAGAGTTGAACAAGTTGTTGATGAAGAATCTTGAGCTAAAGAAAGAAATACATGATAGTTGAAAGATTGACGACATACTGAATAGTTGCATACAAAATGATTAATTGCAATATCTGCTTAGCTGAAAGAACTTTGAAGCTTCAGAAAATATTTGAGAATCATCAGACTATCTTAACAATTGCAAGACTTTATTGAGATTCTTTTATTGCAGACATTTCATCAAGCTTGAAAGTAAATCATTAACGTCATCACGAAAAATCACAAGTATGCATAAAACGAAGTAAAAAGATTGATAGTTATCTAGCTATCACTAGAAAGAAGAAAAGAAAAGAAAAACAAGACTTTCTTGCTTAATCATTCTCATCAATACTCGAATCAACAGTCTAAAAAAGTCGTTAGCAGATGCAGAAATTAATACACGAATAACTCATGAGTTTTATATGATATGTGTATCATTCAGTTCTTACTTTCTCAAAAATTCAAAGATTGATGAAAGTAAACTCTTGCAACTATTAGTCAGATAGCACAAAACATGCACAAGCTATCATATTGACAGAATAAATAAAATAAGAAGCTCATATCAAAGCTCACTGCATTCTTTATCTCTTCAATGATAGATTGCGTGATCAACGTCAAAGATGAGAAAAGAGAAGAAGTTATTAATGAGAATAAATCAGATGAGAGCGAAGCATTCTTCATCTCTTCAATGATAAACTGCGTGATCAACGTTGAAGATAAGACGAAAGAAAAAGTTATTGATAGAAATGAATCAGATAAGAGCGAAAGCAGAGAGACATGAGAAAGCAAAGAAAACAAGAATGAAGATAACATCACAGAAGAGCATGTTTTAATTGCAACAGAGATATTCTGATCTTTTGAATGCATTGCAAGAAAAGTCAAAGCATTCTGAGTCTGAGCAATCAAGACAAGTCAAAGATTGTCATAGTTTTCAATCTGCTTTCACAAATCTTCAATGATTTTGTTCTGTCTTGCAATTCAACACAGCAGATCATTAATTCAAATCTCTTGTACTCTCATTTGCTCTTGCTGTTGAGATCATGCCTAGAATCTAATCACACTGCAGCGAGGTAGTACGTAGCTGAATAGAATGTTTGATCAATAGAGATAGCTATAACTAGAATATTAAGAATACAGAAGAAATCAAAGGGAAATTTCGAGCTGTATCTATAGTATGACAAAACAAAGAGAACGAAGCAGATTTGCTTGAGTATTGAAAGCGCTAGAATAGAGTGTTGAGACTAGAAATTCAACATGAGTCAAAACCTCTAAAGCTTGTTGACTAGAAAACTCTATTCAATTTCGACACACTCGTAACATTATCTTCTTCTCTTTAAAAGTCATGTCTCTATGACTTGTAGTGTAGTTCATAGCACTGACGTAGAGTCTTGATGCCTGCCTTTCTATCAACCTTTCTATTGATTCAAACCAACTCGTCAAATGCCTATTGTAGCAGACTCACTATGTGAGATAGAATGATCATTGAAGCAGGCTCACTAGTTGCACGTGAACGCGAGGTAGATCGATTCACTGGTAGGTCGAGCGATGAAAGTAGATAGGTCATTGCATTGACGAAGAGTGTCATTGTAGCAGACTCACTATTTGCACGTGAACGTAGAATCAGGTTCACTGATAGGTAAGACGATGAGGGTAGATAAATCATTGCATTGACGAAGAGTGTCATTGTAGCAGACTCACTATGAGAACGTCATTTGTAGTAGCAGACTCACTAATTTGATCTGACGACACAGATTGTTTTGACTCGTCTGATTCACGAGCTTGGTTCGAAGCGAAGAGGGAAAGAAATGAGTTGAACAGCTTATTTTCACTCGTCTGCTTCACGAGAATGAGTTGATTCTAGAGCAATTCACGAAGATTCTTTATCGTGATTCTCTTAATCGAGTGAACTGTGCGTACTTAATGAGCGATAGATTCTCTAGCAATTCAAACAGTCTTGCCGTTGATTTTATTGACTCTTTGATGTTGTTCTGTCTTTCGATTGCGTCGATCATCAGGTAAAACAAATTTCTTTATACTCGTTTCGTTGTTCGTCGAGTAGCTTGAATGAGTAATGAAATCGATATCGTGTGGTAAACGAATTCTTAATATAATGTTGAAACCGTGCCTAGAATCTAATCACACTGCAGCGAGATAGTGCGTAGCTAAATAGAATGTTTGATCAATAGAGATAGCTATAACTAGAATATTAAGAATACAGAAGAAATCAAAGGGGAATTTCGAGCTGTATCTATAGTATGGCAAAACAAAGAGAACGAAGCAGGTTTGCTTGAGTATTGAAAGCGCTAGAATAGAGTGTTGAGACTAGAGATTCAACATGAGTCAAAATCTCTAGAGCTTGTTGACTAGAAAACTCTATTCAATTTCAACACACTCGTAACACTTGCATCTTTCTGCAATTGATAGTTGCATCTTCAACATTCTTCTTCATTTCGCTGATGTTATTTCTGTTTATCTTGATATTAAGAATGAGAGAACACAGCTTCTTCTCAATATACTTTTCAAATTCAAGAAACATCTGATTCTGAGCTAAATCAAAAGAAAGATCATGAGAAATGATCATCATCTTCTTGATCACAGACTCAGAATCAAATGCAACAAAGAACAAAGAAAAACTTGCGTAAAGTTGAGAAGAAAGAGAGTTTAAGCGAAGTGATGAAGAGACAGAACTGACGAAATTGAACTCAAGATCAGATGTAATCTTGACATGAGAAGAATTTGAATGAGACAAAGAAGTGCTTAAGTCAGACAAAGAGAGAGCAAAGCTGACAGAAATGAGCATCAAGTCGCTCTTGAATGTTCTAAAAAGCATCATTAATCATTGAATTTTCACATCTTGAAGCTACTGAAAATTGTACTTACGACTCATACTTGCAATTTGCTTTGATAACAATGCATAGTGCGCATTTCTTGAAATTCTTTTCAATAGAAAACTTTATTTTTACGCAGTCTACATTTCTTTTCACGCACTTTTAACATTTATTCAAGAGTTGTATCACAATTTCTTTGCTGTACACATTCAGAGCTGTTTTGTGATGCTGAGTTAATGACATGAGATTTCTCATGTAAAGAGAAAGAGAGACAAATCTCTGATCAGAAATGATGTAAAGATGAGAAAATTAAACGCAAGCAGCAGACATGATGAGCGCGCTGACGTGAGACGAAGAATCAATAGTGAAGAAAGCAAGCAGATGTAATGCAAGCACATTTCGTGTTTTAAGAGAGAGATACGATGAAGAACTGCATCGCTCACTTCTTTTAAACTTCTTCATCTTCATTCAAGATATCATCAGCTCATCATCATCAAATCAAGAAGCTGATTCATACTTACTATGATCATGATACTCGAAGAAATCATACAGAACTACTTTACAAAATGAATAAAAAATCAAGTAAAATAATGAGATGAAGACTGAATGCAAGAACGAAAGTTGAAGAAGAAAGAAAGTTGAAGATCAGACAGAAGATAAAAGAAATGAGTTGATAAAAATTCACTATTTCACAATAAATAAACATGAACATTAATGATCATCATCATCGCGCTAGTCATAAAAAACAACAGAAGCATTGCTTTTCTGTTCATTGTTTACTTCTACTATCTGATACTATCTTCTGCTCATTGTCTGCTTCTACTATTGAGCATCATCTACAGAAGAAAACTTCAAATTGAGCAAATCTTGATTCTCATCACATTGTCATCATGAAAATTCAAGTCTAGTTAACGTACATATGTTAACAAAAGAAAGCGTCGAGATCATGATCACACTGTGCATGAAGTGACAGTCAAAATATAATGAGATAATGAAATAATTTTCAGAATTCAGATTTATGAGATTCAGAGAATAAACATGAACAATACTGCTGATCATCTAGAGATTCTACGTGAGTTGCAGAAAATGCTCAGTCTACATCTACAAGAATCAAAAGATAAAGAATATGCTATCATCAGTATTTAAATCTATAAGAATCAGAAAATAAACATGAATGCTACTGTTGACTTTTTAAAGACTCAATGCTTGCGCTATTAAAAGAAAATTTCAAGAACACAATGATGCACAGCGAATTCTGATATCATGCATTGCATGAAGAAATGAAGCAATTCAACAACGAGAACGTTGTTATTAAAAGAGAAAATAATTGTCAGAACTCAGATTTATGAGAATCAAAGTTCTTCAAAGAATAAAGAACAGACACAAGAACTATTCTTCAACGCTATCATTAAGCTTTCAGACAAGAATCTGAGTCTATGAGAATTGAAATACTGAGTCTATGAGAAACTCTACTGTTGATTCTCAGAAACACTGAGTTTACAAGAATCTTTATCGTTGATTCTCAAAAACTCTGAATCTACAAGAATTTAAGTCACATACAAATTTCAACGTTTCATCAACGATAAGAGTTCAAGTCACATACAATCTTCAAGAAATCTTGCATGAGTCACATGTAATTTCGCTAATCTCATCAATGATGCTTGAACTTAGTCTTCTGAGTATATAAAGAAGAATTCACTTCTGTATTTCATAGTTTAGTGTTAACTTTCTATATGAATAGATATTACTAAGCTACTATCAAATTTGATTGTATTATCTACGCGCATATTCTTTAGTGTGACTGCGCATTTCTCAAGCTACTCACAACTTGTTTTGAAGTCAACTTTATTCAGAATTAGCTTATGTTCTTCTGAGTCATATAAATAGTCAACTCTTTTCTTCTAGATACTTTTCTTTCTTAACATTTATATACTCATTACATTACACTCATATGACTCACTTTATGCTGATCTTTAACACTCAGTGAATTGTCAGATTCTTTCTTGCTGTTCTCAAAGAGTTGACTATTCTGTGAAAGTTTCAGACAACGATTAGTATAAATTTGTTTTTTTGACTTGAAGATACTCAATGTTTCTCAGCTTTATTCTCATCATCTTTCTCTTTGAGTTAGCTTATTGTCTCATCAAGCTCAAAAATCTCAACATCAAACAACAGAATTCTTCTTCGTTGAGCTTGCTTGAGAGTCTTTCTCAGTTTTATTGATTAATTTACATTTTAATTTTTTTTTTTCTTTAGACATATGATCATAAACACTCACTTATACTCAACGTTTCTACACGCTGAGAATCTATCATGAGACTCATGAGCTCAGTATTAAAGAATGAGAAGACAATAATTAAATACATTAGACAGCTTAAATTGAACATTGACTTTAAACTCATATCTCATCTGAAGAATCTAGACTTCTGAACTTTCTTGAAGTAAGCTCATGATATTCTGAAACTCATACATCAAACTCAGTATTTTTCTGAAGCAAAGAATTATTTACTGTTCAGAATGCTTGAAAATTGAAATAGAATTCAAGTCAATCTATACTTCAAGATCAAAAAGTATTCTATCATTAAGTGCTTGAAGCACATAACAGATGTCATATGAGAGAATTGAGTGCTCAATCAATCTATCACATTACATATTGTTTCTGCTTTACTATTATCTTGAAATCATGATATCAAGATCATTGATCTGATCACAAGTTCAGCATTCAATATTATTATGATGAGTTTTTTCATCAAATATACTAGCAGTTCTCATGATGTTGAATCTGTTAGAGATTGATCTAAAGCGAGTCATAAAAGTGTCATTTAACTAATAAATAAATGCTAAGAAAGAAAAGTATTTACAGAAAAGAACTCAATTCTTATATGTGTATTTCTTAACTTTGTGCTAAACTCGATTGAATTGATATCTTACACATACAATGCAGAATTTCAATGATATCATCTTTAAATCAAATTCTCGCTAGACTCAATTAAAATGAAATCAGATGAAGACTAGACAAAGAATAAATGAAGAATAAATGAAGATTAAAATCGTAACATTATCTTTTCTTTTTAACTATTCATGTTTGCATGAATGTTGTTTCTTAGTGCAATTTTCTTGAATATTTGATATGAAAGTCATTAATCATCTTTTAAGCATTTATAAATTCATCATCGTCAGCGTTATATCAGTTGAGATTGTTGTCATAGCTCTTTCATTTGACTCGATATTAAAGTCGTCTTTGATATCATTGAAAGTTTAATATATTGTTGATTTCTCATTGATCTTCATCGTTTATCACTATTGATCTCGAAGATTCATTCTTCTGATCAAACAGAAAGTTATTGACGACGAAATGAAGAAGCTCTGAATGAAATACATCATGTATATGCATAGTCTCAAATAGTTTCAATTTATAAAATGAGTCAATGAAATTAATGATTTAAAAAGAATCGAGCATCTTGTCATTCAATTTTTTGAAGAATCTCGCTGTAATGATGTTTCATTCATTCAGAAACATCTTTGATTCAATCTTGTAATTGATCTTCTTTCTATGCTTATTAACTTGATTCATCATTTGTTTTCATGTTTTGATCAGAGCTTCATAAGCAAAGATCAATGTCTTGTTCATTTGTTTAAATATATTCTTGACTTGATCAATCTGCAAGCATTCGCGAGTGCTTTCATACTCGATGATGTCAGAGTTGAAGCTCATATAAGAATGAAAGCTCTTGTTCATGAAGAATAGAATCAAGAAAATAATTGAGAACAAGATGTTATTGTCAACAAACTCAATCATGAATAGTCACTTAAATCAGTCATTCTGCATATATGAACAGAAGAATCAAAGATATCGCTTGATGTTCTGATTAACTCGTTCACTTTGATCGTTGATCTGAAAATGATAGACGATGAACAATTAAAGAAAAATGCTCAGTCATTTGCAAAGAAACTTTCATAGTATAAAAATAAATTGTGAATCTCAATCAAATATTATGAAGCTTGATAGATCATGAGTTTGATATACTCATTAAATCAGCATTTTCGCTGTCTTTTCAACAGTGATATCTTCATCATCAATGATGCAAGAAATATAATGTCTTTCTTTTAATAATTTGCAGATAATTATCAGAATAGCGTTGTATTCACTTGAATCAAATAAATTAATAATAAAGTTCATTGCTATGTCTTGTTATCACTGTTCAGATATTAATAAAGATTGAAGCAAGTCATTTAATTTATCTTTAAATGTCTTTGAATGTTGACAGATATAGCAGTTTTGAATATATTGATCTATCGTTTTTTGCATGAATGATCAATAGTAGTTTCGCTTTATGACTTTCACAGTTTTAAGAATATCAGAATGATCAACTGATGATTGATCGTATATCTCACGAATCAGATTCATTTGTAGAAGCTCGTTGAATGAGACTCATAGCTGATTATTATGATACAAGATTTCATTCTGAGTTCAACAATTCTTCAATTTGATATCTTTATATTGTGTCTCATCTCTTGCTATTGCTTTGCAAAGTAGCATACAATTCTCATTGATCTTATTAATCTCAAGAATCTGTTTATAAATTGATTCATCGATGTTTTTCTTTAAATCAGCAATTTTCATTCGATTCAAAGTCAGAATAGTGATTCATTAATAGCGAATGTGCTCATCTTCTGAATCTCTGAGCACGATGTCAGCTCAATGAGTTAATGCATCAATCTTGATGTTCTGTTTGTCAGATCAATACATTATTCTGAAGTTGAAGTCAATGAGCTTCTGAATTCAACACATTTGACGTTTGCTCAACTCTTTATCTTTCATCAATGAGATGAGTGCTTGATGATCAATGAACATCTTAATAGAAATGTCAGTTAATTTCAGTTCAAGTCATCAATGTTCAAATGCTTGAATGATGATCAGAAGTTTTTTATCATATATTTCATAATTGCATTCAGCAGAAGACATATTCTTGCTATAAAAAACAATTGAATGTAATACTTCTTCGTCATCATATTAAGAAAGAATCTCATCATTGACGTAGTTGAATAAATTAATTTCAAGAATAGTTTCATGAGTTTGATTGAAGTGACGTAGTATAAAAGTCTCGATCATACATCTCTTCATATGATTGAAGATGATCTGATAGACTTCATTTCATTCAAATATGATTTTCTTTTGAGTGAGTTGAATCATTGAACAAACAATCTTCGAAAAGTTCTTGATGAAGCGTTGATAGAAATTGCAGAAGTCAATGAAGAACTGCATCTGAATGAGATTATTGAGAGTAGATTAATCAACGACTGCTTGCATCTTTCGCGAATTCATCTTCAATTCTTTAATTAATATCAAAAGTTTTAGAAAGATAGTTTTCTGAACATGAAACTTGCACTTGTTGATGTTTATCTGTAGATCAGCTTCTTGTAGTTTATTCAAGATCAATCATACATGTTGCTTGTATTTCTTCAAGATCTTGCTGTAAATGATAATGTTATTTAAATAAATCTGACAAAACTGATGTAGATATTTGAACAATACGTCGTTCATATAATGTTGATAGAACGTTGATTTGTTGATTAATTCAAAGAGCATTACATGATATTTATATGAGTTGAAGAAGATAATAAAAATAGTCAAATCTTCGTTATCTGAGTGCATGTGAAGTTTGTTGAACACGACAATGATGTTCAATTGAGTCAGATACTTGTTTTCTTGTATACGAGTGAGAATCTCATTTATCAATGACAAAGAATAGCAATCTTGTTTGATCAAAGCATTAAGCTTTCTGTAATTAATGCAGAAACGCAGACTATCATCTTTCTTTTCAATGAACAAAATGAGCGAGACGTATGATGCAAAGCTGAAGAAAATGAACTCTTTGTTTAAATGATTGATCAGATACTTTTTTATCTTCTGAAGCTTGTGATTGAACATTTGATATAGTCTGCTTCGAAAGAACATTTCTTCATTAATCAACTTAATTTTGTGATTGTAGAAACAATGTGATGATAGCTGATCTGTCATTGCTCGATCGAAGATATTTAGATAGTCATGATATTCAGAGAGAAGCTTAATCTTGACTTGCTTGAGAGCTTCAGCATGAAAAAGCTCATGCAGATTCACTTCTTCAGACTTGTTTTCAACTGTAGTTATAAGTCAATCGATTTTCAAGATGATAATAGCAAAGATTTTGATATCTGATTGTTTGACTAACATTCTATATGTTGCTGTCTCTATCATTGCTATGTTCATTGAACTGAAAGAGAATGAATTCAGACTGAATGTTAATTTAGAATTTTTTGCGCTAGTTAAAGTCGCGTCACACGATTTTAACTGTTCAATTAGTTTAACTGACTTTTCATTGAACTGACTGAAAGAGAGTGATTTCAAACTGAGTTGAGATGTAGTGAAAGATTTCTTTAATATATGAGTAGAAGTTAAACTTTTTTGCTTCGTGATTATTTTGTTGCTTATGAGTAGAACAATTGATTTCTGATTAGAAATGAAATTCGAAAATCGAAGAGAATTGATTTGCATATTAATTACTAGATTGATTTTGTTTATTCATATTTTTTCAAGAATCATTTGATGTTGATTTAATTAAGTGATCAACATAGAAACTGTGTCAATCATATAATCTTGAACAGTCAGATTAGAATAAATGACATGAGTAATGAGTTTTTTAACATAATGATCATCAAATTCTTAAATTGACTTCGCTTTGATCAAAGTCAGAGACTTGATTTGCAACTGATCACAAACAATCTGTGCAATCACTTCATCAATAAATGAATAGTCAGCAGCTTCAATGTCAATCAATAACTTCAATGAGTAACTAATTTCATTGTTAGAAAGTACATATTCAATAGTCAAAGATTCAGAAGCAAAAGAATCATCTGACATGCTCATCATTAAAGAAATTAACACATCTTTCATTGCATTTTTGATGAAAGTCTCTAGTTTTTTGTCTCGCTATTTAAATCTTTGAAAAAAGACATTTTCTCATTCTTCTTATTCTTTGAAATGATGATTTTATGTAGATGAGAAATGAATGCATAAGATGCAGAAGTATTAATTTTGTTCTGAGAGTAATTCTTGAACAAATGACTTGAGATCTTGCAAGTATAGCAAATGATATACGATCTTGCTGACTTAAAGATACAAGAGATGATAGACTTAACATAATTGATTATCAAAGTCATCACTGACAATGAAGTAGCAGCATGTTTATCAGATACGACAGTGACTTTGACGATGACAGTGCGAAGCTGACTGTGTAGCTGATAGTTGACTCACTGTTTATTATTCACATCTTGAAGAAAGATTCTTAAGCGAGTGAGCGAAGTAAAATTCTCTGAATAAACTGATAAAGCATTCTGCAATCAATTATTAATTTTATTCTGAAGATTATTCATCAGAGTACAATCATTGTATTTGAGATAGTTGAATAGCTTCATAAAATTGAAGTAGAAAACATTGAAAGACTTGTCTGCTTGTCTCAAAGCATTGTACTTGTGACAAAAATTTTGATTCTTATTCAGCTCATCATATATTTCTTTCAAATGATTAAATAACTTGTAGATCAAAGTGAATGAATTCAAAGAATCAAAACAACATCAAGTGAAGATGTATTTCACAGCATCATCTTTTAGTCTAAACATTATGTAAACAATACAGATAGTCTTGTCATTGAATTGATTAACATTGATAATCAGCTTGTCATTTATCTTGTTTCTTCAACTTTCTTAAGTCAATTCATTTTCATTAATGAATATAAATGAATTCAAAAATTTGTAGAATCAATGATGTTCATTTTTGAATGAGATGAACTTAGTAAACATCTCTTGTCAAGTATAATTCTTGATAGAAGCATGTGACTCAATATCTTGTTGAAGTAGATGATTCATAGTAGATTGAGACTCAGTAAACTGTCGAGATTGAGATTAATTAGCTGAACATTGTTTCTTTTTGAAACTTAATACTTTCTTTCATAGTTTAATGATAGTCTCTTCTTGAGTGTTTATTGTCATTTGATTTGTCTCTAACTCATTTAGTCTCTTGATGTGATCAACTTGTAGATCGATTCATTGCTCATTAAGTTTCAAAGTCATGTCTTGTTGATCTTTTAGCTTGATCAGCATCTTGATGATCTCATCTGACTGATTGATAGTTCATTGATGAAGTTGTTGACTCATGTTGATGTTTCATGAGATAACAACATTCTGAAATCTCGCTGAAGCATTGAAAGAAATAAGAGAAACTCATTTACTAACAATGCTTTTAAGCAGATGAGCTGTTCATGACTCGATTGATTCAGAGTCGTGTGTCATTGTAAAAGATTGAAGATAAATAAATAGATTTAATTATGATAAGATTGAATAATTGATTTGATTGATTTGAGTAAATTTAAGTAAATTTAAAGATGTGTTTTGATGAAAGTAATTTGAAGAATTTCTTGCGAATTTTTTGAATAAACGAAGTAGATTATTTCGTATTATTTACACGTTAATAGCAGAGTAGTTGAAAAGCATTTATCTACTGTTAAAGATTGATCTAGAGCGAGTCATAGAAATGTCATTTAACTAATAGATAAATGCTAAGAAAGAAAAGTATCTACAGAAAAGAACTCAATTCTTATATGTGTGTTTCTCAGCTTTGTGCTAGACTTGATTGAGTTGACATCTTACATATACAATGCAGAGTCTTAATGATATCATTTCTAGATCAGATTCTCGCTAGACTCGATTAGAATGAAATCAGACGAAGACTAGATGAAGAATAGACGAAGAATAAACGAAGACTAGAATCATAACAGAATCAACTATGAAGCAATGACTTGCATTTAAAAGTCAAATCAATGACTTTCAGCTCAATGCTGAATGTTGAAGATGAACTGAAGATTTGAAGCTATTCTGACTCTGCATCGAGTCATTTGCTCTTCAACTCTTGAAGTTCTTTCTACAAGTCAACAAAATATCTGATAACAATGTTTTAACAAAACGTGATTGATTTATCATGAATCTCATTAGACTGATCATTGAGTTTAGTTTTCATACCTACATTCTGACTCGACTCAATTACTTAAGTTGAATCTTCTGACTTGACTTGATATTGATTTCAAGTCAGAATTCGATTTGAGTTTTCGATTTGACTCATCAAGCAATCGAAAATAACATCAAATGTCAAGATTTACTATTTTTGAATTTATTATATCATTATATTTGAAAGTCTTTCATGCAACAAACAAATCTATTTCTCTTCTCGTTGTTTGCATTATCTTGTTGCATTATCAATAAAATATATTGTGTGATGTCTGATTCTGATAAGACATATGAATTGTCAAGATCTTCAATCGAGAAAGAGTTTAATTTCTTGATCATTCATTCATCTACTTTCAGTAGTCTTCATTCTAATGAATTCGCAAGTTAAGATTCACGAAACATCAATTGTGCTTTCGTCAAAAAGAAACAAACTCTTCAAGAAGCAATGAATAGAATTCATTGCAATACTTCTCTTTTAATATTAAGAGAGAATAATCAGTATGTTGAGTGAAATGCTGATATCAATGCTCAATTTCAACAATGATGATTACAAATGTCTGTTGACGAAAGTATCATCAACAAGATTCAAAAAAAGATAGATAATTCACTTTGAATCAAGAAGATTGAAGTAAATAAACAATTCAGAATCTGAAACAAGTTTATTTAAATGATCTTGACGTTGAAAGAATATTCTAAGATTTCATGCAAGAATTGTCTTAAAATTCTAGATTATTTTACAGCTATTGATGAATCTAGTACAATTAATATGATCAAGCATCTCAAGACAACTGCTTGCATGAAACAATTCAAATGAAAATGACTCAACTCTCTTTCACAGATGAAGATATCTTTCAGTCGTGTAAGTTTAATATGATAATGCAAATAAATAATGCAAAGTTGACGTGTTTATAAAAGAAAAGTCATATTGACTTATCATCTCAATTCAATCAACAAAATTGAAAAAAGATATTGTGCAAGATCTTTGTTGCACTGAATTTGTCTTTTCAAATCATTGAAAATGAGCATTTTCAACAGTTACTACAAATGCTTCGTTCAGAAATTACTCTCGTTCATTGCATTAAATTGTTAAGCATGATTTTCTTGAAATATGATGAAATTCATGCAAAGATAAAGCAAGATTTAAAAGAATCACGACAGATTTTTATTGCATTGAATGCATGATCTAGTTCTCAAAAAGTCACTTATCTGAAAGTTTTGATATATTGAATGAATGTTACATTTCAATATCATGAACATTTTATTGAATTTACATCTTTTCAAGTTAAGCATACTGATCATCATTTAATGCAAAAGCTGTTCAAGATTTTGAATACATACAACATTAAGAACAAGCTTTTTGATGTTGTTATCAATAATGCAAGCAACAATGACACTTTAAAGAAGAAGCTTGAAAGAGCACTCAGTCGATGCAACATTTCATGAGATAGAGCACAAAACTTGATATCTTGTATGACTCATATCATCAATTTAATGACTCAAGAGTTTATCAGAGTTATTGAATCAAAAACTTTGAATGACAATTTTGCTGTGTCATTAAATGATGATCAAATTGAGAATGTAATCACAAGCAATAGTCTTTGCATTATTGTCAAGAAGATATTTATCAAATTGATAATGCAAAAAGATAATGCATTTACTAATCAGTGAAACAGATTCGCGCTCTTACTATTGTCATCAACAGTTTTTCTCAATGAAAGCTTTGCTTTTTAAAGCTTCAAGTCACAAGATCTTGAAAATTAATACAAAACATTCACATTTGCTGAAACTTTATTTATTTAATGCTTCAACGTGCATATCAACTGCACGACATAATTGATATATAAATTGAGAAATTCTTGACAAATGCAAAGATTCAAGCTATTTAATTAAAGAAGAACGAATGATCACTAGTATTACTTATTGACAATATGTTAAATTCTTTCTACAAGCTAATTCTGATTGTATCTAGAATCATCAATGTTGACATACATTTAAAATTTCGAATGTTTGATGCTTTTTTCAATCATTTCAATGTTATTGAGACAATAGTACGCAATAATGCATGTACTTCACAAGCACTTATTTTTTGAGCTTGCGAACTAGCTTTTAACAAGCTTGCAAAGTACTATTTCAAGATGAAGAGCAAAGATAAACTGATATACAATCTCGTTATGATTTTAAATTCTATTCAAAAGCTGAATTTGTATCAAGATTGAAATTCAAATAAGAATGATTCTCATTTTTATTACAACAAGTACAGAAAAGAGTTCAAGAATTATTTTCATCATCATTATGAAGAGAAAACTACAATTGCAGAAGTCAGAGTGTAAGTAACTAGTGATGTTGATCAGATAATGCAATATGATAATGTAATTAATCATTTGTTAACAATGCTATAGTTTGTTATAATGATTACATGAATTTTTCTTCAAAGAACTCAACGTTGCTTTGTATCTGTTAATGAAGATGATTGATATCTTTGCACTGATGCTATTGTCAAGAAGTTTTCAACATGAGAGTATTGAAGAAACAACGTCTTGAACTATTCAAGATTGACTCAAATGACTAAGAATGTTCTTTCATATTTAATATTCTTTATAAATATTGAATAAACATTCAGTCTTGCAAGAAGAATTTGTTGATGAAATTGATCACAAATGACTTCAGAATCAGTTGAACAGATAATGCTTTTCAAGTATTATAATCATATCATGAACTTGAATTCTGAGAAAACTATCATTGAAGCATGAGATATTTATTGCAAAGAAGAAGATGAAGATAACATGATTAATGAATCTGATGATTCTTTCAAGATAGATTTGCAGAATGTTTTACATTTTATTAATGTTTAAATATTCAATATCATTTCATTTGAAGTTGCTTTTGCATTGTCAATGTATGTAGTATGATAACACAGTTACAAGATAATGCAAAAAGATAATGTAGTTCATAAAGTGTATTGCTATGCTAAATAACTTGATCTGATCAAGATATCATGAATGCTATTTCTATTCATGATTCAACTGAATTTCAAGATTGCACATCAAAGTCTTCATGAATATCAAATTTCTTTGTTAAAGAGTTACTCACTTGACATGAATAGCAAGAAGATTGCTATCTGCATATGTAAAGCATTATATCAGTAAGTATTGTAAAACATCAATGATAATGCAAATGAGTAATGCACTTACTGACAAGAAATTCACATAGAAACGCTTCTGTGATCTTCTGAAGAGTAAGCAATGTCAAAGTTTGAATTTTATAGTTTGCATCGCTCATTTTCTGACTTATCTTGTTTATATCAATCTCATTCTGCATGATTTTGCAAACTACTTTTTCAAATGAAATCTTCAATATCAACAAATTTGCATCTCTTTGATAACGATATATCTTTTAAAGTGCAACAATTTCTGACTTTCATTTTCTCTTTGACTGTTGCAATAAACTAGCTGTTGATAGCTTGATGCATTATCTGTTTGCATTATCTTCTGAACTTTATTAATCTTGCTTTCAGATAAAGTCTTTAAGTCTGCTTTTAATTCATTCATGATTCAATTATCTGATGTCATATTATCATGAGTTGAAGTTCTTAAATCATCACATGATGCATCTTTAAACTTTCGTTCTAAATCAAGTTTGTCAGCAATGCGCAACAAGAAATGCATTATCTAAATGCATTATCTGTTTGCTTGCAATGAATCATGATGTATATCAACTGACAACGATTTGAAAAATTAAGATTATTGAGTTGAGTGAAAGCAAAATGAAGTACGATGTAAACAAGAAATGATGTGTAAACAAGAGATGATGACTGTTGACTGTGTTTATAATAAAATCAATATGATGAATGTTTTGATATTAGCACTAATATGATGAATGTGTTGATTGCAGCTCTAAAATGATGAATAAATTCTAACATTCAGCTTTAACTTTAATTTTACTTACATTTCATCTTACATCTATTCTAATTCTAACTTTATTTACGCTTAACGTTTATTTTAACTCTAACTTTTTCTACGTTTTACATTTATTCATTGCACTCATCTATTGTGACTAAGTTCATTAGAAAAAGCACTTCAACATCATTATCAGATAAGAAGATTATTATGCATTATTTATATGCATTATCATTGAGACTAATTAAAATCGCAGAATGTTCAATCTATTAATTAAGTCACAGTCAATTGTGAGTAAAAATCATGCAATGAGATGAAATGAAAATCAGAAAACTCTTTATATCAAACAAAGTGCAAATCAAGTGATTCTTTATAAACAATTCATTAAATTGAGAAGCATCAGCATTTATCAAAAAGTCATCAAAGTGAAGCAGATAAAAATGAAGAACAATATGCAAGATACAATCATGAATGATCAAGTGAAAAAGAGTTTGCATGATAATGCATTTGAATAATGCATATGTGTTTCAAAAGCTGATTGTATAATAGCTCAATGCTTCAAGATAAATTTGATGAAGAAGATGAGAGAGAAGAAGACTGCAAAGCGAGCGAAGCTTGAAGCAATAGTCATGAAGATAACATTCAATACTACTTCTACTGTTGATGTATATACTGTGTTTGATGTGAAAGATAAAACTAATGTATGCATTAAACTATTGCACAACAAGATGAACTTGAGAAAAACATGTCAAGATACATGATATTTACTATTGAACTAATTCAGTAACGTATTTTACATCATGAAGAATTGAATGAATTGAAGACAATAAATGATTCAAATGTCATACAAGAATTCAATAAATTCATGAGCACATTTTTGAATGAAAAAAATGCAATTGATCGAAAGATAGTTAATTTACTAGATTCATCAAATGATGAATCTGATGATATCATTGAGATTAACAATGATGACAAGAAGATGAAATTTAACAAGAGAAATGATGATGCAGATATGATTGAGAACGAGAACGAGTACAAGAAGAAGTACAAGAAGAAGTATGAGAAGAAGAAGAAGAAGAAGAAGAAGAAAAAGAAGAAGAAGAAGAAGAATGATGAGATAATAGTGATCTCAGATTAGCAGTAGTAAATGAACAAGCATGAATTTTCTTCAATCAATTGCATTACTTTGTTGCATTATCAGACACTCAGATAGATATTAGTAGTACTTTGCTTCAGATCTTGACGAGTTGAATCGAAAATTTCGAATCGATATTTGATTTCAACTTTCTAATTCGACTCAATTACTCGAATCGAATCTTCTGACTCGACTCAAATACTTAAGTCAAGAATTCTGACTCGAATCGAGTCTTGGCGAGTCGAGAACTCGGCTTGACCTCGATGACTCGACTCGACGCGATCAGTTTAAACCTCATAAAGACGAAGACTAGAAATCAGCTGAGCAACATTAACGTCGATAAGTTAATGTATATCTATATAAACGAGCGCACGCTTAATCGATCACGAGATCTAAAAAAGAAGCTTCGCTATACACAGAACATTGAAATTGATGAGAAGAAGCTTTTGAATATGAAAGATAGACTGCTGCAGAAGGAAATTGCTATGGCTAGGCTAAATCCTTCAAACAATGAGGTGCTGAAGGAATTTCTGAATAGCATCATCGACGGCCAGGTGACTATGAAGCATTCAAATAACTGATGCTATTTATATAAACCTCTGTGTTTAATACAGGTTTCAATAAACGTGTATAAAACATGCTTTTTGACTATTCTAATTCGGTTAGGCAATAAGCATGTTTAATACAATTCTGACTCTACTCTCGACTCTTCTGACTGACATGCACTCACGCGACAGACATGCTATCGAAGCTAGTCATATCACGGGTGACTGCAACTTCAGAATGTCGCATTGCTGCATCCGGACACCGGATATTGCAACAACACAACAACAACAACAACAACGATTTGTTGAGGATAAGAGGCTGAGATGCGGGAATCGTCTGAGGCGGATGGGAAAGGGCAGTCCTACAGCATACGAATACGGCTCGGTCAACGAATCGACAGAAAGGTAAACATCACGTGATCTTAGGAGAGAGGAACCTGCCGGGACGTGGATGTACAAGTATAACTGGTGGATGGGACACGCGGCACAGGAGTTTCTCCGAAATCACTTGGTCTTCATTAGACATTCAAGTTGATATGCAATAAACGTACCGACATTATCTTTTGGCAGCCCCGTACAAAGCGCCCCAAGCAAGTTACTTTATTCCTCCGACACCTGTCGTACGTCGAAACCACTCAGCGATGCGTGCATACAGACATGCCAGGTACTCTATCGAGAGAAGACCACAAAGCACAGACCCTACACGGGAATCCTTCCCTTATTGTTGCCGCCTAACATTGCCTTCGCAATCCATCGAGCTGCATACAACTCTTCGATCCCATTACCTCCCTCATAAAGCGATGTGCTGAGCAAGCGTTGCATGCAAATCTGCCATCGAAACATCCACTGATACATATTGGATACAGTAATCTTCCCACATCACTCCCGTTTTTCACTGTCGTTTGCCTCAATCTTGACTCGTACATTCTCCTTATCCTCCGACTCTACTGACTCCACTTTAACTCCTCCTTCATCCTCTTGTTCGTCTTGCTTGGATGACCCGGGATTCTGCTTTGGCTTATCGGTTCTGTCTCGCTGGAATCGACGCATTCGTTTCCTAACTTCAGTGCGGACCATCTCCGTGGGGACTTCCGGCAGCCCCGCCGCCTTCCTTTTGCCGAGAACGCAGTTCAAACTATCGACAACTGAGTTCCAATGCTCATAGTACGGCTCATCACTCGGCTCCCGGCTGACGTTCGAGTTCCCGCATGCTCCGCAACGGTACTCATCTAGACTACGTTCGTTCCTGCAGATAACTGGCGGCGATACGTTGCAACGATCACAGTAAAGCCGGTGACCAAGACGGTCGATTTCGAGTGGTCTCCATTCTCTATGAAAGAAGGAAGGCTCATCGTCAAGATCGAGCCTTTGACGATCTTCATCGTCCAAGCGACAGATACAGGGGCCGATGAGCTTGTCTAAGCGGTGATGGAGGAAGACCACGTCATAAGAGTCTGGGTTGATGCAAAGATTGGGAGCTCCGTGGAACGTCTGATGGACACCGGATTTCCAACCGTCGATGTCAAATCGTTTGGGGTTTTTCCGGTACTCTTTCTTCAGGCTCATATCGAGGACTACATTCCAGCCTTGAGGGAGGTCGATGTTGGTGCGCTTTGAGGGGGTGTCCAAATCCCAAGTTGCTGTCTTTACCTCTGCTGAAGTCCAAGTGTTACCCTGGTTTACCACACCTAAATTGTACACACACGGGGTCCGTGGTTTCCTAGGGTGTTGCATCGTCTCCTCACGCTTCAGGTCCCCAGTTCTAAGGATAGTATGGCCACTGGAAGTGCCGTCTCCTACCTTCACAAGATGGCTCGAGTTCATGGCCCCACAGTGACCGCATCTTAGTCGCTCCGTCTTGAAATTTTTGTAAATCGCGGGCGGGCTCGTGTTACATTTTATACACCGTAAACCGCTGTTGCGGCCATCCTCACCCTCCAGCTCCATCCAAATCCTATCAAGGTATTTTGATCCTGGCCCGCCAAACTCATGCTTTAAGATCGGACGTGCTCTGAGAATGAGAGGCCCTAGTAACTCTTCGAGGCGACTCTGCAGAAAAACCAGATCATAAGAGTTTTCACTAACCTGGGGTGCCCCGGTGGCATTAATACTCTTGAAGTTTTCAATATCGAAACTCGAGGTCGTTCTGTGAAGATCCGTCAGAAGTACGTCTGCTTCTATGCTCCAATTCTGTGGTGGTTTGAGGCGTGCCATCGCCCTAAATGCTGGGTAACATGCTTGAATATTACGACGAGCCACTGGTAGAAACTGGCCGTAAGTGTTCATGGTCTATAGCACTCTATCAATGGATCGACTTGCTCCTGAACGAGTGGATTCAAGTAGAGGAAGGAGAGAGTGATTTTTTCTGAGGGTTGAATATATGTAGATGCTCTCCTGACATGCGCAGGTGTGAGCCAATTATCAGAATGCTTTACTCAACATTCATTCACTGAAAAAAGTGAATTGACGGGATCCGATCATTCACCAGATGGGCTTAGTCGCTTCTCGAAGCGAGGTGGAGCCAAGATTTCAACGCAAGACGGGTTTCCCTTCCGGACTCGAAAGCCACCCCAACATACCTTACGAACTGTGAATTTTCTTGAATAAGAGATTGCGACGGTAAGGTACGGTACCCTAATGATGTGAATGCTTAGGTAGAAAATGATGACGTGACCGACAACCGCATTTTCTCGTGAATTAGGAAATCTCGTGATTCAACCTTGACGTGATAGATGTTTCATCGTAGATTCCTCCCATCGCAATGCCGCTGATGCTATTCAAAACGCCAATGCCCAGATGCACAGATGGATCACAGAGGCACAAAACAACTCCTATATTCATCGGAGCATACCTTTGACGCTCCATCCCTGGTCCCCCATTCTCGCCACGCCAAGATCGTGGGTTCTCGATAGCCGCTCTTCAGGCATACTGCGTATGTGTTATCAGAAAATAAAGCAATACAGAGACTACTCCATAGACGGTTCGTAATTCGGTTCCAACCAAAATCAAGCACTTGGTGCCGTGGTGGGTGGCGAGGTGATGGAATGTGTGTGGGGCATTGAGGCCTGATCTCTACATCGATCCCAGAACCACCAGTGATGCTCACAAGTAGCGGAAGTAGGCCTGATGCCTGGGGAGACCGACGTGCTTGTCCCGGTGATGGTCTGGGCCGCGCTTGTGCTAACGTGGGTGGTGGTCGTAGGATCTAAGCATCCCCCAAACCACCCATAGCTGTGACAGGTTGTGGTTGAGCTTGAGGTTGTTGTAGTAGAGCTTGAGGTCGTTGTCGTAGAACTTGAACTTGAAGACGTAGTCCCAGTAGTGATTGTCTCGTCCAGGCACCCTAATACGATCAGCGAATGAGCTCTAATAGTAAATTTAACAAGATCAACATCTTACCCCACCATCCTGGCGTCTTGCAAGTCGTTGTCCGGGTCCGGGTCGAAGTGGTAGAACTGCTGCTTTGGGTTGATGTTCTTGGATCTGACCCGTTGCTCTCGAAATATTTCCAGTTGTAGCAGTCCACGCATTCAGAATCCGACACACATGGAGCCACATCATCATACGCCTCAATGACATCTTTAATAACATTCCAGATCTTGTGGTTGCCAATTCCTACTCGCCAGCTCTTGTCTTTCACAGTGTCGTATACGCACACATGGCCTAGATGGCATTGACTCTCCAAAGCGTAGCCGCCCAGCGTACAGCCTGACGTGGCGGCATTGCAGGTTCCCATGAAGATTGGATCAGCTGTGTGGCCGAAGTGGTAAATAGCAGTATTCTGCCTCGTCTGGGGAGCACTTGGATACGAGCCTGGGGGAGATGGAATACCCAACCGGGAAGCTGCAAGTGCCTCACCGTAGGCTTCGAAAGTAGTAACAGGTAAGCCATATGTAAGACCTAATAGACTGCTGACCGCGCCACCAAGCGAGTGCCCTGACAACCATATGGTGGAAGTGGGGTAGAGCTCAGTGACATTGCCATAAAGTTCCAAAGAAGCCTGGTAATAGCGATTTTTCATCTTCAAAGCCTTGACTAGGCATGTTGTATTGCATGTAAAGGCCGACGATTGGCAGTCACAGACTTGGCGCCATAGATATTGTCCACCTTGACCGCAGCAGCAACTGGCAAAAAGATTGTCGTTCTCCTTGTCGTTGGATGTTGTTTCGGCTCCATCGAAAACTGCCGGCGATGTACCTTTGAGGGCTACCACGATAGTCGAATTATCCTTGTCCGCGAATATATGACCACGTAAGCCATCACCTTCCCATCCAAAGCTCTGCGAATAATTGAAACCCCCGTTCACATCCTGCCACTCGCCCGTTCCCGGTTCTTTGGTGTACGAATTCCCTGACATACGAGCCAAGCTGAGCACCGTCTCTTTGTCTGTGACATTAGGCCCTAAAATTTCGTCCAAAGCCCACGCGGATATAGGAGGCGTGCCGGTGAGTCGAGCAGTGTCAACTAGGGACTCGATGACTGTGGCTCTGCGATCGGACAGTCTTTGTATGGTCGTCTGTCTTGATCTTGCATACAGGCTGCCATGTGCTGTTTGTCGACCCCCTCCTTCTTCCTCTATGCAAACAATATCCCCAGAACGTATGTCCAATCGGGTGTGCAGGTCTGGATATAGGTGGGTGCCATGGTGGAAGATGTGTCTCAGTGTGAATTCATGCTCTTGACTTGGTTGATTCAAAGGTGTCTCTGGGTCCAAAGCTGCCGAGGGTTGAAGAGGGCTTAGAGGGATTTGGTCGGGCACGTCGAACCAGCCGCCGTGCCATGATGCTGCGGATGTAATCGTTGATGAGGCCGCGATGAAGGATAGCAGCAATGCCCCCGTTACTCTACCAGCTGAATGGCAGGCTTCAGTCCGAGACCGTCGTAATTTCATTATGTGAGCTGAATAGAAAAAAATGTAGCGTGTAAGAAGCACGAAATATATTTTTGCCGTGGTAGTCAAGTAGGCAGTCGTGACGGCGACAGATGATCAGTTATGCATTGATGGCCATTTGTTCATGTGGTTGGCGGGGCGAAGTGCGGCAAGTTCCATGGCGCGTCATGTAACCTCTCGAGGCAGCTCCCTTGATCCTCAGAAAGTGCTTCGTTCGGAGCGTTTGTATTTTACATATTGTAAATCTGTATTGGAGGTAGAATGTGACTTCAGAGCATCATGGACTGGATCCTGATGATCTATGCAATACTATCCTAACCTTGATAAGCTTCGCTCCTTTCGACATTACTCCACGAATGTCTGACCGTACGCGATAGCCTTAGCAGTATCCTGCATTTGCTTCCAAGCAATTACAGGAACGTATCCTTGCGAGCTCTAGCTGACAGCTTGAAAGTACCTTCGTTACGATGTCCACATCCCAACTAATAGAAGAACATGGAAGGGGACAGCACCCGCAGACACTCCATGTTTCTAAATCTTTTCCGCGCCTTGAGCCTTCTCGGTCAAGACCTCTCGCTCGAAGCAGGGCAAGCACTGTACTGGATGAAAGTATTGCAGAGACTCTAAGCCCAGATGTGGAGAGTCAAACTTACAACGGGACTGGTCCGCAACAAAAGGGGGATGTATTTGAAAAGGCCACTTCGAACAGTGGTAGAGATGGGTCTTTTCGAGATGCCGATCCACTTTCGCCTCAGGACCAGGAGGTTCCGGAAGGATTTGACGAATTACCCATTGAGCTGGTCAGTCTCATAGATCGGTAGGAGGTCATATCATTTTTCCAGTCTTGCGTATGCTGACAACAATTGCTACTAGATTCATTGAATCATTAGGCGCTAAAGTACATAGCTCACCGCCATCGATCGATAGACTCTCCGAATACTTTCAAGACTTTTATCTGAAAGCCGAATCACATATAGCTACCCACATAAACGCTCTATCAAGTTTACAATATAGAGGCACCTCTCCAAATCCATCATCTTCGAAAACCTCAATCGCAAGTAGAGAAGCCAAAAGACCGCGATCTATGTCATCTAAAGACACAATCGACTCAGTAGACAGAGCCTCTGAGCAAAAGATGCTGACTACGGAAGAAATCTTGGAGCGTAGAAGAGCAAGACGACTACTCCAGCGGAAGAAGTTGGCTCTTGAAGAAGCGGTCGAAAGGCGTGTCTGCGAAAGGATATATAGCCGTATTTGGCGGCATAAAAGTACTCTTGATGAAGTGAGAGACGAGAAGCTTCGTTCGAGGACCGCCGCACTCGCTCTGGTTGGTATCGGTTTACAAGACCTTGGTATTAATATTGACACATCACGTCCGAGCGGCGAGGATTCAGGGGCCACAGCGGAATCCAAGATCGAAGATTGGATATGCAAGGCACGAGATGGATTACTGAAAATGAACGAAGCGAAATCGCCCTTGGGGAAGCTTCAGCATTTGGCCTTTGCGCACAAGTGCATTGTGGATCTGCTCACAGATTTGCATCAATCCTCTTCGTCTGCCGATGAGATCTTACCAACCCTGATATATACGCTGATCACGACACCGCCAGAAGGCATCAACGTCATAAGCAACCTACACTTTACCCAGAGATTTAGAGCTGCAGCAAAGATAGACGGGGAGTCCGCATACTGTCTAACCAATCTGGAAGCTGCCATCACTTTCCTCGAAACCGTGGATCTTGCTACACTTCGAGAAAGCGAACCCCTTGAAGGCCCACCCAAATCTGCGAGCCGCCCATCAACACCTCGTACAGAGAGCCGCCCAGAGTGGGCTTCTAGAACGCCTAGTGCAGGCACCACTAAAACAGCAAGTGTACCAGTTGCAGAGATTTCAGTCCAACAGAGCCCACCTGCCTCTTCACACCCTCTGCAGCCTCCGCCGCCACTAGCATCTCCTTCTCATCAACGTCGCTTAAGTCATATGTTCCAGCCTCCTGTGAGTGCTCTTGGCGCTGCTAGCGACGTAGTGCGAACCACTGCAGATCAAGGCTTCAAGAACATCGGTAATACTCTCGACAGCAGCTTCAAATTCTCTTTTCGGTCGGTTAAAAGAACAGCAAATCGCCGGAAACGGCATGGATGGTGAAGGCAATGTCATTCTCCCCAAGACCTTAGAGGAAGCGCGGGCGCTAATGGAATCAAAAATTGGGGACGAGGATGAAGACGGCATAGTTGGAGCGGGATTAGCCGAGGAGCAGACGGGTGCACTACCAGAAAGTAAGGGTAACACTGATGACGCACTGTTATCCGTATTTGCGGGACGCAAGCAACCTCCTCGGGAAAGAAGCGCAGACAGCACGCAGAGCTCCGGCAGCGGAAAGCGAGTCGCCTTTGCTGCTGAGACCAACCAGACGAAAGAGAAGGCTGGGTCCCCGAGCCAGCTGTCTGCTATGCAACATGAGACTGCGCAGGCAGCAAACACTGCAGTTGAGTCGATGAGAAATCTAGGCAACAGCTTGAATCCGTTGAACCGTTTCGCGGGCATGAATGTAATGCGAGGTTTTGGTAGAACAACGTCATCTACTAGTGTGGAGACGAAGATATCAGAGCCGCCAAAGCACGAGCACAATCTCCCCGAAGCTACAGCAAAAGCTGGGCAATCCCGGACTCAAGTGGGCAAAGTCTCCCCGCCGATCCAAAAATTCATGGAGGTGACTGACGCTGGGGAGCTAAAGGTTAGCGAGGTAGCGGAGCTGCTCAAAGATTATAGACGCTTGGCTGCTGGGCTGAAACAACGGGGCGAGTGGTGAACATCGGTACGAGATCAGTTGTGGAGTGTGTACAATTACGCAGGATTCATTGGGAAGGCGGTGGCGTTCCGATGGAAAGGAATACCCGGTTTGGAAGGGCATTGGGAACGAATGTTTTGTGCGACCATAGGATCGAGTCAGCCATACCTGTGAGTATTTGTCCCCCCAACCTTACCTCAATACATTCGCCCATATTAACCCTTCCCAACGCTGTCCTAAGCTGTGACGTCCCATATACCCTCCCTAGCATGCTCACCTTCGTCTACTCAAATCCAATTTCCCACACTGGAGCTCTATCTCTTTTACATCTCATGGCTACCTTTGGCCCATGTGGTCAATGATGGTTTCTTCTTGTAGAGGCTTTGTATATATGGAAGTCTCTTGGAAACATATTTGTTCTTTGCAGAACAGCAGGTTAGTTCAGTCATTTTGATCATTCGAATTGTTACAAAGTGAGATGTCCTTTGCTATGATCCAGATGATTATATATCTATTAAGATGTGTGGGAGGTCTTTGACCAATAGTTTAATACTTCAACAATCTCACAATGTTTGAATGACCTCACGAGATGATACCACCCTCTCCATATATTTCCCCCCCCTTTTCTCTCTCTTATCCAATCTTCTACCTAACCAAATATCACATACTCAACCTGATTCCCAACACCCAAAGCCCATAAGCCGACTTCTCGACACCCACTTCCCACTCTCCCTCTACGACTACTACACATCCACTCACAGAACGATCGCAGAGTAAATACAGTAAGACAGACTGGTCGAATAATACCAAACGAAGGGGCGAATTTTTCGTTCCACTGGTGTTTATGGCTCGCTTTAAAAACGTCTCTGGCTCCTGTTCGCGGTTGAGCTGGCATGGCAGAGTGTGTATCAACTCGTGCAAGGAGACTTGAGATGGAGAAAGACACAAAGAGATGGTCCTGCCAGGACTGCAAGGCATTATTCCTGAAAGAAGAATGGCAGAAGGAAAGTAAGGGCAAGGGCAAGGGCAAGGCAGTCGTTCCCATTTCATACGCAGGAGTACGTGCCGTTGAATTGGGTTATGGACCAGAATCTTCAGCAAGGATGAAAAAGTCCACACCAGGAACTGCGTGCGAATCGACCTCAGGACTTTGTTGGTTTGGGGAATGTCGTAATAAGACAAGCTGGAGTTCGCGATTGAAGAAACCTTTTAGCTGCTTGATATCTACAACCTGGGATACTTTTACAAGTCTTCTCTCTCCACTTATCCACCACACGACCCTGCCTCACAAAAGAAGACAGTCAGGCGCCGTGTAAGGTCCGCCCAATAAGCTATACCCTTCGGCCAGTGACGACATTTAGGATTCTTCATAAACCTTCTGAGGTCTTCGCAATGCCTATTCAAAACTTGGGTAGACCTTCGGAAGTCAGCTTGTTACGACCACGAATCTCTAAACTGCCCACTCAATCAAAGGAGACAAGATCTACATTTTGCGCTACCGACTTCAGCAATATATCACATTCAAAATGGCTGATCCACTACCCACGGCATTTAACGACGTACCTTCGGCATCTGGAGTTCGACACCAGAAGATCATAAAAGGGCAAAGGCACGAATGCTCTTGTAGCTCACCTGGTTCCCATATTCTACCGTTAGAGCATCTGGATGGCGAGCATTAAAACTGCTTCATCGATCGAATATCGCATTGGAAGAGCGTCTGTCTGGCCCATGAAGTTGCAAGCAATGCTAGCTTTCCAATTGACTTTCTCAATGGTCGGGATACTAGACGCATGAAGGAACCGGAAGAACAAGGAGCATGACCAGAACGTACCTGGAAGACTCAATAAAGGAACATGCTCACATTATGAAACCCAGAAAACGACTCCAAATAAGCATCAAAGATGTCTGAGAATTGATCGATTGACAGTCTAGCATCAGAACAAATAAGTACCAGTGTGAACAAGATGGCGAAATTACGAGGTGTTGTTTGCAAGAAGTCCCGCGAGCTTTGGTAATAGACGGAGCAGTAGGAAGACTACGGTAAGAAGACGGGACGTAATTTTTAGCTGAAGAGATACTAAACGAACCATCGAATGAGAGTCGGTCGTTCAGCTGTACATCTTTGCAGAGTGGCCACGCAGATCGATGCTACAGGAATACTGATCTCAGAATTGATAAGACCGCTTTTCCTTACGTCGTCAAATCATCGATCCATCAAAACAGCTTCTAGCAATCCAATGCACATGCTTTTGAAGTGGTTGCTTACGCAGGACTCGATAGGTCAAAGACATGGGGAATAGGGAGGGAGAAGACCACTTAGATAGTAGAAAAGCAAACATGTATATAGAGAATCGATAGTCGAGCACAATACTGAATACTACGCTTTATACAACAGCGTCTATCGACAAACAAAAACTTGATGTTGATTTTATCGTGTGAACCTTGGGAGCCTTCTGGTTTACCTTTCTTTCTTTTGCTCCAAGCGTCTGTCTAGAGGCTTCAAGGAGACTGTTTCTTGCATATCGTCATTGACCTGTGAACAATCACTTCCGGTCTTCTCGAGCGCTTTTGGGTATTGAAGGATGACATGAATAGATAGTACAAGGTTTGAACAGTTTACACTTTGGCGACCTCTTTTTTGCACGTGATCATGGCGCCTACGAAGTGCTTTTCACGCCTTACACTGGACACCCTCTACAAATAGCTAATCTGGCATGCTACCTATGCCCCGCATCATGACTATCACGTTTGGCCTTACTTCCTGTAGGAGTAATGGATAAAACCTGTCAGCCTTGCTTGGCGTTTGAAAATCGCTCCAATTTCATCACTGATCTTGTCATATGGTGCCTATGGCTGTGTACCGCAGTCACATGACGAGCATGGATGGGTTGCGCAAGGAACTACATATGGCAGATTCTTACTCACACGACTCATCGCCATGCTGAACCAAGGACCAGGGCCTTCATAGCCTCGCCAAAGCGTGGATGAGGCGGTGGCATGAATCCTGTGATACCTCCCGCCTCAGTCGTTACTTCAATGAAGCCACAAGATATCTGTCCATAAAAACCCAGAGGATTCATCCTTGTATCTCCTACTACCATAGCCTCCAAACAAGTTCTACTTGACAAACACATAAACTCAGGGCTGCGTTCACAAGATCACTGTCCAGTATTCCTCGTTTTCCTCTACTTCTTTAACCCTAGCCGAACAAGCTCTGGTCATGAACCCTTTTCTCTAAATCTCTGCTCAGATTCACCACCTTCAAGCCCAACCTCTCCACATCCTGCTCGAACTTCAACATGAAGCTCCTCCAACCACTCTCCCTCCTTCTCGCTTCCTCGATACTCGTTCCCGCTCTTCCTACCATCTTGCTTTCCTCCTCGACTTCCCTCTCCCGGCGCGCGGCAGAGCTAGCAAATAGCTGGCACGCCAACACGGATGATATGGTGAAGAGACGCTATGCACATGTGGACACCCTAGAAAAGAGGGGCGGCGGTGGCGGCGGAGGGGGCAGTTCGGGAAGCTCTGGGGAGTCGTCGAGCGGCTCGTCGTCGGGTGGCTCGTCGTCCGGCGGCTCGTCTTCAGGTAGCAGCTCAGGGGACTCAGCGGCTGGCGGGGGTACATCGAGTGGGGGTTCATCCGGTGGATCATCCGGTTCAAGTAAGTGGATTTGTCCTCCTTCTGACCTAAAGATGAAGCAGTAGTTGACTTCTGCTTGCAGGTTCATCAGGTGGTAAAGGAGGAAGCTCAAGTAAGGGAGATAACTCGAATGGTTCGACTACATTAGGCGTGACAGGGAGGCAAGGACGTTGCTGGTACGCTGTTGCTGGGGCTGTGGTGATTGGGCTTACGGTTTGGGTGTAAGGGGATTCACAGATGACATGAGGAGTTGATGGTGGATCCTCATCGGCCAAGGGTGTTGGGAAAAGGGAAAGAGGAAGGGGATATGTGATTATGACCCCTGGCAAAGGTAGGCAAAATGCTCGACCGTAGTAGCCCTGTTACCATCGTATCAACCTACAAATCCAACGCACAATTCCAGACCTTTCGGGATACGCCAGCCACATCTACGCGTTCCTGCTCGTGTGAAAAGTTCACCTCGTACCCTGCATTTCATCTAGATGTGTGCAAACAACCGAACAATCCTATAAACCGGAGCCCATACGTGACTATTCAGGACGTAGTCAAATGAGGAACCATCTCTCAACAAGGGGCCATACCACACACCCCACAAACCCCCACGACTCGACGAGATGCCTACTTTACCTACTTACCTGCCCCTACTACCCTACCCCCTCTTAAGTACGATACTGAACCATGTCGAGTACGCACGGTCGGTATCCTACGAGGCCACCATCGCTATAACCATAATTCCAGTTCGCGTGCAATATTCCGGGATAAGTACCAGTGCTGATGATCGCGTGAACATATGGAGTGTTGGAGCGGGGGGGGGGCTGGAGAAGGGGCACGAAGCCATCCATCTCTATATCCGAACCGGTGGATATCATTGCCCGGTTTCAAAGAAAAAGGTATAAAACCGTACGGACAAGATATATAATTTGATTCATCTAAACTTATCCTATACAACCCTGAACCACTACCCCCCTTCCCTCAAAGTAGCTCAGCACTTCATCACAGACCCAACGGGTTCCCCGCATCCTGCTTCTTCGCGCCCCCAGAGGAACCCCCCGTGGCACCCCCCGCCGTCTTGCCAACCGAGTCCGTGGCGCCCTTTGCGGTGTTGCCAACGCCCTTGGTCGCGTCGCCGGCTGTGTCGGTCACGCCTCCGACGGTCTTGCCCAGGCCGTCGCCTACGTTGCCCACTAGATGGAGTGGGTTAGGCGGGACTCTGGTTTAGGGTTGGGAAGAGAGGATTGAGGATGGATGGCTTACCTGTGTCGGTCACACCTCCGACGGTCTTGCCGACGGTGTCGGTTAAGCCTCCAACAAGACCTGGGTTAGCAAGGAGTTAAAGTTAGTTGGATTGGGGGTGTGTGTGTGGCAAGGGGTGGAAATGGAAAGGTAGTTTTTTGAAGTAGCGTAGGGATAGAGTGGGTGATGGGGGTGGGGAGGGTCGTCTTACCAGACATGGTGTTTGGATTTTAGATACTGTGATCTGTTAGGTCAACCGCCTGGGCAAAAGGTGGTTAGTTGCAAAAGGCACTTACAGTACGTTTAGTTTTTTGGATGGTCTTGTTTGATGATTCGTTTCGTATGTGTGTCTGTATACCTTAACAACAGGAGGGACCAAGTGTTACCTATATGTACAGTACATAGCAAGACCCCTTCATTGACGTCAGTCCCCCATCAGGGTTACTTTTTCAGTTGAGTACCTAGTACCTACCTTACCTTAGGGTAACGACCGAGTCGACCGGACTGCGCTAGGTACCTTATGATCTTGTTTGCATGTGGAAACTTGTTTTACAAGCCAAATTCAGATCCAGCGGGATCAGGAACTCTCAGCCTGTCGTTTGTGTGATAATGCAGGGATTCTCTGCGTTGCAATTGCGCGTTTTGGTGCTCATGAGGGGCAGCAGTTCTGGGACCCCGCACCTTGTTCTAGATGCTCCCCCGAGGCTAGACGCGTGGGTCTTAATAGATGACGTACGTCCATGGCAACTCTAACTTGGAGTTCCAGAGCCAGGGAGGAGAAAAGGCTTTGACATGTGATAAAGTTGGGAGCCAACAGTAAGCTACCGAAGGTAATGAATGACCCAGGCAGACAACTGGCATACTTTCATTTCAGATATCTCCCGTATCGGAAAAAGTCTTCAGATGTGATTGCCTAAACATTAGCGAGGCAGGATATTCTGTTACGGACATCTCTCACGAGCTTCCTGAAATGTGGAGAGAATTGACTGGATCCATTGATTTTCTAAGTGGAAATCTTCCGCGACTTTGCGATGTGTCCATCTGTACTCGGTACAAGCGAAGATCTGGCTTCATTTCCGAGTGCTCTTTGTGAGAATCTAAAGTGTCGATATATATGGATGTTCGGAGAAATACTCAGAACCTGCACTATCCTGTGAAGCTCATTATCGTGATACTGTTGAACAGTGTAATAATAATCCCAGACAAAGCTCGGATTAGACAAATACAAGCAATAAAATCGGAAATCTTTTCACTGCACATCGTTGCGAAAGCCCCACAACCACCCTTAACGTAGGACAGTATAATTCCAAAGACAGGAGAAGCAGGATGCCTGGTCTGAGATGGCTAGTGCCATTAAGAAGGCAGCATCGTTGCTAGGCGAGTTGCTGAGACATGCCTCTGCTGCATGGCTAAGGCTCTCTCGTTCTTGCTTGACCGTCAGGCTGCGTAAGCCTTACTGTGTTAAAAGCGAAGAAATATCACAATATGACTCGAAAGGAATGCATCATTGGTGACTGCCGTCGTCGACACGAGGGAGGAACAAGCTCTGCAAAGATGCTTCAGAAAAGCTTTGGAAACATCTTCCAAGAAATCTTGTCGTTGCATGCTGTTTGTCAAAGAATTCGAGGATAACATAATCAAATACACTCTAATAGTAGTATAATTGTCATGGATCTACTGTGGGTATGGTAGATGCTATGGTTCAGTGGGTGGTAATAGAGTTGAGTTTGGTCTCTGTGAGTGTGTGGAGAATGAGTAAGCTCGGGTGCCGAGCCCTACAGTAAGGCTAACCCTATGGACCGAAGGGAAACATGAAGGCTCGGTCGTACCAAATCGAACAGTACAGTCTCTTTCGATAGTCAATAAGCTAATGTGGCGAACCATACGGAAAGTTGGGGAATTCATCTCGCCGACTGGGTCCTGATTAGGATGCTCTACTGCCTTCTTTAAGTGTATCAGCGCTATTCTAGGTCGCACATTGCTACCTAGACGAGTTGGAATTTTGAAAGTTCCTAGCGTAATACAAACGCAACAGAGTTGGATCTAAAGATTAGGTGCTTTGATGTCCACCGTACTCAGTCGTAACAAAGTCCCCGCAGACGCCGAAGTCGATGATAAAGTGCAACAACTGCTGCGAAAGGGAGCCGATGTGTGATTGAGGGGACGGTATGGAGATACAGCACTGCAGAAGGAGGTAGCAACGGAATCGCCAAATAAAATGGTTGCTGGAGGCAGGGTCTGAGGTATCGTCAGTGCATGCTGGTGGCGATACGTCGCTGCTCGTAGCTGCTCGAAGGGACAAGGATGCAGTTACATAGCTTTGTTGTTTGGCCCAACGTCCACCTTATCAACGCAATGCTCTGCGAGTCGTGGCCCGTTCTGGGTGCATTTCTACAACGCGAATGTTACTAAAAGCTGGTTCAGAGGAAAGCTCAAGGTTGCGATGTCACTTCAGAAGAGTTTAAGACTGAAGGCCGAATTATTTGTCCATCAACATTACGAGTTCGTTGATCCAGACCGTATCGAAAGCGCCAAGGGCGCTCCGCTTACCTTGAAGTATTGGCTCCACATTGAATTGTGGTGCCCTCTGTCCCTCATTCGGCCAATTCTGGTTGGTATGGGCGCCAGTCATTGCGTTGCTTGTCTTGGCATGTCAATTCAGCTTTACTTCTGCACATTGTTTATTGCAGCCTTGTGGGAGTGTGGTGATACATAGTGGACGTACTGCCACCTGCTATTGCTGTTTATGCTGCTTACTTTCATGAAACTCTGTGATGGATAAATTCCACGATGCTGCGCCCGCCTACGCTCCCGTCGATCCAAGGAAGCCATGGAATCCTGGTTTCGTTGCCCGGCTGCCTTGGCTAGGTCTCGGAAGCTGGATTGGGAGTTTGCTCGGAGTGGCCGCCTCTGTGGCCGTTCTCCTCATATCCAATGGCCAACCTATTACAAAGTGGAGCATCCAACCAACGGTGTACTTGGCTATCGCGTCGGCTGTGACAAACATACTGCTTCACTTTGCTCTTGCGGAGGGAGCTAATATTGCTTGGTGGAAACGTTCCATGAAGGACAATACTACCGTCAACGACTTACATAGATACTGGAATCACGGAAATAGTTTATGGGCTGCTTCGACATCTGGGAGACACATAAACCTCGTGGCTGTGGCTACCATATTTGTGGCTTTTACACCAATAAACGGACCGTTGCTGCAGCGCGCCTCGACCGTCACCTTCAGATCTATTAGCGAGCACGTCACTCTATCAATTCCCATAGCTAAAGAACTGCCCGATGGATACACTGGCATGATCAGTGGCCGGCAGCAGCAGCCGTCCCTGTTGATGTTGAACTTTACTCCAACAGTCCAAGATTATACCAATCGAGTACCTGTTAACCTCACCAACACCGGCTGTGACGGCACCTGCTCTGCGATAGTCAAGGGATCAGGTTTTGCTGTAAATTGTTCAAAGAACTCGGTGCCTTTCTCATTGATCCCTCTGTCTGACACTGGCCCCAATGGTGGATTTGACCCTCAGCAACCCGTCGTCACAAATGGTACCAAAATCTTCCTTTCGTGGTTAGGCTGGCATTTTGGGAAGCCCGGCGATATCAGCCTCAACGTCCAATATAAGGAGACCCCTGATTGTGATGGAGCCTTAACGATAAGGAATTGCTCGCTGAGAGCGGCCACTGTCGGTTACTCTGTCATCCTAGATAGCAACAAGAGCATCATAAATCTAGCTCCAGAAACAACTATGTAGGATGACCAAGTCATTAAGATTTCCGACGTCCTTCTGAACGGCGGAACAAGCGGACCAAGCACCCTCGGTGGGATGTGGCTGGCTCTGAGTAATAGATTCACTTCGAATGCCAACGCACGTTTCGCTGCTGCCGTCGGATACGAGATCCTCCTCACAGGCTCAACTGCGGCAGAATATGCGCAGCCATCGGCAAACGATTTGTCAGCTGCCAACAGCTGCACCTTGAAGTTTGGCAATCCTCTAGACGATATGCTGGCTTCGGCTCGCGAGCTAATGTTCAGAACCGCTATAGCAGCGGCCAACAGCAGTGACCTCCAGACCGTGTCTGCGGTACAAACTGCGCAGCAAGCCGTTTATGAGTCACATTCTCTATACCTGGGCCTCGCAGTCTTGGTGACTGCTTTGGGCATAATATTCGTTGCCCCCACCTTTCATGGATACTGGACCCTTGGCAAGACGGTCTCGATGAGCCCGATTGAGACTGCAAAAGCTCTTAATGCTCCTATGCTGAGTTCCATCGATTCGAACGCAGATGCCAATACTCTCCTCAGGGAAGTTGGTGATAGGCCTATCCGATACGGTGCCGTGACCGTGGTGCATGGGCAGGCTCTCTCGGCAAACTCTGCTCTGCCTCGAGGAGCCTCAAACATGCGCCTGGAAATGTTTAGGCCCGACTATGTGACGAAACCGCAGGCAGGCTGGAGGTATACTTAGTAGGTTAGCTGCCGGATTGCTGCGATTTGTTTTTCATTAACTATATTTTGTAATTGCCGGCTGAAGCATTTCCTAGACTCTGACGCTTAGAACGGCCCTTATGATAACACGAGGTCGCTTCTCTGGATTGTTTCATAACTGAAATGTGACCAGCTGGCTATGGACTGGTCTATTTATACAGTACCAGATTTTAAAGAGCCTGTTATAGCAAGTGGCGTCCAGTAATGACTTGAGATGGTCTCTCGCGTGCCGTCTGTTGGATGTTACTCTTTTCTTCCGGGAATCTCTGATGCTTCATTTAGAAAGTCCGAATTCTCACACAGTCAGCGATGGAAGCCACCTAACGCCTACATGCTAATCCCCTCGCTTTGACCAAATCTCTAAAGGCAGCGTATGGCGGGCGTGAACAAAAAGATATGACGTCCTTCAACCTGTTTACGTACTGGGAATAACATCATCTTCCTTCCGTGGACGGTAACTTTCCCGACGAGCTAGATTCCAGAGTGCTTCAAGGCATCAATCTTGCCGTTCTTGGTGTGAAGCCGAAGTGCCAATTCTAACGCTGTCGACGGTCTCACCTTCGAAAGCACTACCGAATCAAGAGACTGATGTCGATCATATCCGGACGTAACAATGTGAGTGTCGGCCATCGATTGAGACTTGAGAGGAGAGTGTTGCCTGAGTGGATGCCGAGACCCGTGTAGCGCCGGAGTACCTTCAAACGCAAGGCAAGCTAATATGCATAAGCAGCTTATAAGTACTTTCAGGATCTTGTACAGTTGTAATACTAATTCCAGACGGAAGCTAAACCATGACTAGGGGGACGGGTGGCCGTGAGATGATGGAGATGGTGGCATGGTGGCATGGTGGCATTTCATAGGCTATTCTTGGCTCTCAATATAACCAGACGCTAGATGTGCAGTGTCGGCTTCGACTCACAGCCCAAGGAAGAGATCTGGACATGGTTACAATATCCTCGGGACTTCGGATCTTGAACTTGAGCGACTTGGTTTTCTGCGGCTCTTGAAGCCTGCATTCCACCAAGCCAAGGATCTTTGAAACCGGTCCTCTCTCATATCGTGAGAGCGTTATAGCCCGGCGCCTGCTCTTGTGTGCCGTGTGCTCGGTGGTGAAGGTCACCACGTGGCTACCCCACGGATCTACAGTCCCCCATAAGCCGGATTCTCTGAATACGCTAGAAAAGACCCCCGAAACGAATCTACCGTAACATTAACATGATGGCCGGGGTCTCACATGGGCGTAAAGCCATGGGGCGCTTCTCTGTCCGTTCCCGTCCCGTTCTACTGTGTGTATGACGGAGGTGTTCATGTCTCGAGTCCTGAGCTTAATCGTTATTGGTTACTGTAGCTCTGCTAATCAGCCGCGACAAGGACGCTTATTCAGTGGTCTGTTTGCTTTCATGCGCGCCTCTGACAGCCAAGCGGGATGAAATGATTAAGACATCTTACTCGCTTCTGTCTCTTATATAGGCTTAGGGAGATGTTTGCCGACGATCAAACAATTTCCCCAGAAATTTAGGCTTCTTTTAAACTTCCGATCCACGACAATCATGCATATGTTACCCCAATCGCTCGACTCGTGCCGCGTCGGAGAAAAGAACTGGTCTCAGAGTCTAAGGTATATTTGCGCAAGAATTCACACGGGATTACCTACAGGTTTTTATGAGCTAGGATCATGATACAACTAGACTAGGAGTTGCGTCGACGCCGAAACATCAAACACGGGAGGACCAAGGCCGCCGTCGTCACGGACTATATAAGACCGGATGAGAACCCTGATCAACTGTATCAATAAGACAGTTCATTCACCAACACCTCTTTACCCCGATCAGACAATCTCCTCCCAGCTTTGTCTACAGTCGTCTCTCCCCTGACCAACTGGCCTCCACCTTCCGGCAAGATGCAGTCCTATCTCCTGTTCGCCTTACTCTTGTCACTGGTTCCCACGGCACTCTCAGCACCTGCAGCTTTCCCCGATACTGGATTCGGATCTGCATCAATGCCCACTTGCGTACAGGGCACCAAGTACGTCATCCACAAACAGAACGGACCCTTCCTCGGGCCACGTCGACGTGTAGCTGGCGCACAATGTACCGCGGGAGTGGCAGGCGTAAGTGATTTCCCTTTTTGTCATACCATCCTTTCCCTCTTCTGATCTTTACTAACGCACTACTTCAGTGCACCATCAGCAACACAGACAGCTATAGCGTCACCGTAACCGTCACAGTAGGTGCCGATTTTGGCCTCAACTTTAACGACATCGTACATGCCGGTGTCTCCGCCTCCGTCTCTGTGAGCAAAGGCACCACCACATCAATCACTACCTCCCAAATATGCCCGAAAGGTTGCACGTGCGGTCTGCAAGCCACGCCCGAGCTCTACCACGTCGAAGGCGACCAGCTGTACTACGCTCACAACCTCTTGGGGCCCGACTCGCAGTGTGTTGGTGGCGAAGGTGTCAATGGGCCCTATGCTATTGATCTGCCCGTGACGATCCCTGGGGCGCCGCCGGATAACCAGGCTGTTATCACGTACGCAGCTTGTAGGGTGGCGCATACGTTTTGTTTTGCTGATAAGAATTTGCCGCTTTGCCCGGATTAGGGATAGAGATTATGGGGAGGTTTGGTCGTTTTTGACAACCCTTTTAATTGCCGTCGACGGCATTAATGTGTACATATTTATTAGCGACTGAGCGCCCGATTTTTTTTCATAGCAACACTCCATCCGAGCGAAGTCTTTTATCCACTTTGAAACTCTATTGCTTTTCACCACATAAGAAAAGTGAAAGGTGCAACCAACCCTCTCAAATGCCTTCCCACAGATTCCAAACGAGAAATCTCATATCCTTCCATCAAAGATTTTAACCAGCACGTCACTGCAAACACCTCATCCGAATCAGGGAACCCCTTTCCCAGATCGGCCCCAAAAGCATCACCAAACACCCCCACACCATCTCACACCTGTGCACCTATGTACAGTCCATAGCCCCCGCACCCAGGCGCACCAACCACCCAACGATCCTCTCCAAACCCAGCAGCCTACCCAAAAACCGGAAAAGAGGACGCCCCCCTTCCCGTCAAACCCGTCTCGGCCCAAAACACTTCGCATTTTCATACAACGGAATTAGGAGTGAAAGACCGTTCTTCTATGTACATAACTGCGATAGATTAAGGGGAGCTGGGCGTTTCTGGTCTGCTTTGCACGAAAAGATGGGCTTTGATTCAGTAGATTAGTAGGTGCGTCGATGAATGCTAGCGAATCTCTGGTGTTGGTGTGTGTTTTGTGGGTTTGGGGGGGTGGGTGGGTGGTTGTGGAGTGGGGATGGGGAGATGGCTGAAGAGGTAATGATGATTTTAATTCATGAATAGTGGTTTAATGAAACAAAATGCTTATCGTTACTGTTTGAATGTTTTTGTTTTTGTTTTTGTTTTTACTTTTACCAGTTTGATTTTTTCGATTTTCGGTCTTTGTCGATATGCACTCGTTACGGAGCGTCGATTTTGGCTTTCGGCTGCATCGCTGAAGGATGCGGCGCGGTACAAGAGTAGTCAGCTCTGCATTATTGAGAGGTGGAGATTCAGGTTCTGTTTGACTGTTACTCCGGCATGCTCTGACTCCATTGCGTTTAAAAAGTGTTCAAAGCCCCAGCCAATCTGCTGCACAAAAACTTCCTGCAGCGATCCAAGCCGGCCTGTCAGGGACAGCCGAGAGGAAAATGTATCACTTAAGACTTTTCCTAGGCATGATCTTCGCTGTCGTCACCGCTATCGCTACAGCAACAAACAGCACCTGCAAGCAGCCGATCGCCCCGCCCGTATCCGGCATCCACCACCTCAAATTCCCCGTCTCGAATATCAACGTTTCCATTGATTGGTATGCAGCCGTCATGGGGGCGTCACGTATCACCACCCTCGACCATATCAACAGTTCCGGCGAGCGGTACGCTGTTGAGATGATGATGCCCTCCTTTGGCCGCACGGTACTCGAGCTGCGCCTGAACCCCCAACAGGCCAGTAACGATATGATGTTCGATCCAGTGACGTGGGGGGTGGAGACGAAGGCGGATCTTGATGCTTGGGTGTCGTGGTTGGATGCGAAATCTGTTCCCCATTCGCCTGTCTTCGTTGGGGTTACGGGGTGGGTTCTTGCCATGCAGGTTAGTAGGTTGGGACAAGTCCTATGATCTCTAAATTGGTCCCCTTCGAAAGCTTGATGATAGATATGCTGCTGAACCTTATTGCGATAGGATCCTGATCGACGCTTCTTGCGCCTATACACGTACGAAACCCACGCCGAGACAAACAATCCAGACACGGATGCGTACTGGCTGGGGCCAGAGGGGAGTTAAGAGCGATCTGATCACAGATCCATTTTTCGACTATACTTGTTACTTTTCACACTGAGATGCATCTTTCTTCATCATTAGCACATCTTAATATGTTAATTAACATAGAAACAAAAAATTGAGCAATTTCTATAGAATTGAACTTATGTTTATAACTTAACTCTTATGAACTGATACTCTACCAAACATAAGCCTTGAACCGGCAGATTAGTATTTAGGTCAGCACTGGCCAGCGAACCTCTGCCGTCGTGTGTTCTTGGTTTTCGAGAGGGTTGTGATAATGGGTCTCGAAGAAGGGGTGGGAGAAGTTTGGGTGGGTGGTTATTGGCAATTCGGGGGATGGAGACTCTTTCCTGTAATGTCTCGAGAGTTTCGAGTATTTGTTAGCGATCGGATCGGCTTGGTGACGTTTTCTCGGTATTTTTTCTATTCATCAACATCTTAACGTTATCATCCATCAGTGCCTGGCAAAAATCAACGTACAATAACAAGCGAGGAAGCATAACATCAAATTGGACGCTACCTTATGCATCAAACCTATTTTCATGAATCCGGCCTGATAGATTTATCTTTCGATTTGGCTAGCTGTCTACATCGTCAGAGCGTTTCAGCAATGCGAGCCTGTATACATGATGGATAGGTTGATTGAAGGAGGCCGAAATCAACGTAGTCGACAGCTGTCGCTTGTTGTACGTTGACTTTTGTCAGATCCCATATCAAAGAACACGAGTAGATACAAAAGACTAAGTCGGCCGCCTACTCACGCTACTCTAGCGTCATCAGTCGAGATTTCCTCTCACTCATTAGTCGTCAGCACTCCAACTGCCAGAATTCACGTTTTGTTCCCAAACACCGGGTCTCAATTGAAATCGCGGATTTCGGTTGATGAGTACAAAGAGACCTGGAGAACGGATTGAGGACGGAGGGCTGGCTGCAGAAGATGCGGAGCAAAGGATTATGATGCTTGCAACAGGCTGAGTAGGTCATCTGTCATCCTCAACTTCTTCTTTCCCTATGCAATGCTATTCTACGTTGTGGGAGCTTCGTATCATCGGCGTTTCGTCCTATTGTAGCCTGAAATATTCTGCGCTGAGCTTATGGTTTTGTGCGGGTTTTGAGTGGGCGTTTAGTCGTGCTGGTTATGGTTCATACGTTGTACTGTAAGACCTGGCTATAACGACATCCAAATTCCAACCTGAACCACATCGTTACCAGGAGAATATCGCTATATGAAAAGCGGGCGTACATACAAACTAACCTCTGTTGGTCTCTGAGAGTATATGGTTACAAAGAGAATATTGTTATGTGGAATATCGTTATAGGGAGGTTTTACTGTATTATTGGAAGTATGATTGTCCACTTCCTTAAGACGCTTGAGCAAGACCGTTACTTCTAACGGAGCTAGTTTGCGTTACTTTAGCTGGTGACACGAAGGTGAAGCAGAACGTCTACGCCCAAGCCATCGTTACAAGTGTTCATATCGCAAGTTCTGGGCAAGAATGGTGGAAACCTGGGGGATCCGGTTTCGATCATAGCATCTGTTATTAGCATCGCCGGTGGGGCCATGTCTACTCATCAAGCTCTAAGCGACATGGTCAACGACATCCGAAGTCTCCAGAGGAGATTATTTCGATTTCTAGAGAGGTGAAATCCTTCTATCCTGTTGTTTGTTCACTTCATGGACAATGCAACCTATCGCAGCACCACCCCATCCCTTCTAGCCGCCAATCGCCGGCTACACAGCCAGTATGCAATACCTCATGTCGTGCGGCACCAATATGAACCATGATCACGGCAGCGGTAAAGCAGTAATACATCGGCATCTTGAAGGTGCGGGCCAAATATAGTGCGCCTGCTAGTTGACGCCGGGGTTGATGATGAGACGAGGGATCCTCGATGTGATGAGACGCCTTTGCTCAAAGAGGCTTAGACGGTGTGATTTTGCTGCTCTTGGACAGGGAGGCTGATCCGCATGTAACGAATTGGTAGGGGAGGAATGCGTTAAAGCATTACATGTTTGATCAATAGAAAACTGAGGAGGCGGTGAGGATCAGACAAGATTGGCTTGAGGGACATGAGAAAAAGGATGGTAATGACAAGGAGTGTGAAAAGCAAAGGGTCACTAAGATGTACGTCGGGCTTCGAAGTATCCTGAT
>JAABUR0100001403.1_pt1 | contig 43271 bp, 40 predicted proteins | sample 5560091 | NCBI WGS metagenome assembly JAABUR01 (sample SAMN10711879, study PRJNA513375) | rock metagenome | isolation source: Antarctica rocks | place: Antarctica: Victoria Land, University Valley sud | reverse complement strand
ATCGCAATCGTTCGATGTTTGACTCTGATCAATGAAAGAGAATGCGTTCTGATCGTTCTCTTGAGCTCTCGATTTTTCACGTGAATAGATGAATGACTTGACGTCAAGTAAAGAAGATGAGCTCAAGTCTCTTCAGTATATCAGCGTGATTGACGAGTCACTACTTCTTCGAGCACTGTAGTCACGTCTCTCAATACTTGAAACGACTATTCTATCTGATATCTTTTCATCAATTACTCAACGACACTGTCGATGTGATGAAGACGTTCTAATATCGACGCAGTCGACGAGTCGCAAATCTTTCGATCACTTATAGTCACAACTCGCAGACTTTTCATCTGAGTTGTCTTTTTCACTAGTAGTATCTTCTCATCTCTTACTGACATCAACATGTCATTAATCTTCTTCGTAGATCGATTGTGACTGTTAGAAGAAGTGTTGTCGCGTGAATGAAAACTCTGCACGATGACTTTTCTGATCACGCAACGTTCTAACATTGTTTGAACTGCATCGAATTGAGATCTCTTAACTCTTTTGACTTCTATTCGAACACAGAATAGAATCAAAAGATTCGTAATCGACATCACGTACAGATGAATCTCGTTGTCAGTCAATATCATTTTTAAAAGAAATAGATATTCTTTATTGTTAATAAACGAGATCATTGATAAAATAGTGAGTTGCAAGCATTTGACTAGATTGAACATTATATCAGCATTCAACAAACTTCAAATGCATCTTAATAGCAAGAATTACATTACTTTTATCACTGTTTTAAAAGCATATAAATATAAGATGCTATCATTCAAACTAACTAATGAATCAATCTTCTTTCAGCAATATATGAATGACATTTTATGAAACTTTCTGAACGACTTTTGTCAAGTCTATCTAAATGACATTCTCATTTATAGCAAAATGAGAAAGAAACATAGAAATCACATCAAACTAGTATTAAGTCAACTATGTGAAGCTGAACTGCAGATGAATATTTGAAAGTGCAAATTCAATGTAGAAGAGACTGTCTTTCTAAAAGTTATTGTATCAGAACTAAATCTTTGTATGAATCTCAGCAAAGTGACAGTCATAGTCAGCTGAATCACTTCAATCAATCTAAAAGAAATTCAGAGCTTCATGAAATTTATTAACTTCTATCATTGTTTCATTAAGAACTTCTTGAAGCTAGTCAAATCATTCACTCAGCTGACTAGAAAAAACACGTCTTTTGTTTGAAACAAAATCTGTGTTCAAGTCTTTGACAATTTAAAGAAACAAGTCAGCTCAATCTCAGTATTTCATTACTTTGATCTCAAACAACAAGCTATTTTGAAGATTGATGCTTTGAACTATGTAAAAGATGAAATACTATCTCAGTACAATGACGAGAAAGTTTTTTATTTGATGACTATCTACAGCAAAAGCATGATTTTCGCTGAAATCAATTATTACATTTATGACAAGAAATTGCTAGTCATTATTCAATGCTTCAAACACTGATGATTCAAGCTGAAATGCACTAAACTATTCATTTAAATGTTCATTAATTATCAGACTTTAAAGATCTTCATGAAAAATAAACAGTTGAGTCAATGACAAATCAATTATCTGAACATTCTATTGAAGTTCAACTTTCAAATCATCTTTAGATCAGGCAAAATAAACATTAAAGTCAATGCTTTAACTAAAATGTTTCTAGCAAACATTTTTGAATCAGCTCAGCATCTTAAAGATCATTTTCAAACTATTTTGACTTTTGATAAAGTCAATGTTTTATCTATTGAATCAGAAGCAAATCTCTATTAATAAGTATGAATGATCAATTAAATAAATGAGTTCTGCAATAAATATAAACAAGTTATGAACGAAAACAAGCTCAAATTTCATATTATTAAACTGAAGAACTGCAAAATTATTGACAACACTTTATTTAAAAAAGATCTACTGTGAGTTTCTGAGAACATGCACATGAAATTACTACAAGAATTACATAATCAATCTTCAATCTTTCATCTCGACAATAAATGAATTATTAATCTAGTTCAGCGTTTCTACTATTGATCAGATCATCAAGCTACTATTTAATAATACATTTGAAACTGTCATGCTTATCAGCAAAGCAAAGTCTTTAGAAATAGCATCAATGAACTTCATCATTCTCTTTCAATTTCACAGAAACGCTAAAAAGATATAACTATGAACTTCATTACTGAACTATCTTTGTCAAAAGACTATAACATCATTTGCATAATCATATATTATCTCATCAAAGAACATCACTATGTTTTCTGTCATTGAAAAGACGATGACATCTCAGTTGAAGAAATGATTTGAATCATACTATGAAACGTTTATCAACTGCATGATCTACTCAGTTCTATTGTTTCAAACAGAAACTCTCAATTCATATTAACTATGTGAAAAAGTCTTTGCAAGCGACTGAGAATCACAGCTAGTTTATTCACAGTTTATCATTCTGAGATCAATGATCAATCAAAATTAGTCAATCAAGACATTGAATGCAAACTTAGAATCTATTACAATTACATGCAGAATGACTGAGTCAAATAAATATCTATAATGAAATTCAGTGACAATTTCAATATCTTTTTAATTACTTCAATGATTTTCTTTTACTTCAATAAAGAATTTCACTCTTGAATGAGTTTCAATTCAGATACAACTGACTATGAAACAACTTGTGAATGACTTAAAGCTAGAAAAGCAGATGATATTATCATTTGAATGAAAGAATTACTGAGCTTTGATTATCAACAATTGAAAAAAATGAAGCTGATCATTGAAGTTCAGATCAATAAACATAGATGAAACATCACATATGAAGTAAATGACTGAATTTAACTATCTTCTAGAAACATTAAGACAACGAGACTTTGCAAAGATTTGAAAGATAAACAGCTAAATCTTTATTAAATCACTGTCAAAGTGAGTATCTTCTATCATCTTCATTTATCAGTCAGCATGAGATATTTGCATTCAATGTTCAGCTCAAAGCTACTGCAATTATATTCAGAAAATTCTTTATCAGAACAGCATTCAGAATCACTCAGATCAATCACTATTAAAGATGATGAACATTAAAAGATAAATGATATATTGAACTTCAAATGCTATTGAAATCAAATACAATACAAAGTCAAATGAACAAATTTAAATATAAATGACGAATGATACTATGTTGATAAAGAGAAATTCAATGACTCAGAGAAAATTTTGAATGAATTTCATAAGTTATATTCAAACAAATTGCACTAAATATTGAAATAACTATTAACAAAAGTGAGCAAATGAATTACATTTATGTGAACATGAATTTTTGAAAAGAGAAATAATGTTACGAGCATATCAAGATTGAACAAGACTGAAGCTTTAATCAATTTGCAGTGAACACTAGTGAGTTCTTTGCATAATGATTAAAGCTAGTCAATGATTTAGTCGAGATCTGACTCAGATTTGACTCAAATATAACTCAATATTTTTTTTCTTTCTCAACATTCTTTTCTTTCATCAACATCTTGTTTATCTACATCACATTCTTTTCATGTTACAAACATATTTCTTTCAAGTTTAGCACAGTCTTTGAATATTACATAAATAAAAGTTTTTGTATTAATCTTCTTCTGTATTCTTAATATTCAGTTATAGTTATTTCTAAAGATCAAGCACTATCAATTCTGATCTTTATTAATTGTATCATTTAGACATGATTCTGACATTAAACAGTAGATTTGTAGTCAGCATTGCATACAGATGAGTTTTATTGCTGATCATGAAAATAAAAAAGTAAAAAAATAAATTGTTTTAAATTGTAATTGTAATTCATACATTCTTGTGACATCGATTTAAACTCGACTCATAAGAAACTTTATGCTATTTATATTGAGTGAAAAAAACTCTTCGAGAAAGAAAATCACTCGTCATTTATATGATTGCTTTGCGCAGTTGAAACAATAAGATTGACACTGTGTTATCAAGTAATAAATCTATAGCTTTTATTCAGCATGTGATGCTTGAGTAAACTCTTAATGAGTGTCTGTGTTGTTTATTTATGATGCATTGTCTTTGCTTTGCTCTTCATTGATGATATTTTATACAACGATATCTCGATTTGATTCTTGATTCAAAGATGAAAGACGTTTTCTTTGCACTCATGATGCTCATGATTGTAGCATACATAAAGCTGTGTTCTTTTACTCAATGATTGTCATTCATTGCGTGAAGAAATATGTGATGAAAGAGAGATGCACACAATGAGAAAATAAAGTATGATTGTATTGAGTAATTCTTTTCTTCTCTTGATTTGACTTATGTCATGTAAACATTGAATGAATTGTTAGTATAAATGTACAATCACAATCATTTGATGTTTGACTCTGATCAATGAAAGAGAATGCATTCTGATCATTCTTTTGAGTTTATTAAAAATATGTTGCATACGTTGCATGCAACATACATAAGACATGACTTCTATGCTGATTTTTCTCTTAGCGAGAGATAGTTTTTCTTGTCGCAGATTCACAGTTCAAGATGAGTGAAATTTTTCACTGCTCAGATTTCAACAGTTTACTTTTTAAGTATGAATTGCAGATGTTTTGTCAGCAATATGCATGCATATTGCAGTTGATTTCTTCTTTAATCACATTGATACACACTACTGTTCTTTCAAGCTATACAGATAATGTCTTCAACTAGAAATTAATTCTATCATCAAGACATTTAAGAGTCAAAGCTCAGTGAAGAAATAAGATTCTTAAGATCGACAATCATCATCATTATATATCATGTCTTGCAGACACTCACTTCGCTTGTAAAACATGCAACTCATCTGTTTTGCATTATTTGTAAAGATTTTTCTTATGCAGATTGATCATGTTTTGCAAAAATGTTCATATGTTACACTTTTAATCAAACAATGTAGTTTAATCATTCTTTATTAACTCACTTATGTTTCTCTTTTCTTAACAAAGTCTTCTCATCAGCATATCACTTATGTATAAAATGTCTGTGTCTGAACATCTGTTAAATAATATTAATAAAATTTTTGAGTTTGTTTATGTTGAACTTAATGAGTCTTGTGAGTTGCTTATGTTGTAGTAACAGACACGCAGTCTTAACAAGATTTATACATAGTTAGCATGTAAATTTAAAGAATGTTTATGATTCAAGTTCTTTCTGCTAATCACTTTCAACAAATCAAACATGAAAGTATTCTGTCTCAGTTCTTATCATTGCAACGACAAGATACTGAATTGAATGATTTTTATAAGCAATTTCTCTCATAGTTCTACATTCTATTTGACTTTCTCATCTGCATGCAGATTGCTTTATAACATGCACATTAAGATTATTAAAGTCTGTGTGATCATAAAAACTCTGCATGCAATCAATGCACAGCGCTTCATCATCATGCAACATCTTAATATCATTTAAACTTTTATTAATTTTTAAACTTTACTGTAGTTAAACAGTAAATTTGTAGTCAGCATCATGTACAGATGAGTTTCATTGCTGATCAAATTGTTTTAAATATTAAATAAGTATTAGTTCTAATAATTAATTTTTTCTCGTTGCATTCAAAATTAAATTCATTTCACTTAATGAGTTTTTTTTCTTACTTTTTAAAATTCTCTATTTATTCATACTTTATTAAACTACTTAAATTTCATTTTTTTTTTAATTCTTACTTAATTCAACACTCATTATGAGTCTATGCGAGATTTTATATATTGTAGCGAGCGCTGTGTTAGCGTAGCATTCTTTTCATATCTACTATCGCTTTTCTCTACGCTTTATACTGTAACTGTTCTCAATGCAAAAACTTTATGAACTTGTTTCTTCTTTACTCTCTCTCTTTTTCATTTGATTCTTCAATAACATTACAGTCTGAAATTGATTCAGTATGCTTGTTGAGAGTATCATTTGAATGATCATTGTCATCATGCTCATGATTTCTAGAAGCTTTCTCAAGTTCATGATGTTCTCTTTACATTGCATTGTCTTTCATTCTATTTTTCATTTAAAACATATTAATAAAATGTGCTTGATTGACATTTGATCTTTGTCACACTTGCACATCATCATAGCAACATTAAGTACTCATCTTTCATGTAGAAATTGATTGAAGTCAATTTTCTCTGTGTGTAGCTGCATCAATAATGCGCTGTAAGACTTTGCATGATTTTTGTGCAATTGCAAATGTCGATGTGTTATCTTTGATGTCAGATATTGAAAATGAGTTGCATTGAATTTCTCTTTTCAGACTATTCTTCATGTTTATCTGATCTGTTTCTGTATGAACATCAGTCTCATCATCACTTTAATGTGCTGATGCTCAGTCAACAATAAAGACAAATCATGTGCATCATTAATCATTTTGTTCATCGTTTCATTTTTGAGTATTTCTGCATGTTTTGTCACTCAATATAGCTTCAGCATGACTTTTCAAGATTGAATGCTTTCATGTGCAGTCTGAATTCATTGCAGACGTGTCTGATCTTTTGTTGATATCATAGCTTTCACTGTTTTCAAAGAAGTTTGATTATCATTGTATACTTTGTATATCTTTTCATGATACTCTTGATTTGCTGTTGCTACGTCTGCAAGATGTTTCATCTTTGCGACTAATTCTTTCAGCTCATCATGATGAGTAATGATTAAAGTCAATCTTCTTAGTCTTTTATTTAGCTTTCAGTTCATTCTTATCATGATCATTGTAACATCATTTCTGCTATCATTATCATTTAAATAAACTTTTTGCTTCAATGTAAATATGTCAAGATTATGTTATTTTATTAACATTTTCTTGTTTGCAACTATAATTATCTTCAATGACTTTGATCAAAGAATCACTGTGTAAAGATGACTTTGATTCATCTTCGTCTGCTTAAGTGTTTCTTTCATTCACTTTTGCTTCAGCTGTAAAGATGTCTTGTGCAACTTTGATTTTCAATCTCTTTTAAGTATCAAGTCGTTGCAAATTCAATGCATTGTCATCTTGATAACTTTGTTTAATTTTCAAGAGTTCATGTTTATTATTAATCTTTGTATCAGCTTTCATAAGTGAATATTTATCAATGTCATGTTTATTTTCATCTGTAGAGTTTTTATTAATATCACATGATAAACATTAATGATCTGTCACAATGCTCTTTCTTGCACTGATCTCAGCTTGATGTTCAGACTCTTTTGATAATCTTTCACTCTTTGTGATGTATATCATATGATGACTTCGTGACTAAGCAGAAAGTGCATCATCACGAAGTATATTTGCTTATTTATCATCATTAATGAGTCTCAAGTAGACTTGATGATTGTCTGCATGATTTTTTGTTTAATCACTAGTTTTGCTTTGACATGATGTATGTAAGTCACTCATTTCAGCTTAAAGTTCAATTGAACTTTCAAGACTCTGATATTTGATTTTAAATTAATTTGATGTTTTATTAACTTTACATTAACTTTTATATTAAATCATTTAGAAGTTTTTATAAAGTGAATTAACTCATGCTTTGTCATTAAGAATTTGATGTCATGCGTTTTTAATCACTGTTTGCATTTATCATAGATTTCGCTAAAAACTTTGCAGTTGCATTTTATAAATTCTTTGTATATCAAAATATTGATGTCATTCACGAAGTTTGTGAAGTTAATTCTCAACTTGATGTCATCACATGCTTTTAACAAGTTCACATTGTAAAACAAATATAATATCAATGATAGCAAAGAATCTTGTGATATATCAACATTCATGTTGCATTTCATTATCATGTAATCATCAATTGTGATCATGATGCGTTGATCTTTCAGAAAGTTCTTCACAAACTTAAGAAGCAGTCTAGAAACTTTTCTCTTCTTCATGTCATGTAAAAGTTTGCTGTGCATCACATTATCAAATGCATTCTTTTTATTTAAACTCTGCAGTGAGACTACTCTTCTTCTTGTGTTACTTTACACAGTACGTATCTTTTTTATAATTAGTTGCAAAGTCATATTTATTAATCTGTGCTTGCAAACTTTCATCTGAATGTTTGATATTGAGTTGTAAGCTTCTACAACATTTCACAAATGTTCAAATATGATGAATTTTAGTATTTTGCTCAATGTGTTAAATAACACAATTGATTTATATATTTTTGCATTAAAGTAATCTTTCTTGTCTGACTTTTACATCACTATTGTGACTGCACTTTTGAACTGAGTTGATTGTATTCTCTTTTGTAAACATTTTTCAAAAAGAGAGTGTATTTATTTTGATGTATCATCAACGAGTCTGCGCATTATTTTATTTATGTATTTTGTATGTTTCAATGTTTTATCAGATGCTGCTTTGTAGATGATTCTCTTAATTTCATGATGCATCAGTGAAGCATCATCTTTAATCAAGAGTGAGTACTTGAAATTTATTGTATTCTGCATGAGAATTTCTGAAGATGATGAAAAGTGAGTCTGAAACATTATCTTCGCTTTATTCTGCGCTGTTGTGATGATGTCAGAGCACTCTGACTTAATCAGAGAGAAAATTGTCGCTTAAGTCAATGTGTCTGCAACTACATTTCTTGCTCATTTCGCAGTTTTAAACAGTTCTCTCGAGAATTGTTCAACATTCTGCATGATTTCTTGATACTCACTGCATTTCTGTTTTCTGATGATTTTGCTCTTCTTGTCACATGCTTGAATGTACTTTGTTCAGTCGTTGATGATTCAACAGCTTCTTCTCATTCATTGCATACTTTTAATGATCTTCATACATTTCTTCGTTCATTCTGCTTCGATCATTTCATGTGATCTCGCTCAGAAAGTGAAAATCTCAATGATTTTCTTCAATGCATCTAACAATTGCTTGATGTACTCATTTATGTATCAATGTCTCATCTTATGATTTAACAGTGATTTCAACATTTGTTCTTTCAAAGTATTAATGAACTTCTCTTTATTTATTATCTTTCAGTTGCAACACAATTTTCACGCTGACTTTTTGCAAACTCTGAAATCTATAATTGTCTGTATTAATAAATGATTTAAGAAGTTTTTCATTTCTTCATTGATTTCACATTATATTAATTGATTCATAATGTCATTTGTCGTGAAGATTAAATTTATTGTCATTTGAGATTCTTGATAATCTTTCATAATTGTATCTTAAGATAATGCTAGCGATGCATTAATGTTTATAATCAATTTAATTATCTCATTTGATAATAAATGTTGTCTTGAGTAGAATGATTCTTCTTATGTGAAGTGATGCAGATTGAAGTCTTTTACAAGAATGCTTTCTTTTGACATGTGCAGCATATTTTCAATGTTTGAAAGATTTTCTTTTTCATGAATGATCTTATGATTTCTGAGTGATGAATTGTATGCTTCATGAATGTGTATAGCTCTTTAAGTCATCTGTGCATCATCTGTTAATGTTTATAGCATAATTGTGTCTACGTCTTTGAAGTGTCATGTTGAATATCAAATGTTGTTGTCGATTTTCTTGTTTATGTAGAAACAGATTCTATCTTCATTATTTTTTAGCATGAAGTCAACAGTTGCTGAACAGTATGTTTTGAAAATGTCATTAAATCATTAGAGTTCTTGAAGAATCAAAATGTCATAGTTCTTTATCTTTTTCTCATATAGTAGCATTATCATCATCTTGTTTCTGAACTTGTGAACGTTGTACTGTAGTATTCAAAGCTTTTTTTGCTGAGACATTAAAGTTTACATTTCAAACTGTTTAATGTTCTTTTGAGTGTCTGCAAAGTGCTTGCTTCACTAGTAAGATTCTTAATAAAAGATGACATTGACAATGATGTGATTAATATTGACTTCAATTCATTTAATCTTGACTTCTTGATCAAGTGATTCAGTATAGTGTTTTCTGATATGATGATTGCGCTGAGCAGATGACTTTCATTCATTGAACATTTCTGCTTTCATTTCAAGTCGTTGTTCATCAGCAATTTCAGATTGATAAATGTTTTTGTGAATGTCTTTGACATCACTGTCTTTAGTTCTTTCTGTTCTCATACAACATAATATAAAGATCTGTGCTTTGTGACTTTCTTTATTCTTTCTTTTTCAGCTTGTCATTTATGACATTGAGAATCAAAGACTCTGTATATGTTTCAACATGCTTCACATTTTTACATGTTTTGAGTCTGTTTGTAAAAACAATGCTTCAAATGATGATTCAGCATGCAGTAAATGCATTTCTGCTTATTTTTACATTTGTACATCTTGTGATTGTATTCTTAATACTTTAGACATTGATGCACTCTGCAGCTTGAGTTGTAGAACTGTGTGATCTTTATGTTGATCTCATGATATACTTTCTCATTAATCAGCTTGTTCATCATCTCAGCACTGATTACACATATCATCAATGAAACATATTTCTTCTGCTTATTCTTCTTTGTGAGTCACTCAATCTTCTCGATCATCATTTCTGAATGTATATTTTTATTGATCTTGATGAGCATTCTCATCTCTTTCTTCTTTATGTTCTTAAACATTTCTTTGATTCTAATTTTGTGTATCACTACTTTAAAACTGATCTCATGCAAACATGCATTCAACAATATCTTTTTGATTCAAAAATCATTTTTCTTCAATGTTCTTTTATTGTTTTTTATCTTGATTTGAAATATCAGCAGTTTCAATCATCTCTTCATTGTTTCTATGTTCTTGTGTGTTAACAGCATCTTGTCGACGTCAATCTTTCTTGCTCATCTTACTATGTTCTTTGTTGTTGTTATCATGATTCTCTTTATTTCTTCTTTCTCTTTAATGAAAATCTTTACTTCAAATTTCTTACAATGATTTTGCATCAACAATGATATGTTAACATTGAACATAAAATGACTTTCAAATGATGTTGTTGACTTCACGCTCACTTTCTTCACTCAGCTGTCAACGTGTTTTTTCTTCTTCATGAACTTTTTTTCAAGTCTACTCATTATCTTTTTCAGTCTTTTCAGCTGATTCTTCATGCACTGATTAACAGTCAATGCAGTAACGCGTTAACACATCAGCTTTTCTATCATTTCTGTCAAACTTTTCATCTTCTCTCAGAACATCAGCTCACTGTTTCTACATTCATTAAGCTCATAAAGTACTTGCAGCTTATGTAATTTCTTCTGTATATTTTTTTGTCTTGACTGAATTCTTCTGTGAGATAGTAATAATTGCTTCTCATTCATTCATTAACATCACGTCAATAATGCTTCTCATCTGTTCTTGATGATCAGAATGAAGCGTAAGCATCATGTCAATGATGTGCTTTGTTTCTAGATAGTTTAAGTAATTCATTTTCGTAATTTTTAATAATTCTTCAAAATAATCATTGATTGTTTGAATAGTAAGAAAAGTTTTACTTAAATTTCATTAATACTATTGTATTACTTAAATGCATCATCAAGAGAACAACGTTGACTTTAACAGATACTTTTTACTTTGTTCAACAGTTCAGAAATAATTCTTCATGAAAATTACATCAATCATTTAATGAAATCAGCTAAAACTGACTATAAGCTCATTAAGCTAGCATCAGTTAAAAATATCTATTTAGTTGAGCTTTTAGCTCACAAGCTTTAATAGTCACTCATCAACAACTAATAACTAGCTACAATTATTTGTAACTTTTAATGACAGTCATTTGCTTTTTATGCTCAAATAATACAATGCACAATGTATATCATTTAATCAATATTTACATTCAGCACTTATTATTATCAATATATAAAATTTGTAATCTGTGCACATTTTCTAACAAATATTTATCACGTCATTATTTCATGATAGATAAATTGAGATATTTTATTCAGATTTATTTCGTTGTTGCATTAAAACATCATGTTGTGCACTGCTTAAAAGTTTTAGTTTCCTAAAGACAAGCTTGTATATTTCATAATATCTTGTACAATTCTTCATTCTTGCAAGCACGTTGTATAAGTTACTTGCAATCAATAGAATTAAAAGCATCAAAGCAACTCATGATTGTATTCATTGTTCATATACAAAATATTCTACTACTATCACTCAAGTTCTATATAATTGCTTTTACTTTCTCATTAAACATCAACATTGACATTCAATTTCTTCTCTACTTTCTTCAGAAAAATCTGATATTCATCTTCAAACATCAGTACACATTCACTTTCATTTGCTCTTTGATAATACAAAGTCTTAGTGTTTATTTTCAGCTGCTTGCAAAAGTTGTTAAATGATTAAGCGTAACTCATCTTTCAATTATCTTTCATCTTTGATGTTCATAGTCAATATATATCTTTGACTTCGTTGAACAAAATCTGATCAGATTCAACTTCAGTTATGTCTTCAAGTTCTTCAGACATTTATTTTGCATTAATTATCACTCATTTCTATAACTGAAAAATAAATACTCACATTTGAATCGTTTTTCTAATCTTGATTTTGTTCATCATTCAATATTTCTTGAAGTGTTTCATGTTTATCACTATTCATTGATTCTGATTGATTTGTTGTATTCTTTGTCTTTTCTGTTGCAATTTCTGTGTTGTTTGACTTTTCAAGCTGCAATGTTCAATTTCTTATGAGACTAAAGATTTCATTCACAAAATACATTGACAAGTATCTTGAATCAGTAAAAGAAGAGAAAGAATGTTCTCTGATGATTTTTCAAGACGCATTAGTAGTCAGTAGATCATTTATCTGATTGCAATTGAAATTATACGTCACAGAGATGTCGTTGAATACATTATTTTCATGATATTTAACATGACTTACAACGTGTTCATGCAGCATGCTCAATATTAAATTTCTTCAAGTCTTAATTTGCTTTTGTCAGTTCTTGATCATTCACTTATGTATTACTGTTGCATATTAGTCAATCATTGTTCAATCATTTTAAAGATAAAACATAAAAGAACATTAACAGTTAAGATGTTATACTTTTTACTGCAATCTCTTCTCATTTCTCGATCTTCTTCTGATCACTTGTTCATTCACTGATGACATGTTGAATCGCAATTACTATGAGTATCATGATTTCATCTTTCAGCTCAGCAAACATGATTTTCATGTTTAATAGTTGATCAAGACTACGATTTTCTTGATTGAAAAATGAGACAGCAGTGATCTTCATGATCATTAAAACTAGAAAACGACATTCTTTAAACTAAGTATATGTCAGTCAATGCATCACGTCTGTGAAGATGTTTATCTTTTCAATATCAGAACTGATGAAGTTATCATTAATTAAAAATTTGATAACATAGTTCAATGTATTGACTTTCTCATAAAAAACATAATGATTCTTTACTACATCTTGAATCTGAAACATTATTTATTCTTAATATTGTTTGATAGAATCATATAATTATATAAATGATGCAAAACAATCACAACACACGCAAAACAAACTTTTGAACAGAGCATTATAAACAAGAGAGAAAAGATTGAGTAGATGAATAAATGATGATGAATTGCATGAGTAGCAGTAACACTGATTCAATGACGATTGCGAGCAGCGTTGACTCGTCACAGAGAGACAGCGACGCGAAGTTTAAACACTTACACAATGATGAGATGAAAGTTATCAACATCATCGATCTACTAACACAGACATTGATGTTAAAGAAAGAGAAGAGCAAAGATCATTCATGAAAAGAAGTGATTTTAAAGCTGATTTAACGTCTTTGAAACATCTCAGAAAGAAAGATTGAAAGTTAAGACATGTTCATTACGAAGAATGTATAAAAGTTGAAAACATTCATTCAACTTCTTAATAAACAACTACAAACATAAGAAAATACGCGTTTCACATTCAAAACATCATCATGAATCAATGTAGCAAGAGAAGAAGTGACAACTGAGAAGCAGTGATTTAAAGATGATTTGTCATCGCTTTGCAAGAGACGAGAGATTCTAGTGAAAATAATGAAGAGAAAAGAGATGAAAAAGATACAAAAAAGATTGATTGATCAGATTTTTCAAGAAATCGCAAACGTTTCGATGACGCAACGAGATCTAATAGTGTTGCTTTGCAAGCTTGAAAGCAAAGACATTGCACTTCATGCAATGAGTTCAAAAGCTTAAGCAGCTTTAGAAAAGTTTCAGGCATGAGTGAAGAAAATTGCAAGCTTAGCGCATGTAATGTGTAGAAGCTTCGCGATACTAGCACATGATGTATGCATTACACTGAACACAAGCAATCAGAAGACAATCATCAAAAGACTGATAAAGAATAACGTGAAACTTCATGAAGATTTAAAGATGCTGAGAATAGCTTGACTTAAGAAGATAGTCGAAAGTGAAAAGACTCACTCATTACTCATTGTAGAGATCACGATCAAAACGATGATGAATTGACTACTAAATGTAAACATGCTGAACTCATATCAAGAATGCTCATGCAAATTGTTTGAAAAGAACTGTTGTATCACACAGTGTTATAGATGCTTCGATTTTAATCATATGATTAAATTCTGCAAAAACGAAGAGTGCTGCTTCAAATGTGCAGACAAACATCACATTGAGAGATGTGTTGTATCAATGAATAAAAGATGATGCGCAAACTGCAACGATAGTCACGAATTCTGAAGACGTTCATGTCTTAAGTGAAAACTACAGATAAAGCAATCAGAAGAAATCTTTCAAAACAGATCAATCAGATACTCTGAAGCATTAAAAGACAATTGCTCATTCTCTTTCTTCTTCTTGAACTTCTTGAGTTCAATGAATCTTGTGAGTTCAACGAACTCATTGAGTTCAATGAATGTCTCGACAATAACAAGCAGTCGAGACATCAACGAGTCAACATGACAAGTGATGAAAGTCAAGAAGAGATGAGTTGATTGCTCTTCATGTGTAATTAGCGACTTAGAAGACATGATGTCTGAATAGATACAGAAATGTTAAATCAGAAAATGTGAAAGATTCTTGATGACTAAAAGCATACAAAAAGCTGTCTCTGCACAGAGTCAACAACAGCTACAGATAACTTTATGATGAATTAAATCTTTCTGCGAATTCTACAGTACAACATCAGAAAGTTATTGAAAATTCAGAAATCATTTTTGATAGACAGAGAAGTTTGTAAATTTGACATAATAGTCATTCAGAAACAAGATTGCAACATCAATGCTTCACAGATGTTTAGCTCAACTCACAACTTCTTTCATCTAGTGAGAGACTCATCATCTCAAGCAAGAACATGCATTTATGTCAACAAGCATTTAAAACTCAATCAATGAATGATGAAAATCATTGAATTAAACATCTGCTTAATCAAGCTACAAACTAGCAACTTGAAAGACGAAATACAGACGCTACAACTCATAAACATCTACAATTCATGCTCGCTGTCTATCATCTTTACAGAAGAATCATCTACTATTTCTCGTCTGAACGAACTAATCAAAGATGACTGCAAACAACTAATCATAAAATATTTCAACCTGCATCATTTACACTGAGAAGACAGAAGATGCTTTACTCATCACACAGCGACGAATGTTCTACTAGACATCGTTATAAACACAAGATTAAAACTACTGCTTGAATCAGGCATAATTACTAAAGAGACTCACAATCAGCTTACAACAATAAATCTAGCGTTTGACAGCGAGAAAATTCAATTCAGAATACATAAATGCAAGATGAGAATTGATCTACATCAGAAATTTGATCATCTTTCAATTGTCATGAAGATGTGTTTATGCACATTCTTCATGCAGTTCACGACTTGTCGATTATGAAAGAAAATAAACACAGAAGCACTAAACACTCATTTAAAAATACATCTTCTTGTCAATCATTTTCTCGATGACAAGACAGCGATAAATGACAGAGTAGCTGAGATCACTCATGTGCTACAAGAGATTATCAAGAAGTTTATTTCTTGAGCAAAGTCATCAATTTAAGCACAAGACTTTTGAAATCAGATTTGCTTAAAAGTTGTTGCAAAATCGCAATGACTATAAGTTGTATGAAAATTGCAGAGTACTTTAGAGACATGAAATGACTATCTGAGATACAACGATCACAAAAACAAGATCATTAAAGAAACAAAATGTTCACATTTTAGATCACAGATGCATAAGCTGAGCAACAAATTGAAATCGATTTGACGCTTCGCAAAATGAGTCAGAATCGAAAGTCAGCTACTCAAGAAACTTTCGCAGTTTTCATCACTAAAGAGCAACAATTTCAATCACATAGCAGACTCATTCGAAGAAAAAACAGAGATGCTACGAAAGAAGTTCTTTTCATCATTGTCTTAAGCAGACATCAATGACATTTTAAGATCATTTATATCGCTGACAATGTCGTTCAATTCAGTCTTATTGCAAGATGAGATGAGACAGATGATTCAACGAGTAAAAGTTAACAAAGCATCAGACGCATTTGAAATTTCAAATAAAGCGCTTCAAGCGAGTCTAACAGAACTGACTTTGATACTAATCAGTTTGTTCAATGCATGTGTAACTCACAAATATCATTTGAAGCAGTTCAAAAAAGCTCAGACAATAGTACTACGTAAATTAAAAAAGAGCGACTACATTGACTTGAAAATGTATCGATTCATCGCTCTGCTAGACATCATGAATAAGATACTAGAATCAATCATGATCAAAAAATTAAGTAACATTGTTAAGACTCATCACATACTTTTGAACGCTCAAATGAGAGTGAGACACAAGCAATTCATGATCTCAGCGCTGAATCTACTAGTAAATCAAGTACATGCAGTATAAGACTGCAAAATTAAGTACATAATCTTCATGCTTAGTCTAGACATCATTGAGATGTTCAATCATGTCTTGCACACTAGACTTCTGCATACTCTGAAAATGAAAAAAACATTGAACTACATATTCAAATGAACTCGCAGCTTTCTGAAAGACAGAGAGTCATTGTTGACGTTCGATGAACAAATCAGCGTGATGCAATGAATAAACGCTGACATATTGCAGAGATCTCTCATATCATCAATTCTCTTTCTATTCTTTAACGTAAGCTTAATCAAAAAATGTAAAGCTCTAGAAATCAAAATCGAAGTGCTTGACTTCGAAGATGACATCAATATTCTGACTTATGACAAAATCACAGAATCAATCTGCAAATCATTGAGTTAAGCATATGATGTCTGTGCAAAGTGAGTTCGAACTCATGATGCTACGTTCGCTTCAGAGAAATATAAATTCACTCACTTCATTTGTAAGTCAAAAAGATTCGACATGACAGTCAGTCTATGCATAGAAAACTCGATAATAAAGTTAAAATCAGATGTACAAGTTCTCGAAGTGCAACTGAACATGAAACTACAATGAAATTTGCATCTTTGTCAAATAGAAGCAGATCATGTCATCAAGATGCTAATGCTTAGTCGACTTGAGATCTTCATCTGAAAGACTACATTCACAAAAGCAAGATAAGTATACTCTGCAATGATAAGATTAAAAATAACGTTTGAAGCATTAATATGACATTAACGCAATAAAGAAGAGAAATTGTTGAGTATAAAATGAAGACTAGAAACTCTTCAGAATCAAGCATTGTGTCATGTGATTGACATCTTCAGAAAAATGAACATCGAAACGCTGAAAGTTGAAACATACACATTCTCGCTACATGTTCATCTGAACAAGCTACAGAATCAAGTCACACTACACAGTTGAATCAACAACAGAACACAGAAGACTCGATGAGCATGCAAGATCATATGTGCTCATCTGATAGAAAATAATAGACTCATTTCTCGCTTCTTGATCTTCAAAAAAATGACGTTTCTGAATGCTTCAATTCGCAAAGAAGCAAAGATACAGTTTAGATGTAAACGACTCAATCTTTTAACGATGACTCAAATGAGTGAACGTGCAATCACACAGTTTCACAAAAGTCAATGAAATCTTCGATGAAAAAACTACAAAAAACGCATTGCAGATATTAATGCATTCTTCGCTCAAAGATTTCATCTATTCAAGAAATCAGTAAAGATGCGTGATGATCTTCAGAAAGTTGAAAGCATTCTTGCAACTTATATCAGAATCGAACGCATAGAGCTGCAGATTTATTTGCACTTGAAAAACGTGTCAAGCGTGAATAGTCTTTAATACAACTGCGAATGAAGTCATCAGACAGTCAAGCATATTCTGATGCACTGCTTGAATTGAACACATCTTTAATTAAATATGTTACAAGATGTTGACTTCATGAACTATTGAATCATCATCTCAATCATGAAGAGTCTCAAGACAACAGCGAGAATAATGATGAAAACGAAGCTGCTAAAGCAGTTTAAAGTGACAAGAACATTCATTCTCTAACATGCAATCATCATGAACAAATTTGATACATAGTCTCAGTTTTATCGTCTTGACTGCATATAGCAGTTGTATAGACAGCGAGCGATTTTCTATCTCAGAGAGTTTTGTTCACTCGACACACATAGCATAAAGTCTCTCATGAGTCGATCTAATTGATGTTACAAGAATGTATGAATTTATTATTATTATTATTATCATATAATTATGTTTGTTAATTTATTGATGATATGACAAGATTTAAATTGCACATTATCTTTTAAGCTTCGTTTATTGTTGATCTTTTCATGATAAAGTAATTCATTCGTGATCTGTATTTTAATTGATGTGCACAATCTTTGTTTCAGAAATTGTGCATGAAATTACTCAAGAAAATTTATTGCAGCTCTGATCATGATGTTATGCTCTTTTCTACTTTACACGTCATAATCATTGTCAATAGAATGAATTTTATGTATCTAAGCACATTAACATAAGCTGCAACAGAGACTGTTCTCGATCATCATCTGAATTTTGCTCAAAGAATTTTTCTAGAATTATCATCTGAATCATTAATTTGTGCTGCGTTGTATCATGAATTCAATGCAAAAGAACTTGATAAAAATTCTGTTAATTTTTGAGACTTTGAGATTCGCTCATTGAGTTGAAAAGATGACAAGATTGATAATGATGAGTGAGAATGCTGTTTACACTGATGTATCTTTTTCTTTGACAAGATGTTTCTGAAAAATCGAATGATTCTAGTGAACTATGTTGAGATCATATTAACTGAGAATATACATGATGATATTAACATTGATTTTGTCTTCTTCTGCAATCATTCTGCAGATCACTGTTTTTAAGATGATAAATCATTATTCAAGCTGTTCAACATATCAAGAAACTTACGTTCTTGTTTTTTAAATCTGAGTTCAGATTCTTTTAATGATATGTCAAAATTATTACTTACTTTCTCAACTTTTCTTTTGACACTTCATTGATAAATGAACTAAACATGATTATTGAGTCAGTTAACTGTGTATTAATAATTCATAATACATGCTATACATCTGACTATTAATTGCAGTGTTTAAGTTTTTCTTGTTCTTATTACTTGTCATGACAGTTCACTTAAAAGACGACGCGAAATAATGATTAATATACAATAAACTGATGAATGCAATCAAGTTCTGAGATAAAAGAGAAAAAGAGTGAAGAAAAAAAGACACAACATGTACTTGAAGATATACAATCTTTAAAAGTGTGTAACTTTGTTATTGTTGACACTATTATGTTCAATTATTGACTGAGAACGAGTAAATTAACATTTTAATGTTCATTTACTTTATTAGATTTGTATTTTAACTTTGTTGCATTGAAATTATGATAATGTTTTCATGATTTACTTAAAAGTGTAAATAGATTTGAAAATTTGTGATAATTTATCATTGCACATGCAAACTGAGAATGCGAATTGCGAATTTTATTGTTCAAAAACTCTGAGCTCAAGCTGATTATCAAAGATAAATTTAAGAGAAAATTCAATAAATTATCTTTGCACATTATGCAAAGTGAGAATGTGAATTGCAAATATTATTGCTGAAGAACTTTGATTATCAAAGATAAATTTCAAGTGATTTACAATAAATTTATCTTTGCATTTGCAAATTGAGAATGTGAACTGCACATTTTATTGCTGAAGAACTCTGATTACTTAAGATAAATTTCAAGAAATTTATGATAATTTTTCTTTGCATGTGCAAACTGAGAACATGAATTATGCATTTTATTGTTGAAGAACTCTGAATCTCACTCATCACATGATTGAAACTCAATGTACATGATGTTGTAGTTAGATTTAAACATGCAGTTTGCTCTTTGTCATGCTTAATGACTTCATAGATGAGAATGATGAACGAAGATATATGAGAAGAATCATGATATTTTTCATCAAGTTCATTTTCATCGTATTGTGCTTAATGAAGTTCAGATCATCAAAAATTATCTGTTTCAGAACTTTATAGTTTGCAGAGATTTAATGAAAAAGCATCGTTGAATGATTAGAATTGAGTGAAAGAATTCTTTTCATTTTTCAAGTTTCTTTGCATTTCATGTACAGAAACTATCAAGATGTTCAAGAAAAATTTCGTCAATTCAAGTAAGATACAAAATAAGATGAATAATATCATTTATATGAGTGAAGTTAAATCAGCTGAGCTGAATGCATATGTGCATGCATGCATGCAGTGTGCAAATGATGTGTTCATTGCTGATCAAAAAGTACTAGAAAGTAAGAAAAGAAGAAAAGCAAAAAGAAAATAGTGATGTGAAAGAAATGATGTGTCAAAAGAAGAAAAAAAGAAGAAAAAAGCTTAGATTCATGAAATCACAATCAACATCTTTATTAAGAAGTGCAATGACAGACTTGTTTCTAGCAGCTTATTGTGATAGCTTTGAATTCAGTCTGAATTCAGTCAGACTTGTTTCTAGCAACTCTCTTTAAACTAACGTCAGAGATAAAGTTGTGCATCGCGACTTTGTCATGCATGACAGTATATAAATAAAGCAGTCTGTGACTTCTTTCTACAATCTAGATAGATTTCATCATATATAATACTGTTCACTCTATTCTTTCAATAAATTATGAGTTTAATTAGCAAGAAGCTTTCAACATAATTAAATTGAAACACTCTAAGCATTTGATGCTCGACAAGTTGATACAAAATCTATTCAAATGAGCAATCAGCGATCACTTACTATGCATCTCACAAGAAAATAAATAAGTACATTGACTTAAAGAAGTTCAGTGAAATTCAACAGCTTACTACGCATCTTACAAGAAGATAAATAAGCACTCACATCAAGTCAACAGTTTACTACAAGTTTTCAAGAGAGCGAATAAATAGACACACTTAATCACGTTGAAGAATGCATAAACTTTCATCATCACTGACGAGATTAAATTCTTTTCACTTCACTCGTCAATTTATCTAATATTTTTTTCTTCTTTGATTCTAACAACAAGCTGAGTCTACATTGCACATCATGAATTTCAACAACTTCTTTGTCAAATGATGATCTGTTTTCATTCTCACTTGCAAGAACTGTGATCAATGATTTTCTCTCATGAAGAAATGACTCATTGAGAAAGACTTGTGATTCATTATTGAAGACAAGTCTGACTTGAACATACTCAGCAGCATCATCAGCATCATCAGCGAAATTCAATTTCTCGACTTTGAAAGTCAAAAGATTGATGCAAAAGCTCATTACTGACTGATCATCTGCATCATCATTAATGATCAAGAACACATTGCAAACAAGACATCAGCAAAAAAGATTTGAAATGCTCTGAGCTATAAATACAAAGAGAAGTTACAAATCATTGAAAGACAATATCTGATGAATTTCATTAATTACAGAATGTTGATGAATATCTTCATTGAAAAGACATGAACACATCTCGTCAAATTGACTTGAAAGATCGTTGCAACACAGAAAGACATGAGCAATTTATTTAAGTTAAAACGTCACTTTCAAGTCTTACTTCAATTGCTGTCAGATAAATACATGATTATTCAAGATGTCATTGATGCGCAGAATAAATTAAATGTCGAGAAGAAACTTCAAAAGCTACAAGAGAAGAAAGCACAATTGAAGACAACAAAGACTGTGTTATAAGTCAAGTGAAGAAATGAACGTAAGCGCATTAATCATAAGCAGAACAAATGCAAAATCAGTCATCATTGCAAAAGTCTTTCAGACTTTGACAGCGATCAATTGCATCATCATCAGTTACAACAATTTCTAAAATGTTTTCTCTGTAAAGATAAACATCATCTAGTCAATTGCTCTCATCTGTCTGCAGCTCAAAAGCTTGTGAAGAAATGCAAAGATAAAGACAAAACAAAGCACAAGAATGCTGATGATTTTCAAACTCTTATTGAGCTTCTGAAGAGTAAGCACAAAAAACACAGAATTTACAGTGCAAAAAGTGATGATTTTGAAATCGCTGATAACAATGAGAAAGATGAGAATGAGAAAAGCAAAAATATTGCAGCTCTGTTAAAGAACATTGTCAGTAAAATTTCTGAATTCAACTGAGTTGCAGATTCTGATGTTTTTTTACACATGATTGATCAACTTTGACTTTTTAGTGATTTTTTAGTTTGCATTAAGAGATGCATCATCAAAGTTGAAGAGAGAAAATTGTATGTCAATCACTGTGACATAACAGTCATGCAAGATCATCATGAAAACTCAGTTAAGCTGTTTTCTGTTCTTCATGTTTTTAAGCTTGAAGTGAATCTTCTTTCTGAAAGAAGAATGTGTAAGAAAGATCTGCAAGAAAGTTTTAATGATAAAGATCTGTACATGCACAACAAGTGAGAAAAGCAGATGATTAAGACTTTAGAATGTAAAGACGTTTACATAGTAAAGAGAATTGCAAACAATCTTGATGAATTTGCATTACTATCAGCTATGCAGCATGACGTCTTATCAGCATTTTCAGCAATGCACAGTTTAATGAATCTCAATGATTCAATGAATTTAAATCACTTCACGCCTTACATTGATGTGATTCATCATCAGAACGAGATCAAAGCTGATCACGATCAACTTAGTTTTGCAAATGACAAAAGCTTTAAGTTGTACAAGCTGTGACATCATTGTTTTGCTCATCTCAAATCAGCAAAGCTTCGTCAACTTCATAAGATCATCATTCTGAAAAAATCTATTTTCATTAATGATAATCATGAGAATGTGTGTGAAATATGTGCACTCATCAAGTTTATTAACAAATGAGAACACAATGTCAATAATTGAAAGACAAGTATCTTGACTTTCATTTTCATAAACATCTGTGAATCACTATCATTGTTTCTTAATAGTGAGTCATACTTTCTAAAGATAATTAACAATTACTTCAGAAAGACTTGATGCATTTCTTTGAAGCAATGATTCAATGCATCAGATGCTTTGCAAAAATGAAAACTTAGCATAAAGCTTCACAGCAATGTCAAACTTCTTTCAGTACACAGTGACAACGTCATGAAACTTAAAGTCATCTTGAATGACTGATGCTCATCAGTTAACATTACTTCTCAATACATTGTCTCACACATGTTGATTCAAAATGAAGTAGTCAAAAGAGTTATATACATCACAGAAAACTTGATGCAAGTCATGATCAAAAATGCTGAACTTCTCATTAAGTTCTGAGCAAAAGTTGCAAAGACAGATGTCTATCTGCAAAATTGAATCATCATGAGATTCTTGATCAACGAAGTTCTCATGATTTCAAAGAAGATATTTATCGAAATCAAGCTTTCAATTGATCATGTACAAGTATGAGAATGCAAATGTTACTCATACGTTGATCTTAAGTTATTGTCAATCAAAGACAGACGAGACAAATTCATGAACAGAGACAGATTCAATGTTTTCATGAGATATGTGAAAAATATCAACAAGCAATATCATTTCTGAGTCTCAGATCTTGATCAAGTCATCAAGAGTCATGCTGTCAAGTTTGCTGAAGATGAAAAGAATGAAAACATGAACTTACAACTTTGCAAGCAGACATTCAACGTTCTTTCAGAGTGAAGATTTGTAAGAAAATCATCAAAGAATAATGTTTCAATTAATGTTTCAAAATCTGATGCTTTCATGATTGATGTTTCATCTGAATCAATTGATGCATTAAAGACTATTGCAATCAACTTAAATGCACTCAATTCTAAGATCACGTCACATACATCAGATGAGTGCAAAGCTCACATGAATGTTCAAATCACTCAAAAAGTCTTTGCATCAAGCATGTTTAAGTCAGCAGCTTAAACATTTCTGCATGTAGTCATTTCAAAGAGAAAAAGAGACAGCGAAAATCAACAATTGAAAGAATGCGCATTCAAGATCTTGCAAGCTATGATGATCTGATTTGTCACAGAGAAAGTTGATGATGATGAGAGTGATTCTGATGCAAGCATGTCATAAACATTATTTAACGTCGATGAATCTGACTTTTCTAAAGCAATAAAAATTCTCACGTTAAACATTTACAAAGACGCAGTGCAGAACTCAGTTTGAGATGAACTTTGAAAAGAAGCAATCAATGCAGAACTTGTGATGCTAGTCATTAATGAAATCTGACAAGAAGAAGTGTTGCTCAAAAAGATCAACATCGTGATAAGTAAATAAGTCTTTAAGTCAAAGATGTACGTCAATGATTTTCTTGACAAACTGAAGACAAGACTGATAGTCAGAGATTTCTTTCAAATTCATGAAGTTAACTATGAGAATATTTTCATGTCAATCATCAAGTTTGACACTTTGCAAATCTTTCTAATCATTGCAACAATGAAGAATCTTGAACTTCATCAAATTGATGTAAACAATGCGTTTACTGAATCGTTTCTCAAAGAAATCATTTACATGTTCTTTTTGTCAGAAGTGAAAGTCAGACTCGACTGCGCTCTGAAAGTTCTTCAAAGTTTTTATGATTTCAAGCAAGCTGCATAAGACTGACATGATCATTGTGTAACAGCATTGTTTAAACTCAACTTTGCTCAATGCGTTGCAGACTCATGTCTTTTGATTCATGAGTTAAAAGAAATCATGTTGTTACTATATGTTGACAACATAATCATTGTTTTCAAATCATTGAGCAACGTTAAATGATTTAAGCATGAGTTTCAATGTGTTTTCAAAGTCAAGAATCTGAGAAAAATGAAGAAGATTCTTGACATTCAAATCACTTGCAACAGAAAGACATGAATCTTACAAATAAATTAAACTCACTATCTTCATGATGTTCTTGAAAGACTCAACATAAGACAAGATAAGCATAAGACAACAGATCTTTCAATGAATGAATATGATGCTCTTTGCTTAACTGAACTCGAAGATGTGAGAATCAATCAGCATGAGTATTAACAAGTCATTGAAAGTCTCATGAATATTGTAATTTACATTCATTTCAACATTGCTTTTGCTCTCAATTGACTAAGTCAATATCTTAGCAATTTTGCAAAACATCATGAACATGTTTTGAAGAAGTTAATGCAATACGTTCGTTTCATCATTGATTTAGACATCACGTACGAAGTCAGTAAAAGCATGAAGTTAGTAAAATACTCTGACTCAGACTACGTCTTAGACAAACTAGATTGCAAGTTAATTCTTGTTTACATTTACATGCTTGATAAAGAATCAGTCTTCTGAATGAGTTGAAAGCAAAAGTTCATTGTCACATTGATCATTGAGACAGAGTACATGACTTTATCAATCTGCATTAAGAAAAATCTATGAATCAATCAAGTGCTTAAAAACATGAATCTGACAAAGTATCTGAGCATCAGTCACAATCATATTGATATTCTTAAGAAGATTACTCATCAATCTGTCTCATTTACACAGCTCAAGAGAGATAATCAAGCATCTTTTATGCTGATTAAGAATGCTCATATTCATGAAAGATCAAAGCACATTGACATTGCTTATCATCACATTTGAAATTTGCACAAGAAGAATCAAATTTCAGTGAACTTCATCTTTAATCAAGATATGATAGCAGACGAATTGATCAAGTCACTATCTCGACAGAACTTCAAAAGATTCATTGAACAACTGAGATTGAAAAGCAGTGAAAGCTGAAAGACTTGCAAGCATCGAGTGAAAGTGTTAAGAAGTGCAATGACAGACTTGTTTCTAGCAACTTATTGTGATAGTTCTGAATTCAGTCTGAATTCAGTCAGACTTGTTTCTAGCGACTTTCTTTAAACTAGCATCAAAGATAAAGTTGCATGTCGCGACTTTGTCATGCGTGACAGTATATAGATAGAACAGTCTGTGACTTTTCTTTACAATCTAGATAGATTTCATCATATGTGATACTGTTCACTCTACTCTTTCAATAATTTTTTTCATTCTCAACTCATAATTTCTCATCATTGATGTCTTCTTATTAGCATTCTCATTCTTCTCGCTCTCATTCATCAGAATAAACGACTTTTTATTCTCTTCAATGCTCATTAATTTAAACAGTCACATCAGCTTTGTTAAACTCAGCTGATTCAACATCTTGATGTCATCAATGATAATATTAATGATCTTATGCTTGCTGTTTTGCAGCATTTACAGTTTCTCATCAATGCTGTTCTTGATGACAAAACAAGTAATGAAGATTTCAAAGAATTGATCAATGCAAAAAACGTGACAGAAAACTTGTTGTTTCATGCTGCTGTTTCATCACAGATCAACACAGATGACATGCAAGATCAGTTTCTTATTAATGCTGTTTTAAACAACATGATGAGTGATAAAGATTTTGAAAAACTGATTAATGCAAATGATGTGACAGAAGATTTGTTGTTTCACGCTGCTGTTTCATCACAGATCGATGCAGATGATGTGCAAGATCATAATGAGATTAAGTTTAACATCATTGCATTTGAGAAAGATGATCATGATTTTCATAATCAAGTCATTATAAAACATGATGATGACATGATCGCGAACTTTCTGACTTATTTTGTCGTGATAATTAATAAAGACTCAGTCACGCTGTTGAAAGAAATAATTCAGCACTTTCATGCTATTTTGCAATTAACTTGTTCTTAAGTCAGAGAATTCATGACATGATAAAAGTTTACAACATGTGAAACTGAATAAAGATAATGATCTTCTTGTTCAACTTCTTCATCAATCACAGCTCAATCTGCATCTGCATCATCATTGTTTTCAAAGATGAAAGAATCAAGTTATTGAAATTAATTCATTTGAGATCTTGTTCAAAATCTTTGCAAGTGCATAAGAAAGTTCTTTCATTGTCTTTGATATTCATTTGTAATTCTTTTAATTTATTGCATGATTGAAACTTAATGTAAATGCTATTGCAATCTAAACATGCAGTTTGCTCTTCATCATGCTTGACGACTTTATAAACAAGAGTGTTAAGACACTCTTTGCAGTAAACATGAAAACAACTAATTATTTAAAATTCATTTGAAGAATCATGATATTTGTGACAAAGATTTTTATTCTTGAAATCATCATTAATATTTAAATTCAATTCTCAATCTATTGTTGAATATATTTTCATACTTGTAATTCTGTTCTTGAATTCTGCTTGCATCTCTTTATACTTTGCAATAATGAAACAGTTTACATTTTGCACTTCATGAAAAAATAACTTCATACACAGCATGTTGAATCAATTCATGAATGATAGTTGTTAAATCATGAACACAGTGAAAAGTTTATCAAATTTTCTGATGATTTTCTGTAGATTGTTATTTATCTTAACACTCTGCTTGCGTTTTAGAGCGTTGAAAATCAATCTACTCATAACTGTATTAATTTATCTAAGTTCTTTAACATTAACAGAAATCTCATTTCATTGATGAAATTACTTGCAATCTTCATTCAAAGAAGTAATCATGATTAAATGAAGAATTTGTAAAGCAAACATTGCAAATGACAATCTCATCATTGAAGATCTTGACAAAGACTGAGCAATTTTTACTGAGAAATCTCTTGACAATTGAGTGTCTCTTTCATGAGTATCAATCACTTCTTCTTTATGAAATCTTCATTGCTAGAGAGCAAGTTTTTGCTGATAATGTATCAAAGACTTTGCTTTAAAACTGAAATGTTGCAAATATTGTTAATTCAAAAAGTAATAAAACTTTCATTCATCAATCATAAAATCTTCTTCATAAGTTTGTATAACACAGATATGATCTTTGCTGTTAATGAAATCAAAACATTAATGCATGCTTTCAGTTATTCTTTTACTTTTCTTGAATTTTCATTCTTGAGTTCTACATACATGTAATCTTTCTCAATTTAGTTATTGCATCTTTTTTTAAGATCTTTCATGATTGCAGTTTGCAACGTTTGATTGATAACTTAAGTATATTCTCAAATGTTGAAGTAGTGAAGATTGATTTTACTACTTTCAAAATCAGTAAATGAATTAATATAATCTTTACAATTTTCTAGTTACTGATCTGAAGAAAGTTGATCAATGATGAACTGAAAGCAATAGCAGCTCTTTGCTGTCATCTTTATCAACGCAGTCTGTCAGCATCGCTCATTTTCAATCTTAATTCATCTCATATTTTTACTATTGTAAAGAATTCTATTCTTCGTCACGTCGTAAATTTTCTTCTCAATCAATAATCTTTTATATTCTTTGAATTGCATGTTCAGCAGATTGATCTTTTCTTGTCTTTTATTCATAATTAAGTGAATAAAATTCATCAATGATGTTTGATTATCTGATTTCTTCATCGTCAGCAACGTTGTAGCATTTCATGACATCAACAATAGTTGATCAGCATTATCATCTTTAATTTCTTCTTGCAACTTTCTTTGACACTGAATGTTTTCATGTATTCACTCTCAATGTTATGTTCTTCATCTTTCATTGTTGTTCAATCATTAAATCATGATTATTAATGTTTTGTGCAATCAATTCTGTGATATGCTTTCAATCTTTTTGTCAAAGATGATGATAATCTTTGCAGTCATCGTTCAAAGTCTTTTCTTTGTCAGTTCACTATCAAGTTTTATGTCATATATTTTTGAAGATATCATCTTCTTCTTCATTGTCATTATGATCTCACTTCATTTATCATCATTAATCATTAAGTCTTTCTGCATCATCTTTTTGATTCAATTATGTGACTGCAATTTATTGTAAAAGATCATCAAAGATCTTGTACTGAACACATTGATTTTTCTTATGCAACAAAATCGCAATGAGTCTTGAAGAGCATCAAAGACTTCGAAGAAATATGAATGCAATATAGATGCAATGTTGTTTATGCAATGAAGAATGTGCAGAAATGAGATGCTGTTATTTCAATTTCAAGACAGACTAATGATTTTTATTACACTTGAATTTTATGATTATCACAGAATGTGATTATAAAAGCTGTGTTGATAGTTGAAAGACTTGATGATAATAATCTGATGAATACAAAGAAACATAGCTTTAATTATGTTACAGTCACGTTGTAAGTCTTGCATGAGTTTGATTCTAAAAAATTAAAATATTTAGAAAATACATTGTTAATGTAAAAACAGAAGAAAAAACAATCATAACATGCATACAACAAATTTTGAAAAAGAGCACTACATGCAAAACAGAATGAATCTAAAGAATGATCAAATGATGATGAATTGCACGAGTTGCAGCAATGCAAGTTCAAAGATAATTGCAAGCAACGTTGACATGTTGCAAGAAAACAGTGACGCGAGATTGCAACGCTCATGCAATGATGAAGAGAAGATAGTTGACATTATCAATCTACTAATAAAGACATCAACATTAAAGAAAGAAATGAGCAAAGATTACTTATAAAAAGAAATAGCATTGAAGCTGATGCATCATCTTCGACTTGAATCAGAAGAAAAACATCACACGACTTAAAATGCATTCATTGCAAAGAATGTACAGAAACTGAAGACATCAGTTCAATTGCTAAGCAAGCAGTTACAAATGCAGAGAAATACGCGTCTCTTATTGAAAATCATGTCATGAGCAAACGTGACAAGAGAAGAATTATCAATGAAAGAGCAATGTCTCAGAGAAGAATCATCATTGCTTTGCAAGAAACATGAAGTTATGATAAAGATAATAAACAGAGAAGAAATAAAAAAGATGCAGAAGAAGATCGTTAAGCAGATTCTTTAAAGAATAGCAAACATGTCAACAAGTTAACAAAATCTGATCATGTCTTTTTGCAAGCTGAGTAGCAAAGACATCTTTCTTCACGCAGTCAGTTCAGATGCACAGACAAATCTGAAAAAGACTCAAGAATGAGTAAAAGAAATTGCAAACTTGACGTGTATATCACAACAAATCTTTGCAATGCTGATGTTAAAACTCTTTTGCATGAAATTATGTAACAGCAATAATTAGCTAATCATTGAGTAATCAGAGTCTTAAAGTGATTGCTCTGATCGCTTGAATCAGAAGTGATCACAGTGAGCATGATGAGCATAATGCTCATCTCGCTCATTTTGCTCGAAAATGATCAAAGTGATCATTTAAAGCAGAAATGACTTGACATGATTCTTTTATATTTATATAATGATGATCGTTCTTTTAGATAGAAGCTTCGTGCTCAACTCATGTAATAGTCAATACAGTCTATTGTCTTAGTTATTCTCAGATTTTCAGTCTAGTGATTAGTTTATTATTATACTGATCTTTGTTTATATTTTATGTTGTTAAAGAAATAATTGTTACACTTTGAGCATCACTCTTTCACAAGATATCAGAGCATTATCTTATCATGATCATTATGTTATTCTCAGAATGAATCACATCAGCAAACATTACTGCATTCTCAAATAGCAAGTCAGCGATTAAAATATCGACGTCAGATCTGTACTATGAAGATAGAAACAAGCTTGATGCTTTTCTTATACAAGTGAACATTTATGTCAGAATGCACAAGAAACTAAGTTCATCTTATGACAAGATATTGTTTGCATTCTCATACTTTAAAGAAGATGTCTTCAAATGATTTAAATCATTGATAAAGAATCACTTGAAGAATAAGTCAAAAGATTAAGAAGATGAGATTAACAAAGTCTTTGAAGACTTTTTTAACTTTGAGTAAGTAATACGAAGAATGTATGAAGATATAAATGCAAAATAAATCGTTGAACAACAGCTGTATGATATCAAGCAATCAGAATCAGCATTCAAGTATATCGCTGCTTTTCAATCAATTGCAGCAAAGATCAAATGAAATGACTCAACTTTTACAGCACAGTTTTATAGAGAATTGAAGAATGTGATAAAGAACAAGATAATTTGTATGAATAAACTTGCAACGTTGCATGCTATGATTAGCAAGACAATCATGTTGAATAATTGACAGTACAAGCAAAGACTTGAAAAGAAGAACAAGATTGCTTATGTTTCAGTTGCATGAAGTAAGAGAAAAAAGAAGCAATTCTACTATGATTCTCAGTCTATGAAGTTAGATGCAATCTGAAAGATATCGACAAACGCTTGTGAAAAGACAGTTTAGCAGAGCAAAACATGTTATACATGTGAAAAGCTAAATCATTTCTTCAAAGATTGTACTCAGAATAAGTACAAGAACAAGTCAAAGTCTTATGATAAGCAAGACAGATCTTTTGCAGCAACAAAAGAAAATCAGAAAGATAAGCATCAAGTGTTGTTATAAACAGCATGTTATGAAAACAATTGTTGCATTCATTTAAGCAATAAGAAAGATTCTGAATGATACTTAAAACTCTTGCAGAAGAATCATTTTTATACAGCAACTCATTATCAATCAGAAGTGCATGATGAGAAAAGTGATGAAAGTTCGTTCACTATGATCATGAAATCAGAGATTCTCGACAGCGAAGTATATAACTTGAACAGATTAAACAGCACTGAAGAAGCTATTCATTAAGCAGTCGAAGAAGAAAATTGACTTAGCAAAATTCTACAAGCATTCATTATTGCAGCAGAAGATGCTCTCAAGCAAGAAGAAGATCATCTTGAAGTAAAGAAAGATTTCAGAAAACTTACAATTTAAGCAAGTTTTATAAGCATGTACAACGAATTGTATACTTTCTTCAAACAAAAAGAGAAAGATTTTTCATAATGAATGCAACAGATTAAGAATGATATACATCAGATTATTTATGACATAGTGCAAGATGAGTTGATTGCATCGCGTAAGAACATTTAATATCATGACATAATCATAAAAAAATCACTCACAGAAGTCAAGTTCATCAAGCAAGAAGAATATGTACTTCTTGATGAAAATCATATACTCAAAGAATTTAAATAAATGACAAAAATCATCAGAGAAAGATTTAATCTGTGTGATTCAAAGAAGCATTTACAGAAGAAGATTGATCTGAATCAATTTTAGTACATAAAACAAGTACTTGAAAAGTGAGCTTTTAGTTCAAAAAACTAGAAGACTCTTTGATCAATAAATCATTGAAGAAGTTTAGTCAAAGATCAAAAATCAAAAGCATATTTATCTTCACTAGTAACTTAACGCAGTTACAAGTTTAAATCAAAATCAACAATCATACAGCACATTTATTTATTGACAATGATTGTACAAGAAACTACATGTTTTCAGAATTTGTTAGAAAAGCGTAAATATTTATGCAGAAGAAGAAAGAATCTTACAATTTGCAAAACTTTAATGAAACACTCATGAAGTATAACAATGAACTAATAGATCAAGAAACTCAATTCATTCACTTAAGATTCAAATGTCATTGAGAAAAGTTGCGTTTAGATGTTACAAAGCAGTCAGGCAGCAATATAGTTCTAGACATATCATAACTTCATATGATCAATTCGATGATAGATTGAGTTAATGAGATAATCATTTTTCTTCATACAAAAACAACGCGATTACACTTGATATTGAAGTCATCAGAGAGTGTAAAGATCTTTGCAATGACAGTGAATGATATGTGCAGTGAGTTGAAGAACAGCTCAAATGCATAAATGTTATGAAGCAAAAAGATTAAAAGTAATCTCACTATTACTAAAATTTCTAAAGAATATCAGAAATATAAAATTCTGTTTAAGAAAGAAAGTGATCAAGAGACACTACTCAAACATCAATCATGAGATCATGAGATCAAGCTCATAAACAACAAGAAACTCACGAAACAGTTCATTTACTTATTGTCAGCAGAAAAGCTCAACGCTTTGTGACAATATCTGAAAGAAAACATGTGAAAAAAATTCATTAGAAAATTGCAGTCATCAGCAGAATACTTAATTTTGTTTATTTTGAAATTGAATGAAAGTCTAAAACTATATGTTGATTACAAAGCATTGAATAACATCATGATTAAAAACAGCTACTCGCTATTGCTCATATTGAAACTGCAGAATAGACTGCAAAGAACATAATGATTTACAAAATTTAATATACTTGAGACATTCAATTAAATACAAATTAAAGAAGAAGATAAGTGAAAGACAGTCTTTTGCATTTAACTAAAACATTATGAGTATTTGATCATGTCTTTCAATTTAATCAATGCTTCAATCACATTTCAGACTTTTGTGAATAATGTGCTATGATGTTATCTGAATCAGTTCATCATAGTATATCTGAACGATATACTAGTATACTCAAAGACGAAGAAAGAACATGTGAAACATGTTAGAAAAGTTCTACAGACTTTGAAGAAAGTCGATCTGCACATCAAGTCAGAAAAAAGTGAATTTTATGTACAGAATGTACAGTTTTTGAGATTCATAGTTACATTTCAGAGTCTATGAATGAACTTAAAGAAGATAAAAGCTGTTACGACTTAATTGATGTCAAAGTCAAAGATCAAAGTTCAATTCTTTTTAAAAATCGCGAACTTTTATAAACATTTTATAAAGAAATACTTCAGAATTGTCTCATTACTTACGAATCTTACAAAGAAGAATATATCATTTATGTGAACTGAGAAAGCAGAAGAAGATTTCAAGAAGTTGAAGAAATTATTCATCTTTCAGTCAGTACTGATCATGTTTGAATCAGAAAAATCTATTACGCTTGAGATGAATGCATCAGATGAAGCTATTAAGATGTGTATCAATCAGTCAAATGATAAGAAATGTCTGCATTTTATTACTTATTACAGTTGTAAGTTTACAGTCGCTGAATTGAACTATGAAATACATGACAAGAAGTTACTAGCTATTGTCAATTCTTTCAAACAATGAAGAGTGTATTTAAAAGAATCTAGACATCAGATTCAAGTATATACAGATCATAAGAATCTGCTATACTTCATGATCATGAAAGTTCTAAATCGAAGACAAATTAGATGATTGAAGAAATTGTCATCATACAACTTTCAAATTCAGTATTGAAAGAAATTTGAAAACTCGAAAATCAATGTCTTGAGTAGAAGAGCAAATCACATGACAGATAGATTACAGATTAATCAAACTATCTTATATCAGAATCAAAATGATTTTATTGTCTACAATAAACAAAATGCAGCTACGCTATGAATCTACAATCAAGATCTCAAGAAACGAATAAAGTTAAAGCTAGCAAAGAACTCAGTCACGCAGAATATTATAGAAAATATCGCTGACAACGCAAACTTTGAGATAATTAACGAAATACTAACATTTCAAGATCTTATCTATGTTTCAACAAGATGCAGACAAGAGATAATAAGCGATTATTACGAGTCAATAATACATGAATATCAGAATTTGAATAAAATCATTAAGAGAATATTTAAAACTTACTACTTTCTCAAGATGAGAAAACAAGTAGAAGATATCATAAGAAAATGCAACGTATGCATTTGAACAAAGCATAGTCAACATAAATCTTACAAACTTTTGAAAAGTCTCAGCACATCAGATCATGCATGAAAAAGCATAACTTTGAACTTCATAATCAAGTTATCAAAGTCAAAGAAAAGAGTTACAAGAACAATGTATGACTTTATATTGATAGTCATGAACAGACTAATCAAGTATGAATATTTCTTGTCATACAAGAAAACAACATTCGCGAAAGATTTGACTTACACATTTCTGAGAATGATTGTAGCAAATCATGATTTATCAGATGAGATAATTTCAAATAGAAACAAGCTGTTCACATTGAAATTCTGAAAATCATTAGTGAATCAACTAGAAATTCATCATAAGCTGTCAACAGCTTATTATTCACAAATGAATGAACAAATGAAAAGAATGAATCAGACATTGAAACAGTATCTCAGATGTTATATCAACTATAAACAGAATGATTGAATACAGCTATTGTCAATAGCACAGTTGACTTTCAATAGCACAACAACAGAAGTAATCAGTATGTCATCATTTTTTGCAAACTATAAGTTCAAGTCAGAAACTCTTAAGAAATTATGTGAATTTGCATAATTAATTCAGAAAGTTATAATACAGATTGAATAAATACATTTGTTGCATAAAGAGCTGCAAAAAAACATTCAGTTTCTAAGTAAATGCATGATTCTGTATGTAAATAAGAAAAGAGATAGAGAATCTACTTTTAAAAGAAGAAACAAAGTTTATTTACTAAGATGAAATATCAAGATGAAAAGATCAAGTAACAAGTTGAATCATATGAAACTAGAATCATTCAAGATTCTAGAAGAAAAGAAATCAATTAACTATAAGTTGAATCTTTCAACATCTATGAAAATACATTCAATATTTCATATTTTTCTTTTGAAGTTTGCAGACTCAAATACATCAATTCAAACAGAATTTTCAGAAATAGATTCAAAGAGTCAAAACATTGAATGTGAAGTAAAGAATATTTTGAATCAACAGAATATCAAAGATCAGTCTCATTAATTAGTTAAGTGAAAAGATTATAAACATATTAAGAACACTTGAAAATCGAAAAGAAATCTCAAGAACTGTCAGATACTTCTGTGATAATTTCAGTTGAGAAACTCAGTCAGTTAAAGTCTGATAAAATTTCAATCTGCTTGAAAGATACATCAAAAAGAAGATCATTCAGTAATGATTCACTAGTCTTTCTTTCATCTTTCTTGAACTCAATGATGTTTCAAAACTCTTGTTCAATCATCATCTGTTTCTTATTTTTCAGAAACTCAAACTGATTTTGCAGATGAATAGCTTTTGCAAAGATCTTTTGCATCTGCTTGTGAGCATTCAGCAACTCATGAAAAACATGATTGCATTCTGTCTTTATTCTTTTTCACTTCATCATCAAGAAAGTAAAATTACATTTGTGATCAAGATGCATACACTCAATGCAATGATTGAACTTGTTGTCAACACGACATTTCTTTTGCAAGCAACTGCAATGTTCACAAAAATGCATAACAGCACACTCAGAATTCGTACGCTCAAGAAGATCTCTGCAATGTAAGATAAAGTTTTTCGTTATGCAATGAAAAAACATGAAGAAAAAGTGATTTTTGAAACGAAAATCTTAGAAGAAGATTTCGTGTTAAAACTCTTTCACATGAGATTATGTAACAGCAATAATTAAATAATCATTGAATAATCAGAGTTTCAAAGTGATTGCTTTGATTGCTTAAATCAGAAGTGATCATAGTGAGCATGATGAGCATAATGCTCATTTCACTCATCTTGCTTGAGAATGATCAAAGTGATCATTCAGAGCAGAAATGACTTGACATGATTCTTTTATATTTATATAATGATGATTGTTCTCTTAGATAGAAGCTTCATACTCAACTCATGTAATAGTCAATACAGTTTATTGTTTTAACTATTTTCAGATCTTCAGTTTAATGATTAGTTTGTTATTATACTGATCTCTGTTTATATTTTATGTTGTTAAAGAAACAATCGTTACAGCTGATACATGAAATGCACACTACAATTGACATGAACAATCAGAAGAAAGTTATTAGAAAGCTGATAAAGAATAATGCAAGACTTCATGAAAATCTGAAGATTTTAAGAATAATCTGACTCAAGAAAGTAGCAAAGAGTGAAAAGACTCATTCATTGCTCATTGTAAAAATAACAATCAAAGTGATGATGAATTGACTGATAAACGTAAGTATGTTAAATGCATATCATAAATGTGCATGTAAACTGTTCAAGAAAAACTGTTGCATCACATAGTGTTTCAGATGTCAAGAATTTAATTACATGATCAGATTCTGCAAAAAGAATCAACATTGCATCAAGTGTGCAGATAAACATCATATTGAAAGATGCATAATGTCTTTGAATAAAAAACATTGTACTAACTGCAACGAAAATCACGAACTTTGAAGATGCATCTGTCTCAAATGATGACAGCAAATGAAACAAGCATTCAAAATCTATAGAAATAGATCATTCAAATATTCAGAAGCATCTAAATACAATTGTACATTCTTGCAATTCTTGAACTTTTTGCTGTCTTTAAGCTTTGCAGATTCAATGAACTCTTCAAGTTTAATAAACTCTTTGAATTCAACAAACTCTTCAAAGTTCACGAACTTTTTCAGTTCAGCGAACTTGTTGAGCTCAACAATAGTTATGCTGAAAACATGCAGTCTAGTCGCTTATGAATCAACATGACAGATGATAGAAGTCAAGAAGAGATGCGTTGATCATTTTTCTTGCGTGAGTAACGACTCAAATGAGACGTCGCTTGAGCAGAGTCAGAAATGACAAATCAGAAGACAAGACAGATTCTTAATGATTGAGAGCATTTAAAGAGTCTTCTCTTTGCAGAGTCAACAACAGTTACAAATAACTTTATGATAAAACAATTCTTTCTACAAATACTGTAGTACAACATCAGAAAATCATTGAAAATTCAGAAATCATTTCTAATCAACAGAGAAGTTCGTAATTTTAACATTGTAGTTATACAGAAGCAGAGTTGCAACATTAATGATACTTAATCATTTAACTCAGCTCACAACTTCTTTTATCTAGTGAAAACAACATCATTACAGTCAAGAACATGCATATATGTGAATAAATGCTTAAGACTCAATCAATGAATGATAGAAACAGTTGAGTCAAACATTTGCTTAATCAAAATATTAACTTACAACACAGATGATAAAACGCAGACGTTGCAATTTATAAACATTTACAATTCATGTTCATTGTTTTCTACATTTACAGAGAAATCTTCAATCATTTCTCGCTTAAGCGAGCTACTCAAAAACGACTGCAAATAATTGATCATGAAAGATTTCAATCTACATCATTCTCATTGAAAGAAACAAAGATGCTTCACTCAACATGCAGCGATCGACAGTTTACTTGACATCATTACTAATGCTAAGTTAAAATTATTGCTGAAATCAGATATTATTACTTGTAAGACTTATAATCAGTTTACAACTATTGATCTGATCTTTAACAGCGAGAAAATACAGTTCATGATGTGCAAGTGCAAAATATGCATCGATCTGCATCAAGAATTAAATCATTGTTAGAACTCTTTTGCATGAAATTATGTAATAACAATGATTAAATAATCATTGAGTAATCAGAATCTTAAAGTGATCACTCTAATCACTTGAATCAGAAGTGATCACAATGAGCATGATGAGCATGATGTTCATCTTGCTCATCTTGCTCAAAAATGATTGAAGTGATCATTCAGAGCAGAAACAACTTGACATGATTCTTTTATATTTACATAATGATGATCATTCTTTTAAATAGAAGCTTTGTGCTCAACTCATGTAATAGTCAATATAATTTATTGTTTTTGTTGAGAAGTGCAATGACAGACTTGTTTCTAGCAGCTTATTGCGATAGCTCTAAATTCAGTCTGAATTCAGTCAGACTTGTTTCTAGCAGCTCTCTCTAGACTAGCGTCAGAGATAAAGTCGCACGTCGCGACTTTGTCATGCGTGACAGTATATAGATAGAGCAGTCTGTGACTTCTCTTCACAATCTAGACAGATTTCATCATATGTGATACTGTTCGCTCTATTCTTTCAATAAATTATGAGCTCGATTAGCAAGAAGCTTTCAACGTAATTAGATCAAAACACTCTAAGCATTTGATGCTCGACAACTCGATACGAGATCTATTCAAACGAGCAATCAGCGATCACTTACTACGCGTCTCATGAGAAGACAAATAAGTACACTGACTTAGAGAAGTTCAGTGAAATTCGACAGCTTACTACGCATCTCACGAGAAGGTAAATAAGCACTCACATCAAGTCGACAGTCTACTACGAGTTTTCAAGAAAGCGAACAAATAGACACACTCAATCGCGTCGAAGAACGCATAAACTTTCATCATCACTGACGAGATTAAATTCTTTTCACTTCACTCGTCAATCTATCTAATATCTTTATTTTTTTCTTCGATTCTAACAACAAGCTGAGTCTACATCGCACGTCATAAACTTTGATGACTTCTTCGTCAAACGACGACCTGTTCTCATTCTCACTCGCGAGAACTGCGATCAATGATTTTCTCTCATGAAGAGATGACTCATTGAGAAAGACTTGTGATTCGTTATTGAAGGCAAGTCTGACTCGAACACACTCAACAGCGTCATCAGCATCATCAGCGAAATTCAATCTCTCAACTTTGAAAGTCAAAAGATTGACGCGAAAGCTCATTACTGACTGATCATCTGCATCATTATCGACGATCAAGAATACACTGCAGACAAGACGTCAGCAAAAGAGATTTGAGATGCTCTGAGCTATAAATACAAAGAGAAGCTACAAATCACTGAAAGACAATATCTGACGAACTTCATTGACTACAGAATGTCGACGAATATCTTCATTGAAAAGACATGAACACATCTCGTCAAGTTGACTCGAAAGATCGTCGCAACACAGAAAAACATAAGCAATTCATTCAAGTCAGAACGTCGCTTTCAAGCCTTACTTCAATCGCTGTCAGATGAATACACAGTCATTCGAGATGTCATTGATGCGCAGAATAAGTCAGACGTCGAGAAGAAACTTCAAAAGCTACAAGAGAAGAAAGCACAATTGAAGACAACAGAGACTGCGCTATGAGTCAAGCGAAGAAACGAACGCGAGCGCACTGATCATGAGCAGAACAAACGCAAAATCAGTCATCGTCGCAAAAGTCTCTCAAGCTTCGACAGCGATCAATCGCGTCATCGTCAGTTGCAACAATCTTTAAAATGTTTTCTCTGTGAAGACGAACATCGTCTAGCCGATTGCTCTCATCTGTCTGCAGCTCAAAAGCTTGTGAAGAAACGCAAAGACAAAGACAAAACAAAGCACAAGAGCGCTGATGATCTTCAAACTCTCACTGAGCTTCTGAAGAGCAAGCACAAGAAACACAGAGTCTACAACGCAAAAAGCGACGACTCTGAAATCTCTGACGACAATGAGAAAGATGAGAACGAGAAGAGCGAGAATATTGCAGCTCTGTCAAAGAACATTGTCAGTAAGATTTCTGAATTCGACTGAATCGCAGATTCTGATGTCTTCTCACACATGACTGATCAACTTCGACTTTTTAGTGATTCTCTAGTTCGCATTAAGAGACGCATCATCAAAGTTGAAGAAGAAAAATTGTATGTCAATCACTGTGACACAGCAGTCATGCAAGATCGTCACGAAAACTCAGTCAAGCTGTCTTCTGTTCTTCATGTTTCTAAGCTCGAGATGAATCTTCTTTCTGAAAGAAGAATGTGTGAGAAAGATCTGCAAGAAAGTTTTGACGATAAAGATCTGTACATGCACGACAAGCGAAGAAAGCAGATGATTGAGACTCTAGAATGCGAAGACGTCTACATAGTAGAGAGAATTGCAAACGATCTTGATGAATTTGCATTACTATCAGCTATGCAGCGTGACGTCTCATCAGCATTTTCAGCGATGCACAGTTCAATGAATCTCGACGATTCAATGAATCTAGATCACTTCGCGCCTCACACTGACGTGATTCATCATGAGAACGAGGTCGAAGTTGATCACGATCAACTTAGTTTTGCAAATGACAAAAGCTTCAAGTTGTACAAGCTGTGACATCGTCGTTTCACTCATCTCGAATCAGCAAAGCTTCGTCAACTTCATAAGATCATCACTCTGAAAAAATCTATTCTCATCAACGACAGTCACGAGAATGTGTGTGAGATATGTGCGCTCATCAAGTTCATCAACAAACGAGAACACAATGTCAGCGATCGAAAGACAAGTATCTTGACTCTCATTTTCATAAACATCTGTGAATCACTATCATCGTTTCTCGATAGCGAGTCGTACTTTCTAGAGATAGTTGACAATCACTTCAGAAAGACTTGATGCATTTCTTTGAAGCAACGATTCGATGCATCAGATACTCTGCGAAAATGAAAACTCAGCGTAGAGCTTCACAGCAATGTCAAACTTCTCTCAGTACGCAGTGACAACGTCACGAAACTTAAAGTCATCTTGAATGACTGATGCTCATCAGTTGACATTGTCTCTCAATACACTGTCTCACACATGTCGATTCAAAATGAAGTAGTCGAAAGAGTCATACACATCACAGAAAACTCGATGCGAGTCATGATCAAGAATGCTGAACTTCTCATTGAGTTCTGAGCAGAAGCTGCGAAGACAGATGTCTATCTGCAAAATCGAATCATCATGAGATTCTTGATCAACGAAGCTCTCATGATCTTGAAGAAGACATTCATCGAAATCAAGCTCTCAATTGATCATGTACGAGTATGAGAATGCAAATGTTACTCATACGTTGATCTCAAGTCATTGTCAATCGAAGACAGACGAGACAAATTCATGAACAGAGGCAGATTCAACGTCTTAATGAGATATGTGAAAAATATCGACAAGCAATATCGTCTCTGAGTCTCAGATCTCGATCGAGTCATCAAGAGTCACGCTGTCAAGTTCGCTGAAGATGAAAAGAGTGAAGACATGAACTTGCGACTTCGTAAGCAGACATTCAACGTTCTTTCAGAGCGAAGATCTGTGAGAAGATCATCAAAGAATAACGTTTCAACTAACGTTTCAAAATCTGATGCTTTCATGATTGATGTTTCATCTGAATCAACTGATGCACTAAAGACTATCGCGATCAACTTGAATGCACTCAATTCTAAGATCATGTCACATACGTCAGATGAGCGCGAAGCTCACGCGAATGTTCAGATCACTCAAAAAGTCTTCGCATCAAGCATGTCTAAGTCAGCAGCTCAAACATTTCTGCATGTAGTCATCTCAAAGAGAAAAAGAGACAGCGAAGATCAACAACTGAAAGAACGCGCATTCAAGATCTCGTGAGCTATGATGATCTGATTCGTCACAGAGAAAGTTGATGATGATGAGAGCGATTCTGACACAAGCATGTCATGAGCATTATTCGACGTCGATGAATCTGATTCTTCTAAAGCAATAAGAATTTTCACGTTAAACACTTACAAAGACGCAGTGCAGAATTCAGTTTGAGAGAAACTTTGAAAAGAAGCGATCAACGCAGAACTTGTGACGCTAGTCGTCAATGAGATCTGACAAGAAGAAGTGTCGCTCAAAAAGATCAACATCGTGACAAGCAAATGAGTCTTCAAGTCAAAGATGCACGTCGACGATTTTCTTGACAAACTGAAGGCAAGACTGATAGTCAGAGATTTCTTTCAAATTCATGAAGTTGACTATGAGAATACTTTCGCGTCAATCATCAAGTTTGACACTCTGCGAGTCTTTCTAGTCATTGCGACAATGAAGAATCTCGAACTTCATCAAGTCGATGTAAACAATGCGTTTACTGAATCGTTTCTCAAAGAAATCATTTACATGTTTTCTTCGTCAGAAGTGAAAGTCAGATTCGACTGTGCTCTGAGAGTTCTTCGAAGTCTTTATGATCTCAAGCAAGCTGCATGAGACTGACATGATCGCTGTGTAACAGCGCTGTCTGAACTCGACTTTGTTCAATGCGCTGCAGACTCATGCCTTTTGATTCATGAGTCAAAAGAAATCATGTTGCTACTATACGTTGATGACATAGTCATCATCTTCAAATCATTGAGCAACATTAAATGATTTAAGCATGAGTTTCAATGTGTTTTCAAAGTCAAGAATCTGAGAGAAATGAAGAAGATTCTTGACATTCAAATCACTTGCAACAGAAAGGCACGAACCTTACGAATGAATCAAACTCACTACCTTCATGACGTTCTCGAAAGACTCAACATGAGACAAGATAAGCACAAGACAACAGATCTTTCAATGAATGAATATGATGCTCTTCGCTCAGCTGAACTCGAAGACGTGAGAATCAATCAGCATGAGTATCAACAAGTCATTGAAAGTCTCATGTATGCTGCAATTCACACTCGTCTCGACATCGCTTTTGCTCTCAATTGACTAAGTCAATATCTCAGCAATTCTGCAGAACATCATGAACACGCTTTGAAGAAGTTGATGCAATACGTTCGTTTCATCATTGATCTAGACATCACGTACGAAGTCAGTGAGAGCATGAAGTTAGTAGAATACTCTGACTCAGACTA
>JAABUR0100001398.1_pt1 | contig 43303 bp, 43 predicted proteins | sample 5560091 | NCBI WGS metagenome assembly JAABUR01 (sample SAMN10711879, study PRJNA513375) | rock metagenome | isolation source: Antarctica rocks | place: Antarctica: Victoria Land, University Valley sud | reverse complement strand
TCTCAGCATTTCGAAGAAAAATTCGAGTTGCTGCGTTTGCGGTACACGATTTCCAAAATGACGCTTCGGTTGCGTCGATACACCTGGCAACCGGACGCCTCAGTTCGGGAAGGAATCGACGTGGGCAAGCAGCACCTTAACCGATCATTGAGACAGTTCGGGATACGGTCATGACCGACAACGATCAATCGCTCGAATCGAGGGTGGCTTCGATCGAGCGGCGGAACCAACGTGTCGAGTACGACAAGGCGTGGGAGACCAGCAAGATGCGCCGCGGGTTGATCGTCGGATTGACCTATCTGGTAGTTGTGGCGTACTTAGTAATTCGTCACACACCGGATCCTTTTTTGAACGCTCTGGTACCGGCCCTGGGTTTTTTCTTGTCGACGCTGGCACTACGCACAGTGAAGGCGCGTTGGATTACCCGATTAGCGGAAAAGAGCGACCGATGAATACGAACCCCAGGGCCATTCGAATCCTTTGCTACGGTGACTCGAATACTTACGGAGCGACTCCGGACGATTTGGCTCGCCAACCGGCAAATATTCGTTGGACGGGGCAATTACAAAACATTCTGGGTGATTGCTATGAAATTATCGAGCAGGGTCTTGGCGGGCGAACCACGGACCTAGATGAGTCGGAAAACCAGCACCGTAATGGCCGTATCTACCTACGGCCACTCGTTGAGTCTGCAAATCCATTCGATTATTTCGTGCTGATGCTCGGGACAAATGACTTGAAGGCGCAGTTTAGCCGCAACGCCGGAAATATTACTGCAGCACTAGAGCTCCTGATTACGGACGTACGAAAATATGCTCGTACCAATACGGGAGCGGCGCCCCACATTCTGTTGATAGGTCCGTCAAATATTAATTCGCACGCACCGGATTTTCGACCAGACATGTGGGCTGCAGTTGAAGAGATTCCTAAGTTAGCTGTGTTGCTGAAAGAGGCTGCACCGGAGTGGAAAGTAAATCTAATTGATGCCCGTGCGGTGACCAAGCCTGGAGACGACGGGCTTCACTTTGCCACTGAATCACACCGCCCACTGGCTGAAGCGGTTGCCAAGATAATTCAGGTAAGCACATGACCTACCTCGACATCTCGCTGCCGATCCGCGACGGCATGCTCTCCTGGCCGTCGGACCCCGACGTCAGGATCACCCAGTTCAAGACCGTTGCCGACCAGGGAAGCGACCTGGTAAAGATCGAATCCGGCAACCACCTCGGCACCCATGTCGATGCCCCGAAGCACGTCATCGACGGTGCCTCGGGGATGGACGTCTTCCACTTGGAGACCTTCCTCGGGCCGGCCACGGTCATCGACTTGACGGAAATCGTCGGCGACGAGATCCTTCCCCAGCATCTCGGTCAAGCCGAGGCGGGGACGATGGAGCGGGTCCTTTTGAAGACCCGGAACACGACCGACCGGCTGCTTGAGAAACCCTTTACCGAAGACTACGTCGCCCTATCCGGCGACGCGGCGCTTTGGTTGGCCGAGCGCGACGTGAAGCTGGTCGGCATCGACTACCTCTCCATCCAGCGGCGTGGCTCCGACGGACGGGCCCACACCGAACTGCTGCGGAAAAACGTCGCGATCATCGAAGGACTCTGGCTGGTCGACGTGCCGCCCGGCACCTACGAGCTGATCGCCCTGCCGCTCCGGCTTGAAGACGGCGACGGCACCCCGGCCCGCGTTATACTGAAGTCATGAGTGAAAAAAGCATCGACCTGGTAATCGGTGGGACGTCCGGCTTGGGGCTAGAGATCGCTACCCGCTTGTCTGAGGAGCGGCCAACCGTCGTGACCGGCCGCCATGACCCGGAACGCGAAGTCCTTACCTTCCACGAGCTGGATCTAGCGGCAGGACCGGAGCTGCCATCGCGTCTCGAAGCGCTCTTCGCCGAACTGCCACGCGTCGAGACCCTGGTCTATGCGGCCGGGTTCTATCAGGAAGGACGCGTCGATGAACTTTCGGTCGAGGATATCGAACAGATGATCGATGTCGGTGAGCGCGGCCTGGTCTATGCCGTCCGGGAGGCGTTGCGCCGCCAAGGCGAGCTGAATGAGCTGATCACGATCACCTCCACTTCGCAGTGGACCCCGCGGGAAAAGGAGCCCGTCTATAACCTGGTCAAAGCTGGCGCCGGACACTTCAGTAGCGCCGCCGCCCAGGACCCCCGCATCCATAAGGTCCTGGTAGCCGGCCCCGCCGGCATGGACACTCCGTTCTGGGACGGCATCGACCGCGCGGGTTTAGGCGAGATGCTCGACCCGGCCTGGGTGGCGGAGCAAGTGATGGAGCTTCGTTCGGGTGATTACGTCTACAATTTCACGCAAATCCTGCGCGACCCGCCGCGGGTGCATACCGTCGAACAACGGTAGGGTTTCGTACGAACTTCCATTTAACCACCGGCCGCATTCGCGGTAGAATCAGGTCATGGTCAAAAAACAAACAGGGGGTACCCGTAAACTCGTCCATAAACGCTGGGTCCGCTTGATGGAGGGATTACTCGTGCTCGCTCTGGTCGTCGGAGTCGGGTACTTCGTATCGGAGAAATTCGACGGCAAAGACCCCAAGAGCGCCGAAGATCAGAAGGGCGACAAGAAAGAGACGGGAATCGAGGTCAAGACGGAGCCGACCGGCGCCACCCTCAGTCTTGACGGCAAGCAACTGAAGGACAAATCGAACACCTTCCTTAAAACTTCTAAAGGCAAGCACACGGTCAAACTGACACTCGCCGGCTATGACGACCAGGAGGTGACGGTCGACCTGATCGAGAACCTGCCCTACGAGCTCGAACACACCTTCGTCAAGAACGGCCAGACGGTCGTCGGCACGAACGACGGTAAGGTCCAAACGACGTACGCGCCGGACCAGCTCCAGACGTACACGAGCGACAAGTTCGGCTACACGATCAAGTATCCGAAGGACTGGACCGTCGACACCGATCCCGGCGGCCTGCCCCACTTCTACAACAAGGCCAATTCGGACAAGACCAAGGGCCAGCCCGGTGCCGAGCTGGAGGAGAGCCTGGCGATCCTGGTCAGCGATAACCCGCGTTCGCTGCCACCGAAGGCGTGGTTTGCCGATCAATCAGCCGCCGCCGGCGAAGACCAGTCGAAAGTCACCGGGCGCGACGTCACCGTGAACGGCCGCGCCGGGTACCGCGTCGACACGCCCTACGGTTTCGTGCCCTACACAACGACGATTTTCGGCAGCGGCACCCGCATCTTCCAGCTGCAGGCCAAGCAGAACGCCCCGGAACGCGCCATTTACGACCAACTGGTCGCCACGTTCTCGCTGAAGTAGAGGGATGATCGCTGGTACCACGAAACCGCCTTCTCCCTATCAGGCGGTGATATTCGATATCGACGGCACCCTGACCCCCGAAATTTCCTGGACGACGCTTACGCGCGATCTTGGCGCGGATACGGAAAAGCACCGCGATTTCTACCGTGCCCTCCAGAAAGGTCGCCTGTCTTACGAGGAGGCCAAGCATAGTCTGCTTCGCCTGTGGTGTGCTACCGGTCAGGCTGACCGCGCCACCTTCACCGAGATATTTGAATCCTGGCCGATTTATCCGAGCGTCCCTAAGCTGGTGCGCGACCTGCGCGGAAGGGGCAAACGAGTCTGTTTGATTACCGGTTCCGTTGATTTGTACGCGACGGTGATAGCCCGCCGTCTCGGGGTGTCGGATTACTATGCCAATACCGAGCTCGTTTGGGACGACAGAGGTGCCTTGATTGATTTCCACTATCGCCTTGACCAAGCAGCGGTCAAGCTAGAAAATCTGACGAAATTCTGCGCCGACTACGGCCTTGATCCGACGGATTGTCTGGCCGTCGGAGACGACGAAAATGACATTTCGTTGTTCAAGGCTACCGGCCGCGGGATCGCGGTCGGTGGAGACATTCCCGCCGACGTGCGCAAAGCAGCTTATTCATGCTTCCCTACTTTGTCGGAGGCCCGCGACGTCTGGTCGGACTAGCAGGGGTACTTCAATTGCAACTCAGTTGCATCTGAAGTACGGTGAGAGCATGTCTAAACGCGACTCAGTAGCATCTGCCATCGCCTACCTGCGTGCAACCGGGGTCCGGGTGACGCCGCCGCGCCGCCAGGTAATCGAGACGCTGGCTCGACTAACGGGTCCTCGTCCGGCCGATGAAATCTATCGACGGCTGCGCGGGCCGAGACCGCATCGCGCGACGGTCTATCGAATCGTCCAGGCGCTCGAGGAGGCCGGCGTGCTCAAGCGAATCCACTTCGACCGGCACGAAGCGGAGCGCTACGAACTTTCCGACGCGGTGACTCTCCATCATCACCACCACGTGGTCTGTGAGTCGTGCGGGGAGGCGAAAGCGGTTGCCTGCGCCGCGGCGACCAGGCCCCGGGTGCCTGGTTTCACTGTCCTCAGGCACCAGCTCGAGTGGTACGGCCTTTGCCGATCCTGCGCGAGGACGGCGTGAGTGCCTTTTGGCAGGCGGTCGTCTCGACTACCGTCATCGACCTGATCGAGTTGGCCATGATCATCATCGTCGCGGCGAAGTTCTGGAACGAACGCACGGAGATCCGGCTCGTCAGTTTCGCCGCCGGGGTGCTGCTTTCGACGGTCTTCCTCGATCTCTTGCCGGAAGCAGCCAAGGACGTTACCGAGCCGAAGCAACTGTTCGCGGCGATCCTACTGGGGATGATCGGCCTTTTCTTCGTGGAGCGCCTGCTCCAGCGGGACCACTCCCACACCAGCCATGCCGAGGCCCATGCCGGTCATCAGCATTCCCCGGCGTCGCGATACTTCATTATCATCGGCGATGGTTTGCATTCGATGATCGACGGCTTTGCGATCGCCGCCAGCTTCATCCTCGACCCGGCGGTGGGGCTGGTGACGACGCTGGCCGTCCTCGCCCATGAGGTGCCGCACCAGATCGGGGACTACTCGATCCTGCGGCGGCGGGGCCTTTCACAGTGGCGGGCCTTGATCGTCAACTTTACCTCCGCCCTGACGGCGCTGGCCGGTGTCGCCGTGACGTTCATCTTCCAGGCCGGCGTGGAAGATCATCTCAACCTCTTGATCGGATTTACCGCCGGCATGCTCCTCTACATCGCCGCCGTCAACCTCCTGCCGGAAATGTTGCACGGTCAAGCACGCGGCCGGGCGCTCTACGTGACGCCCTTCGTGGCGGGCTTGCTCCTGATTACCGTCTTGGTCCAGTTTTTGCCGGGGTAGCGGCCGGTTTGCCAACGCGAGAGCAACTTCGGTTCAGAACCCCGATTCGCAAATCTACTTGCTTAATTCTTGTGCAGTTGGTAACGAGACGCCTGCCCCAAGTCTTTGAACAGATAGTGAAGCCGCACGATTTGCGTAGTCCAAGGCTTCTTTTACTGCAACACCTCGAGCAAGTTGGGCAGCCAGCGCGCCCACAAAGCAGTCACCTGCTCCAGTTGTGTCAACAACTTCGACCTTATGACCGGCCGTATCAATCACCTTTTCGCCGACCAGAGAAATAGCACCGGCTTCACCCAGGGTGACCGTAATCACTTGCTTGTCATCGTTTCGTAACTTTCGTATGCTCACCATTACTCGCTCTCTATCAGTCGTTGGCTCACCGCCAAGGTAGTGTGCTAATTCTGTTTCGTTGAGCACGAGGTGATCAACTAGTGTTGTGAGCTTTTTTTCGAGTGTCTTGGCGGGCGCCGGATTGAGAATAGTAGACGCTCCTGACTCCTTGGCGTGCTGGAAGCCGCTGATAATAGCGTCAACCGGCACCTCGTATTGAGCTACGACGACATCGCCCCTGCCAATAGGTGCTTGGGCAGCGTCCCCACTGGTAACCAAGCCATTAGCGCCAGGCACCACGACAATCGTGTTATGACCACCCGAAATCGTAATCAAGGCGGTTCCTGTTGGAGCGACGGCAACCTCGCTGACGTTAGTCAGGTCGAGGCTTTCTTTTTTTAGGAACGACAGCAACTCTTGGCCGAATGCGTCCTGACCAACCTTGCCGACCATTTCGGTCTTGGCTCCGAGCCGTGCAGCAGACACTGCCTGGTTTGCGCCTTTGCCACCAGGAATATAATGTAGCTCCGTTCCAGCTACAGTCTCACCAACTCGTGGATGCCGTTCGGCATTCACGACTATATCCATATTAATGCTGCCAATTACGATAACCTTTCCCATATTCAAAGCTTAGCAGAACGACAATTGTGCTAATCAGCTGCTACGCGGTTGTGCCGAAAACTTCGCAAGTTACTCTAGGGTGATAGGCACTCGGGTTGCCTGAAAACCAGCGATCCCTGCAGAGCAACTGGGTCTCGAAAATCGATACCCCCGAAACCGAGACTATAGCGTGGCGGCACCCTATCTCGGTTTGGCGCGCCGTGCTTTTGCGGTGATCCCGGTTGGGCGCCGGAGCAGCCAGATTCCCAAGATGACCATCGCGATGGCGATCAAGTGGGCGACGGCGAGGCCGAAGACCTCAGCCGTGTCGAAACGGTAGAACTCGACGATCGCCCGGCCAAGGGCGTAGATGACGAGGTAGGCCCCGAGCACGGCGCCGGGTTTTTGTCGCAGCTTCGGCCGGAGCAGGAGCAAGGCCGCGACACCGATGAAGTCCAGGCCGGCCTCGTAGAAGAAAGTCGGGTGGAAGTAGGCGCTGCCAGCGTACTCCGCCGGACGGTTGAGCGGTTCGATAAAGATTTTCCAGGGTGCATCGGTCGGTGGTCCGAAGGCTTCTTGGTTGGTCCAATTGCCGAAGCGGCCGATTGCCTGGGCCAAGAGGGCGCTCGGCGCCCAGACATCGAGGAGGGTCAGGAAGGAGATGCGGTGACGGCGGCAAAAGACGTACAGGCCGAGCGCACCGCCGGCTAAGCCACCGAGGATGCCGAGGCCGCCGTGGTTGAGAGCCAGGATCTCGCTGGGAACCTGGGCATAGCGATCCCACTGGTCGATCACGTGGTAGAGCCGCGCGCCGATGATGCCGGGGATGACGCCGTAAAAAATCGACAGTTGGAGCTGGTCAAGTGTCAGGCCCCGGCGCTTCGCCTCCGGCTTGGCCAGGAGGTAACCACTGACGATGCCGGTCAGGATAAAAACCGAGTACCAGTAAATCGTGAACGGGCCGAATTCGACGGCGACGGGGGAAATCATGCGCGCTGGCGGCTTGCCGCGGTTAGCGCAAGGAACGGTATCAACGACAAGGCGGCGGCTATTCCGGTGGAAATCCAGAGGATTTGGAAGCCATCGGTGGCGGGAAAGAAGTGGCCGAAGCGGTCGATTAACCACCCGGTCAGGGAGGTGCCGACGAGGAGGGCCAGCCCGCGATTGAACTGGTAGTAGCCCGTATACTCGCCCCGCCGATCGGCCGGTGTGACGCGGAGCATGATCGGGTAGGAGAGCATCAGGACGGCGGCCCCGGCGAACATGCCGAACGGCAGCAAGAAGGAAAGAATCGCATGGTCGGTGATGGTACCAGCCACGATCATTCCGGCGGCGTAGAGGACGACCACGCCGGCGGTATACTGGCGCGGGTCGAAGCGGTCGACGATGTGGCCGGAGACCAGGGAAGCGATCAGGTAGGAGAGGATCACGACCACGAGCACCGGTAGTAGCTCGGTTTTGGACAGGTTCAGGCCATTCAAGAGGTACAGGATGACGAAAGCACGGATCGCCGCCAAGGTGTATTCCCAGAGGAAGTGGGTGGCCAAGAACAAGCGCAGGTTGCGGTCGGCCTGCAGGCGCTGGTAGAAAATCGGCAACACCGTCCTGATTTGCAATTTCTGCCTCGGCCGGCCGTTCCGTCGTTCTTTGATGAGGCGGAGGCTCACCAAGGTGATGATCAAAAAGACCACGCCGCTGGCCAGGAACGGCGCTCCGAGCCCGGCGTTCAGAAGCGCGCCGCCGCCGAGCAATGCTAGCGCGACCCCGGTGCCTTGGAAGATGCTTTGGTACGCCCAGGCGCGACCGTACTCATGCGAGTCCAGGGTATCGGGGTACAGCGATTGGTAGGCGGTGTAGTAGGCGTAGTAGCCGATAAAGAAGAGTACGACGGCGGCGACGATCAACCAGTAGGCCTGGAGGAGAGCGATCGCGACGAGGCCGAGCAAGACCAAGGGCGTGGCGGCCAACATGTAGGGGAGGCGCCGCCCGTACTTCGTCCAGGTGCCGTCGGAGGCCTGGCCAACCAGGAGCGGCACGGTCAGCGCCGCGAAGCCTTCGACGCCGACGGCGAAACCGACGGCCAGGTTGGAGGGCGCGACCTTGGCGACGACCAGCGGCAGGAAGAAGGTGACGGTGGTGGCCGTCGTGGTCAGCCCGAGGACGGCGATGCCTAGGATGATCCAAAGCCGCCGCTGGGGGTGGCTAGCAACCATGGACCTGCGCATGGTGGGACGATCTCGAACAGGCGGTCCTCCGGGAACGAGTCCCACGGCGCGAGTTCGCCACTAAGAAACTGTGAAAAAGCAGGTTTACGGCGAGACGTTTTGGCGGGTCCGGCAGGTCGACACCCTGGAGCCCGGACCGGAACGGCGTTTTGTCATGGCTGCCAAGCGAGGAAGCGTTACTCACACGCTCATGGTGCCTGAGCCGAGGCAAAAAAGCCACCTCGCGACGGGCGACGGGCGGCTCCTATATACTGAAGCGGATGTTACGCGGTCGACAGTGGAAATTAATGCTCGGCACCTTGGCCTGCGGCCTGGTGCTTGGCGGTTTTGCCGTCCTGGCGGTCGCCCAAGGCCCAGCCAGCGGGCAAATCGCCACGCCGGCGCCCTCGCCGGTGAACCCCGAAGCCTGCAAGCAAGCGGAGACAGGGATCAAAGAACGGGCGGCGGCGATCGTCGAGCAAGCCCAACCCGACCGGCAGGTCATTGACCAGGTCGCGACCCAGGTGACCCGCTACTATACCGACCAGGCGGAGCCGGCCGGCGCCAAGGTGCGTGACTATGAGGCGGCGACCAAGGAAATCGAGAAGCGGCAAGCGGCGATCGACGGCCTGGTTGAGGATGCGAAAAGCGCCCGGGACGCCTTTTCCTGCGAAGGTAATAACCCCCGGCAAGACCTGGATGAACTCACGCGAAGCCTTACCGCGCTGAGCAAAGGGATGAAGGATTATCGCGGCACCGTCCGCACGCTGACGGTGTCGGTCCGCACGGCTGATGTCGCGGCGCGTCGCCCGACGCCGTCACCGATCTCGACCGAGAAGCCGCGGGGAGTCTTATGAGGCGGCTGATCGGCATTGGCGTAGCCGTGCTGGTAGTAATCGTGGTAGCCGTCGTGGCGGTGCTTGCCTACCCGAAGAAAAAACCCGCCCCGGTCATCGCGCCGACGCCGACGCCGGAGTTCACCGTCCGGACGACCAACGACCTATATCTCGCCGAACAGCGCTTGAATGCGATCGACCTGAACGTCTGGGATGCGGCGATAACCCAGAACGTCGAGGCGGCGAAGACGTTTTAGCCTGGCTGTGGCGGGGTGGGGACTGTATACTAAAAGATAGAAAACAAGGGGGGAATCGTTAGCCTAGGGTAGGTTATTAAGCCCGAATCCCTCATGCCGAGCCTCAGTCTGATCGTTATCTCGCTGGTCATCGCTGCGACGATGTGTTTTGTCGTGGTGCTGTTCCTAAACACAGCTACGCGGAACCGGATCGCCCGTCTCTTCAACCCACACGACGACACTCGAACTGTCATGAGCGTGATTAACCGACTGGCGGTAGAGGAGCGGCAGCTCGAGGGCTTGCTGTCGAAGAGTCTGAAGACGATTTGTGAAACGCTAGGACTGTCTTCCGGCCGCTTCGTTATCCTTGACGATGGCAAGCTCTATAAGGCGGTTCACTATGGCAGCGTGCCGATTCGCATCCCGACCCTCGCCGAACTGCAAAAAGTCTCACTGCCGCGCCTGCTGGCGGACGACTACTCCGGTGGTGTCCGTAAGCAGATCCTGGAGAAGTATACCGTCAGCGCTCTCTTCTCCTTACGCGCAGAGGAGCAACACGTCGGGTTCCTGATGCTTGGTCCGAAGCGGGCGGGCGAGGCCTATACGACTCGCGACCTGGCTCTTCTGGAAGCCGTTTCGGAAGCGCTGACCGCGCCGATTATCAACGCCAGGACCTATCGGAAAATCGAGGTCCTTAACGCGGCGCTCCAGCAAAAGGTCGATGAGGCCACCAATCGGCTGCGCATCATCAACCACAACGTCAGAGCGCTGGATACGGCGAAAGACGAATTCATCTCGGTCGCTTCGCACCAGATGCGGACCCCGCTGACGGCGATCAAGGGAGGCATTTCACTGGTCATGGACGGCGACGCCGGTCGTGTCACCAAGGAACAGCAGGCGTACCTACAGCAGGCCTATGCTTCGGCCGAACGCCTGCTCGAGCTGGTGACCGACCTCTTGGACGCTTCTCGGATGAGTGCCGGTCGTTTCAGTTTGGAGAGTAAGCCGACCGATTTGGCGGAGGTCACCCGTGACGAGGTCCGTCAGCAGCGGTCCCGGGCCGAAACCAAGGGTTTGCGCCTTCGGTTAGAGCTGCCAAGAAGACGGTTGCCGCGCGTTTTGCTGGACGAAGGCAAGACCCGGCAGGTGATGATGAATTTTATTGATAACGCGATTTACTACACCAACTCTGGCAGCATCACGGTGCAGTTGGAGCGGATTGAGGAAAAGATTCGCTACACGGTGCGCGACACCGGTATCGGCGTGCCACCGGCGGCCCAGAAGAAACTGTTCACCAAGTTCTACCGGGCCTCCAATGCCAAGCAGACCCGGCCCGACGGCACCGGGCTCGGTCTGTATCTAGCCAAGAAGGTGGTCGAGGACCAGGGCGGCCAGATAGTCTTTTTCAGTGAATTGGGTCACGGTTCGAGCTTCGGTTTCGAACTGCCGTTGAAGGATACCCGCACCCGGGTCCGCTCGACACCGGTCAAGTAGCAAGATGGCAGACGCCAGGCCACGCTGGCATACTAAGGTCGCATGAAGCGACACTTCATCATCGGCTTGGTCAGCTTTGGGGCAACGTTCTTCGCCGTCCCGGCATTCGCGCATACGGATACTGCGGATTCGTTGGCGGAACATATCGAGTCCTTCGATTCGCAGGTTCGCTTAAGCCGTGACAATGTCGCGACGATTCACGAGACAATCAGCTATGAATTCGGCCCGACGCCGCGACACGGCATCTTCCGTTACGTCCCCAAGCAGACTAAGGACGCGGCTGGCAACACCTACTATTACCAGTTCGCGCTGCAAAGCGTGACCGACGAAGCCGGTAAGAAGTACGAGTTCTCCCGCGAAGATACCAAACAGAATGCCGTCATCAAGATCGGCGACCCTGATCGGACGATTACCGGGCGTCATTACTACCGGATTGAATACACCCTGACCCCCGTCGTTTCCCAGAACGGCGCCACCGACCGCTTTAACCTGAATATCACCGGCAACGGCTGGAAGATTCCGATCGACCAGACCATCGGCCATCTGACGTTCGAGCCCGGAATCCAGCTGCAGAGCTATCAGTGCTACACCGGAGCGCAGGGGGCCACCGAACAAGCCTGCCACGTCAGTCCGGCCGAAGACGGCGGTTATGACCTGGCGGTGACCGGGCCGCTGCCGCCCGGCAGCGGCTTCACCGTCGATGCCAACCTGCAGACCGGGGCGGTGACGAAGTATCTGGTCGCCAACCAGAAGCCACCGGTCGACTTGAGAGACTTCACTGGTCTGGCGTTGGCGATGCTCTTCGGTCTGTTTGGCCTCTTCTGGAGCTTGATGCAGTGGCTGCGCTACCGCTGGCAGAAGAGCCAGCAGACGATCATCCCCCAGTACGAACCACCCGACAAGCTGACGCCGGCCGAGCTCGGGCTGCTGAACGACAACCGCTCCGGGATGGTCGAGGTGACGGCGACCCTGATCGATCTCGCCGTACGGGGCTACCTGAAAATCGAACAAATCTCGCCGGCGAAACTGCTCAAAAAGGCGCAGTACCGGCTGACCAAGCAAAAGGACGGCACCGGCTTGACCGACTACGAGTCGGAACTGTTCGAGGCCCTCTTCGGCACGACGGCTTCGGTGACGCTCGGCTCGTTGGACCGGGAGAAGATGGCACGGGCCGTCTCCAGCTTCAAGACGAAACTGCAAGCCGATTTGAACGCCAAAGGCTACTATGCCACGCCGCGGGGGAGCGGTAAGGCGACGCTGCTGCTCGGTCTATTGGGGACGGCGATGATCGGCGCGTCGGTAATCACCCAAATCGTCGGTCAGGTCGACGTCAATATCATCATCTGGGAGCACCTCGGCGCCTTGGCGGTGCTCGGTTTCACCCTGTACGCGCTCGGTCGGCGCCGGACGACGGCCGCCGGTGTGGCGGAGTGGGCGGAAGTGGCGGGCTTCAAGTGGTTCCTGTCGGTAACGGAAAAGGATCGCCTGAAGTTTACCGATGCCCCGAAGAAGACCCCGAAGCTTTTTTCCGCGATGCTGCCGTATGCCACGGCGCTGGGTGTCGAGAAAGAGTGGGCCAAACAGTTCGAAGGTATCGATGTTAGCCCGGGCACGTCCGGCTGGTATGCCGGCACGTATGCCTTGACGCCCTATGCGCTGTCGAACGACCTGTCGAGTGACTTTTCCAGTGTCGTCGGCCAATCCTTCTCCGCGCCGTCATCCTCCAGCGGCTCGTCGGGAGGCGGATTCTCCGGCGGCGGTGGTGGCGGCGGGGGCGGCGGCAGCTGGTAAGGCTGGCCTCGGCGAAACACGAAGTCCGATTTAAAGTCTGACCTTGCCTTCGAAGGGTTTGAGCCCTTGCAAAGAAACGTCCAGCGACAAGGAAAGTTCGCGTCGGTATGGTTGACCTGACTTCCAAGCGACGGTACGATTAGTCGCCGATCCTGCCCCTCGACATCGAAAGGAGCGCCCATGCGTTTGATCGGCCTGATTATGGGAGTGCTCGTGCTTACGGTGACTCTCTTCGGCTGTACGGTGGAGTCGACTCCGACGGACAAGCCCGTCAGAAAGTCAGCTGGGGCCCAAAAGGCTGAACCGCCGTACTACTCGCGGGAAAGCTCGGCGGTCGAGTGCTCCAGGAACGTGTGCGAGATTACTCTGCGCGTCACGGACAACGACGTCGACATGCCGACCCCTAGGGAGCTTATTAATATCTGCCTAGGGAGCAAACTGGTTGCCCCGCCGACGGCTTACCAGACAAGCAAGGGTTCCACAACTACCGATCCGGACAAGATGTACGTCGTTTGTGAATCCGCCGGCTGACCCACCCAGGCAAGCGAGGCCCTGCCTAACACCCACCGGAACACACCTCCCAGCCCGAGTATTCCGCTCCGCCCTTACGATGACTACCACCGATCGCGAGGGCTTTCCTTTTGGTGACGCCTCCAACCAACCGGCAAAGTGCCGACGATCCGTTGTATACTTTAGGCGTGCAAAAAACAAAAAATACGACTATCGTAGGTAGTCCATGGGCGCCCCTAAACCGAATTTCTTACATAAGCTGACCCTCGGCCAGGAAAAGGGCCGTTTCGAGCAATACCTCGAGTACAGCCAGGCGACCTCACAGGTCGCCATCAAAGGCTTCCTGGGCGGCCTGGCCAAAGGGTTCGGGATCGTCCTCGGCGCCACCGTCGTGGCGGCGGTCGTGGTCGGTCTCTTGGCGGTGCTCGGCAGCGTCATCTCCGGCGGAACGGGAGACTTCATCCAGGGTCTTGCCAACGCGGTCAACCAAAACGCGAGGTCGACGTGAAACGGCGAAAGCTGAAGCAGGCCGTGGACCAAATGATCCCGACGCCGGCGCAGGTCGAGTTGGTCGAGGAGGCAGCCTACTATCTCGAGCACAGCCAGCTGACCGACGCCGTGGAGCGACAGTCCAGCAAGGTCGCGATCATCAAACAGCAGTTCATCTCGGGCGTCGTGACTGGGCTGGTGGCGGCCGTCGGGTTGGCGATAATCCTGTCGCTCGCGGCGATGCTGCTCGGCACGGTCGGTACCCACCTCGGCGGGGGTATCGGTGATTTTGCACGCGATACCAGCCAGACCCTGAAGGACCGGGGAAACAAATGAAGGAGGAGTCCCTTCCGCCCCTTCCTTCGCCTTGAAGCCGAAGGAAACGCCAGTTGCGCGAGATGGCTTCTAAACAAACTGGCGTGCTGAGGCTTTCCACGGCGCAGATGCAAACGACCCCGGATTTTAAAAGGGTTCTATACTGGACGCATGGCCACTCGACTTGCCATTCGTTCCGCCGACGTCGGGCCGCGTATCGACGCCTTCTTGGTCTCGGCGATCGTCACCGTGCTCCTGATCCGGATTTATCTGGCGGCTGCAGGATATCCGTCGATCGGCGGTTCCCAGTTCCACATCGCCCACCTCTTGCCCGGCGGTCTCCTGATGATGGGGACGATCATCATGATGCTCGCCTTCCTGACGTCGCGCGCCGAACGGGTCGGGGCCGTCACCGGCGGCATCGGCTTCGGATTCTTCATCGACGAGCTCGGCAAGTTCATCACCAGCGATAACGATTACTTCTTCAAGCCGACCGCGGCCTTGATCTACGTCACCTTCATCGTGATTTACCTGCTCCAGCGTCAGCTTTTCCGACGGCGCGGACTCAGCCAAGAGGAGTACCTGATCAACGCCGTTGAACAAGTGAAGGAAGCGGGCATCGCCGACCTGGACCAGCGTGAAAAGGCGCGGGCGATGGAGTACCTGGAGCGGGCCGATCAGAAAGACCCGTTGGTCAGACCGCTACGCCGCGTCGTCGCCGGCCTGCACGCTCGCCAAACGGAACAACCGCGCTGGTATCACCGCTACGCGGCCTGGCTGCGCCAGACGTACTTCGCCCTTGTCGAAAAGCCGATCTTTATCAAAGGCGTGACGGCATTCTTCATCATCAGCGGCGCGGTCTCGTTCCTGACGATCCTGGCGATCGTTTTTGCCGGGACCGGTGCTGTCATCGATCTCGATATCGGACGCTCCGTGGTCGGGATGCAGGAGCGACTCGGGAATCTGTCCTTCACCTCATGGGCGACCCTGCTGTCTTCGTTGGTCAGTGGTGTGATGCTCTTGATCGGTACCGGGAAACTTGCGGAGTCACGACTGGCCGCCTACCTTTGGTTCGACCGTTCCCTACTGGTGACGATTTTCCTGACGGAGGTCTTCGCCTTCGCCGCCAAACCACTCCTGGCGTCCCTGTACTTGGCGACGACCTTGCTCCTCCTGGTGGCCATCAACTACTTGATCGAATTAGAGCGTCGGCGGAAATAAATAAATCGCCTCTCTGCGACCTTTCTGAAAAGTTCGTTTGGGGATGCTGGAATCCACGCTTGCCAGGTACCAGAAACGTCGTAATAGGAACGATTTCTTGAAAGGTTTCACATCGTGTCACTACTGCACGGTACAATAGGGTCATGGCGAAGGATTACTCTCCGTATGGCCCGCCCGCCGTCACCGTCGACGTCGTGATCTTTACCCTGGAAGATGACCAGCTCGAAGTCCTCTTGATCAAACGCAGCAAAGCGCCCTTCGCCGGTCGCTGGGGGCTGCCGGGGAGCTTCCTGATCAAAGGCGAGACGACCGAGGCCGCCGTCAAGCGAACGCTGCGGGAAAAATGCGGCGTGAGCGAGGTGTACACTGAACAGCTGTTCACCTTCGATGATCCGAAACGCGATCCGCGCGGCCATATCATGACGGTGGCATATTTCGCGCTCGTGCCGCGCTCCGCGCTACTCTTTTCCGACGTTCCGACTGCCGAAAAGCCGACCTTCCACGACGTCAAGCGGCTGCCCCCGCTGGCTTTCGACCACGCTAAGATCGTCCGCTACGGCATGACCCGGCTGCGGAACAAAGTGACCTATACCAACATCTTATACTCGCTGCTGCCGGAAAAGTTCCCCTTCACGCAGTTGCAAAAGGCGTACGAACTGATCCTCGGCCGACCTCTCGATAAGCGGAATTTCCGGAAGAAGTACCTTTCGCTGGGCGTGGTCGAACCGACGCCGGAGCGCCAAGAGGGGACCCGGCACCGGCCGGCCCAGCTCTTCCGGTTCCGCCACCGGCAACTCACCGAACTCGACTTACCCTGGTATCGCTGATTTTTCTTTCCCTGAGTTAGTGTTGACAAGACACAATTATGGTATATCTTGTTAGTGTACGCAGTACATTAACAATTCGACAATGAATGGAGACGACATGGACTTCACCCTTACCGGCGGCTCAGTGCTCGGTAAAGACCATCGACGCGCTGGCCGGAATAACCAGGATGCCTTCGGGTATCGTGAGGGACCCGGATATCTGGCCGCCGTGGTCACTGACGGCTGCGGTTCCTCGCCACATTCTGAGATCGGCGCCCGTGTCGGCGTTAATCTCACTCTCAATGGCATCGCTCTCGGCGGAATCGGCTATCCCTACCCGTGGGAACCGATCTTCTGGGAGCATCTGCGGGCCTACGTGGCCCACGGCGTCCTCAACCTGGCGAGAGGCATGGACGGGAACGCGGTCGCGGAAATTATCCGCGAGCACTTCCTGTTCACTACTGTCGGGTGCGTGATCACTGACGAAGGTAGCTGGTTCTTTTCCCTCGGCGACGGCTACGTCGCCATCAACGGCAAGGAGTATCGACTGGGTCCGTTCCCCGATAACGCGCCGCCCTATCTGGCATACAACCTGAGCCCTGAGGGGCTGCAGCTGCAAGAGCGATATCACTACCGGATCATTGGTCGAGTGCCGGAGCTGGAGTCGTTCGCCCTGGGCACCGACGGTGTCTGGGATCTGTTGGCGGAGGGTGTGCCGAAGGAATTCCATCCGGCGATCCTAACCGGCGACGAACGCACCTTCCGAAACCCTGACCATCTCCGCCGCCGGCTGGCTTTGGCCAACCGGGAGCGGACCCGCCTGAACCGGGAAACCGGCGACCTATCCATTACCCACGGCCTCTTGTCCGACGACACCACCTTGGTGCTCGGACGGCGGATGACCTAAGGAGGAGCCTGATGCCGATGGTCTATCTAAACGGGCAAGTCGTTTCACTGAATCCCTCCGATGCCATCGGCAAGGGAGGGGAGGCCGACGTCTATGCCATCGGCGGCCAGGCCATCAAGGTCTTCAAGCCGCCGAACCACCCTGACTATGCCGGACAATCGGGCGCCCAGGAGGGTGCCCGTCGACGGATCGCCGAACATCAGCAGAAGCTGCGGCACTTCCCGGGTACCTTGCCTTCCCGCGTAGTAGCGCCAAGTGCGCTCGTTACCGATAAACCGGGCCAGCGTATCGAGGGGTACGCGATGCCGTTAGTCAAAGGAGCGGAACCGCTTCTGCGATACGCCGATGCGGCGTATCGTCAAGCCCTCGGTTATCCGACGGTCACTCAGGTCTTCAAGGACCTGCATCGGACCGTTTCGACGCTGCATCGACAAAACGTCGTCATCGGTGACTTCAACGACCTCAATGTGCTGGTGAAAGGACAGCACGCCTACCTCATCAATGCCGACAGCTTTCAGTTCGCTCCGTATCTCTGCACCGTCTACACGGCGCGGTTCCTGGACGTCCTGCTCGCTGCGGCGAATGCCACTGCCGTCGAACTGACCAGGCCCTACCGGCCCGAGTCCGATTGGTATGCCTACGCCGTGCTCCTGATGCAGTCCCTGCTCGGCGTTGATCCCTACGGCGGTCTTTACCGCCCGAAGGATTCCGCCGACCGGGTGCCGCACCCGCTCCGGCCACTCAAGCGGATCACGGTCTTCCATCCGGAAGTTCGCTATCCGAAACCGGCCGCGCCCTATGGGGCGCTGCCGGACGAGTTGCTCGAGCGCTTTACCCAGGTATTCGAGCATGACCTGCGGGACGAGTTTCCGGCAGACCTGCTCGAGTTGGACTGGCGGACCTGTCCGACCTGCAAGTTGGTTCATGCCCGGGCGACGTGCCCGGTCTGTACCACAGCCGGCCCGACGACGGTTCCCGTGACTTCGGTCCGGGGACGGGTGACGGCCCGTACGGTCTTCACGACCGACGGACGCATCCTGGCCACGGCCGTCCAGGGCGGAGCACTCCACGTGCTCTATCACGAGCGTGGCGAGGTGCGCCGTGAAGATGGCAGTGTCGTGACACGGGACAGGCAACAGGCGACAGCCCGCTACCGGTTGATGGGAAAGGCCTCCGTCATCGGCGAAGGTAGTCGTTTGGCGATCTATCAACCGGGTCAGCCGCCTACGTACCGACAGGCCGATACGCTCGATGCCGAGACGTCCTTCGACGCCACGAACCGTTCGCTCCACTGGATCCGGACGGGGCAATTGATGCGTCAGGGGAAGTTCGGCGACGAGTACGTCGGTGATGTCTTGGAAGGCCAGACCCGGATCTGGACCGGTTCCCCCTGGGGATTCGGATACTACCGGGCGGGCGCTCTGACCGGAGCGTTCATCTTCCATCGTGATCGGCCGGGCATCAACGACCGGGTGGCTTTGCCCCCGGTGGCCGGGCAGCAGGTCGATGCCGAAATGATCAGCGGGCCGGACCGTATCTGGTTCTTCCTGACCGTCCGCGAAGGTGGACGCACCCTCAATCGGTGCTACCTCCTCAAGCCGGACGGTGAGCTGGTTGCTACCGCCGAGACGGATGCCGAAGACGGCACCTGGCTTGGCACGATTCACGGCCATGTCGCCATCGGGAAGTTTGTCCTGGCGGCGACCGACGAAGGCGTGGTACGGGTCGAAGCCGCATCAAGCCGGCTCGCTGTCACCAAGACCTTCCCGGATACGGAACCGTTCGTGAGCGGCGAGAGCATCTTGCGCGCGGCGAACGACGGGCTCTACGTGGTCGACGATCGCCTGATTCGCCACCTCATCATCAAATAAGAAAGGAGTACTTCAAGCCGCCTCGGCGGCCGTCCGCACCTCCGGAGGGAAACCCTCCACCCATCGATTAAGGAGCAACCATGATCACCAAGACCACCCTCCCCGTACCTGCCCACTTCGATCCGACCACGGTCGGCGAGCTGTGGCAGGTGCCGTACCAGCAGCGGGCCGACGAAGCCGTGGCCTACGCCAAGGCCAACGGCGTCACGCCGGCCGCCAACGACGATCCCCGGATCGCCCTGATGGTCATCGACGCGCAGAACACGTTCTGTCTACCGACCGGCGAGTTGTTCGTCGGTGGTCGTTCCGGCAACGGGGCGGTCGAGGACAACGTCCGGCTGGTGGAGTTCATCTACCGTAACCTCGGCTTCATCACCGAGATCGCGGCCACCATGGACACCCACACGGTGATGCAGATCTTCCACGCGAAGTTCTGGGTGGACGAGGCGGGGAACCACCCCGCCCCGATGACCATCATCACGGCCGAGGACGTCGAACGAGGCGTCTGGCAGGTTAATCCGGCGATCGCCAAGAGCGTCGCCGGCGGCAACTACCTGGGCCTGCGGCGGCACGCCAAGCACTACGTGAACCGGCTGACGGAAGGCGGGAAGTACCCGCTGATCATCTGGCCCTATCACGCGATGCTCGGCGGCGCTGGCCACAACCTGGTCCCGGCGGTGGAGGAGGCCCTCTTCTTCCACAACCAGGCCCGGGCGGCCCAGACGCAGTTCGAGATCAAGGGCGGTAACCCGCTCACCGAGAACTACTCGGTGCTCGCCCCGGAAGTCCGGGACGGCGCCGATGGCACGCCGATCGCCCAGAAGAACATCCGCTTTATCAAGCGACTGATGGCGTTCGACATGGTGATCATCGCCGGCCAGGCCAAGAGCCACTGCGTGGCCTGGACGATTGACGACCTCCTCACCGAGATCACGCAACAGGACCCCGACCTGGCGAAGAAGGTGTACCTCTTGGAGGACTGCACCTCGCCAGTCGTCGTCCCGGGCGTGATCGACTTCACCGACCAGGCCGACGAAGCGTTCGACCGCTTCAAGGCCGCCGACATGAACGTGGTCCAGTCCACGACTCCGGTCGCCGACTGGCCTGACGTTCGCCTCTGACCGAACGGCGCGGAGGGGCACTCGCGCCCCTCCGCGCCACCGACGACCCGAAAGGATAGGCCATGACCCAGGATTCCAACGTTTCCAACCTGTTCGAGAATGCCCGCGATGAGGGCGCCCTGTCTCAGGAGGCGTACGAGACGCTCACCGGCGTCATCGACATCGGTGAGCAGATCCAAGCCGGCCTGGGCACCCCGGCGGATGACGTGACGGCGAGCGAGGTGGTGCTGGTCACCATCATGCCCGACGACTCGAATTCGATCGCTTGGGCAGGCAACACCGGCAACGTCCGTGCCGGCCATAACGTGGTGCTGGACGCTCTGTCGGAGTCCAAGCAGTCCGACGAGTTGCTGGTGCACACCCGCCTTCTCAACGGCGAGGTGATCTACCCGTTCGGACCCCTCGACCAGGCGGTCCGGCTCGACGCGGGTAACTACGACCCCCGGTACGGCACACCGCTGTACGACCAGTCCCTGGTCGTGCTCGGCGGCGTGTTGGCCAAGTCGCAGGAGTTCGCTGACAACGGGGTGCCGGTAAGGACCGTCACCCTGATCGTCACCGACGGCGAGGACATCCATTCTCGACACACCGCGGCTGACGTAGCCGTGGTGGTACGGGCGATGCTCGCCCAAGAGAATCACATCATCGCCGCCATGGGCATCGATGACGGACACACATCCTTCCGGGACGTGTTCGCACAAATGGGCATCCTCCCGCAGTGGATCCTCACCCCCGGCAACACCGACTCGGAGATTCGAAAGGCCTTCCAGGTCTTCTCCCAGTCGGCCGTCCGGGCCAGCCAGAGCGCCGCATCCTTCAGCCAGCAGCAGCTGGGAGGAGGCTTCGGCACCTGAAACACGCTCATCTCCAAGTAACCATGCTTTCCGGTGAGCGAACACCCTCGTGATCATGGCACTCTTCGTGCTCCGGTCATGAACCCCCAGCGCCGCACATCTGACCCCTCCTCGGAGGACCAGTCATTTGTGCGGCGCTTTATCGTGAAATAGTGTTGACAAAACACTAACATGGGATATCATAATAGTGTATAATGTACATTAACAAGGAGAAGCACGATGATTACCAAGGCCAATAGCACCACTCAAGAATGCCTGCGACGCTTCGCGTACTACGGCGAACTCGATGACTCACGCGAGGATGCTCCTGTCATCGAGAGCTTGCTCGACAACGACTTCTACGCCTTCACGATGGGACAGTTCATCTGGCGTAGGTGGGGCCAGCAGCAAGTCAGCTACGCCTTTACCAACCGCGATGTATCCGTACCGCTGGCCAAGCAGGTGGACGATGGCATGCTGCGTTCGCAGCTGGAACGGATGCGTCAGCTTCGCTTTACCGAAGTCGAGCTCGCCTACCTGCGGAGCCTCGGGCATTTCGACGAGGCGTACCTGGATTACCTCCGGGACCTCGAGCTGCCGTACGTCGATATCAGCCAGGATGGTGACCAGCTCGACATCCGCTATACCGGTGACTGGGCGGCTGCCGTTTTCTGGGAGGCGCCGATCTTGGCCACGCTGAACGAGCTCTACTACCGCGTGCTCATGGAGCGCGAGGGGCGTGATCCCGCCGCGGTGATCGCGGAAGGGGAGCGGCGCCTCGACGCCAAGGTCGTCCTCCTCAAGGCACACCCCGGCATCCGGATCAGCGAGTTCGGGACGCGGCGCCGTTTCAGCCGGCGTTGGCAAGCGCACGTCCTCGAACGTTTGGTCGACGAGGTCCCGAAGCAAGTCGTCGGGACGTCTAACGTCAAGCTGGCGATGAACTACGGACTCAAGCCCAGCGGCACGATGGCCCACCAGCTGTTCATGGTGCGGACGGCGGCGAAGTTCAGTGAGGGGGCCGAGGACCCGATCGCTGCCGCCCAGGCCGAGGTGATGGACGGCTGGGAGGAGGAATACGCCGAGCGGGCACCGGAACTCCTGGTGGCCCTGCCGGATACCTATGGGACGGAGACGTTCCTGCGTAACTGCAGCACCGAACAAGCGGCGCGTTGGCACGGCTTCCGGATCGATTCCCGGGAACCGGTGGCGGGAGTCCAGGAAATCGTGGACTTCTACCGCGAACGTGGCCTGGACCCCCGGGGACACCTGGCGGTGCCAAGCGATGGCCTCGTCGTACCGCGTATGATCGCCGTCGAGGACGAGTTCACGAATACCATCCCCCACGTCTTCGGTTGGGGAACCAACGCCACCAACGACCTCGGTCTTGATCCGCTGAAGATCGTCATCAAGCCGAGCCGGGCCGTCAAACTCAGCGACAACGAGGCCAAGGCGATGGGCCCGAAACGGGAAATCGCACGCTATCGCCGGTTCACCGGCCCACGGCACGCCGATTTCCGACCAGTTACCTACTAACCAACGACCCCTTTCTAAGCTTCCAAGCGTCGCTTACGAAGGGCGACCCCCGGTTTCGTTTTTCTAACGAGAAACACACCGGGGGTCAGCTTTGTCTGTACCGCAAACCCCAGACCAAAGGAGGAGGCTACGTCTGACCTGGTTTACTTGAATTCCGATTGATAAAAAAACACCCCCGGAATGCTGTAGCGATTGCTACATCGATGCATTCCGGGGGCTTGTTGCGTGGCGGGGATGATCTTACTCGATCAGGAACCCGCCGGTCTGATGCCGCCAAAGGCCAGCGTAGGCGTCATCACTGGCGATCAGCTCTTGGTGTGAACCAGTCTCACGGATTCGTCCGTGGTCCATCACCACGATCCGGTCCAGGTTACGGATCGTACTCAAGCGGTGCGCGATTACCAGCGTCGTCCGATCCTTCATCAGGACCTTCAGGGCGTCAGTGATCAGCGTCTCACTCTCTGAGTCCAGCGAACTGGTCGCCTCATCCAGTACCAGGATCGGGGCGTCGGCGAGCATCGCTCGGGCGATCGCCACCCGCTGCCTTTCGCCTCCGGAGAGCTTGATGCCACGTTCGCCGACCAACGTGTCGTAGCCCTCGGGCAGCGCCTCGATGAACTCCGCGGCGTGGGCGAGCTTGGCTACCCGTCGCAGCTCGGTGTCGGACGCTTTTGGTCGTGAGTAGCGGATGTTCTCCGCCAGCGTCCGATGGAAGAGCACCGGCTCCTGGGCGACGTAGGCGATCTGAGACCGCAGGTCGTCCTGGGCAGCGAGGGCGATGTCTTGGTAGTCGATCGTGATCTGTCCTTTCTGGATGTCCAAGAACCGTAGCAACACCTTTACCAGGGTGGTCTTACCACTACCGGAATGGCCGACCAAGCCGACCTGCTCGCCGGGCGCGATCTCCAGGTCGAAGTCGCGGAAGACCGGCCGATTGCCGTCGTAGGCAAAGGTAACCTGCTCGAAGCGGATACCGCCCTGGGCGACGTACAGCTTCTGCGGCTTGACCGGATCCTTGATTTCCGGCTCGAGGGTGAGGATCTTGGTCATTTCCGTGGCGTCACTGAAAGCCAAGCCGATCCGTCGCGTGATGCCCTGCAGGTTCTGCAGATCCCCGGACGTCCGGGCGATGTAGAACTGCGCCAGCAAGACATCGGCGATCGAGGCAGTGCCGTGCTGGACGGCCCGGATCGATAGCCACAGTGACACCACTATGAATGCTACGTTCAGCAAATGCTGGTAGGTACCGACGAACTCATCGATCGTCCAGGACTTCTGTCGGGTCAACCGTCGCCGTTCGTTCAGCTTCCGGTATGAGGCGACTTCCTCCTTCCGCCGCCCGAACGTCTTCACATTCAGGATATTCGTGATGACGTCGGCGATGCGGGCGGTGTTGTGGGTATCGGTTGCTGAGGCGCGCCGCGTGTAGGGCTGCTTCTTGACGGTCATCCAAAGCACGGTGGCGATGAAGAACGTCGTCCAGACCAGCAGGGCGATCCCGATGCTCGGGATTGCGAGAGTCAGGATTACCAGCACGATCACCAGTCGCGTCAGTAGCGGCAAGACCTCGAAGAGCATCAGGTCTTCGAGCATCTCATAGCCGCGCACGAAGCGATTGGTCTGGGTGACCAGGGCGCCGCCGAAGCGGTTGGCGAAGAAGCCGTAGCTATGGAGGGTCAGGTTTTCGAAGACCATCCGCTCGATATCACGCGCAATCCTTGCCTGGAACCGGGCCACGGTGAATCCGACGGTCCGCCAGGCGAGCATTCCCAGCAAGGAGATCACGGCGAACCAGAAGAAGAGCTCTTCGGTCGCGGCGATCTGGGCGTGGCCGGAGGCCACTTGGGTCAGGTTGTTAAGGATGCGCGAGACCAGGTACGGGGCCACGATGTCGGCGCTCACCACCGCTACGATGACCAACGTCAGCATCAAGCATTCGATGATCCAGTAGCGCTTCACGATGTGGAGGTACAGTCTGATGGTCTGTCCGAAGGTTCCCATGGTGTGCTCCTTTGCTAGGTTAGGAAACTAAAAAACTCGGTGAGCTCCACCGAGTTTTCGATTCAAAAACGAATACGTTCAACTAGGCGGGGCAGAGCCGGGAACGGCTCCGTTAAGAGTGACAAAAGTGGTGAGACACATAGACATGTCGCTTAGTATGGAAGATAGATTGATGGTTGTAAATCTTTTTATCATATTCAGGCGTATAAAACGATTTTATTATCTCTGTTGTAAGATTTTATGTGCGCTTAGATGAGCTCTCGGCGTCACACCCCGACAGGGTCCGCCGTCCTCGGGCTCCTCGGCGTCATCTCGACCGAAGGCGAATATCGTGCGCCCCGGACGTGCGGCTTGACTCCGTTGCCCGGACCCGGCTTCTTCCTATGGTCGGTTGTAGCTTTCGCCGGGTCGCGATAGTCTAGAGCGGCATGGCAGTGAAACCGCGCAACAAATGGTTGATCATGGGACTGCTGGGCTTGGCCCAGTTCGTCGTCGTCCTTGACGCGACGATTACCAATGTCGCCCTGCCTTCGATGCAGCGCGCGCTGAACATCACCCCGGAAAACCTGCAGTGGATCATTACCGCCTACACCCTCGCCTTCGGCGGCTTTTTGATGCTGGGAGGCCGCGCGGCGGATATCCTTGGACGCAAGAAAATCTTCGTGATCGGTACGATTGGCTTCTCGTTGGCCTCGCTCGGTGTGGGTTTGGCCCAAAGCGAGGCGATCGTCATCGTGGCGCGTGGTATCCAGGGTTTGGCGGGCGCTTTCATGAGTCCGGCCGCCCTGGCGATCATCCTGGCGACCTTCGCGGAAGGCAATGAGCGCAACAAAGCCCTCTCAATTTGGGGCGGAATCGCCTCCTCCGGGGCGGCGGCGGGCCTGCTGCTCGGCGGCGTTCTGACGCAGTACCTCAACTGGCGCTGGAACTTCTTCGTCAACGTCCCAGTCGGGTTATTGGTGGCCTTTGCCACCACCCGAATCATTCCCGAAAGCAAGGCCGACCTCGGCCACAAGACCTTCGACGTCGTCGGTGCCGCCACCGTCACCGGCGGCCTGATGCTCCTCGTCTATGGGCTTTCCAAGGCGCCACAGTATGGCTGGGGTGATACCCGCTCACTCCTGATGCTCGGCATCGCTGTCTTGATCCTCGTCATCTTTCTCTTCAACGAGGCCCGTTCCAAACACCCGCTGATACCGCTCAAGTTCTTCGCAATCAAGAATGTCGGTAAGGCCAACCTGGTGATGTTCCCGATCGTCGCGGCGATGTTCTCGATGTTCTTCTTCCTGACGCTCTATGTCCAAAACGTCCTGGGCTACCAGCCGGTCCGGACCGGTTTCGCGTTCCTGCCGATCGCTATCGTCATCGGCATGGTCGCCGGGGTCGCCGCGAATCTCGTCAAGCGAGTCGGCTACAAGCCGTTGATGGTCGCCGGAGCGGTCTTCGTCTCCATCGCGCTGTTCTGGCTTGGTCACTTACCGGTAGAAGGAGAATACTTCAAGCACATCTTCCCGCCGCTGGTGGTGATGGCGGCGGGCATGGGCCTGGCCTTCATCAGCGTGACGATCGCCGCGACCACCGGCGTTCCCTTGCGCGATTCAGGGCTGGCTTCAGGACTTCTTAATACGACCCAACAGGTCGGCGGCGCGATCGGCTTGGCCCTCCTGTCGACCGTCTCGGCTTCGGCGACCAAGCACTTCTTAGAAAACCTGTCGGCCGCACCGACCGATAGCGACAAGGTTACGGCTTTAGTCCAAGGGTTCCACTGGGCGTTCTATTTCGGCTCCGGCATGGCGGCGTTCGCCGCGCTGACGGCGCTGGTCTTGATCAAGCAAAAGAAGGGTGAGAAGGTCGCGTTCGATCCCGCTGCGGCGGTGTGACTCGGCGCCGCTTTAATCGAGCGTCCGAGCTCGGTGCCTTCAGTCTCCAGGTTTTGGCTAGGAGGCTCAGTCGCGCTTCGGCGGCACGAAGGTGATCGCCTTGCCGCGCTTGCCGGCCCGGCCGGTCCGGCCGATACGGTGGACGTAGTCTTCGTACGTCTTCGGCACATCGTAATTGACGACGTGGCTGACGGCGGGAATGTCGAGGCCGCGCGCCGCCACATCTGTGGCTACCAGCACCTGGACGCGATCCTGCTTGAACGCAGCCAGGGCACGGGTGCGCTGACTCTGGTTCTTGTTGCCGTGGATCGCCGCCGTGGCGATGCCGCGTTTCTCAAGCTTCTCACTCAGGCGTTGGACGCCGTGCTTGGTCTCACCGAAAATCAACACTTTGTCAGCTTCCCGCGTGGCCAGCAAACTCTCTAGCGCGCTGACTTTTTCATTGGCGCTGGCGACATGGATGACATCCTGGTCGATGTGCTCGCCGGTCTCGCGGGTACGGACCGAAACGGTCACCGGGTCGGTCAAGAGCGTATTGATGATGCCTTGGACTTCCGGCGTGATCGTCGCGGATAAACAGAGCGATTGCCGCTGCTTCGGCAGGTAGCCGATGATCGTGCGGACATCGTTGATGAAGCCCATGTCGAGCATGCGGTCGGCCTCGTCGAGGACGAAGGTACGGCAGCGGTCGACCTTCAGTTGCCCGCCGGTCAGGAAAGCCTTGATGCGGCCGGGGGTGCCGATGATTACCCGAGGGCGACGCTTCAGCGCCTGTATCTGCCGGTATTCCGGGACGCCGCCGACGCAGAGCGCCGACCAGAGGTTGAGGCCGCCGGCGAATCCTTTGAAATCGTCGTCGATCTGCTGGGCTAGCTCGCGGGTCGGCGCGATGATCAGGGCGGTCCCTTCCGGGTCGCGCAGGAAGCGGTTGATGATTGGCAAGACGAAGGCCGCCGTCTTGCCGGTGCCGGTATTGGCGAGGCCGATCAGGTCGCGGCCGGCCAGGACGTGGGGGATCGCCTGGTCCTGGATCGCCGTCGGGGTTTGGTAGCCCTTAGCGGTGACGGCGCGTTTGACGCGTTCGTCGAACGGGAAGTCATTAAAGGAGTTGGTCGGGACGTATTCGATGACGTCCGCCGGGGCGACGGACTCGTTGACGAAACGGCTATAGTGGATCGTCCGGGTCGGTTTGACGGGACGCCCGTTGAAGCTGGGCGTACCGAAGGTGCGTCCGCGTCGCGGACGGCGAAAACTGGATGTGCGCATGAGAAGTGTCTTTCGTGATTAAAAAATATCGCTGTCCAGGTGAACAGCGAGAAATTTCTTAATCCTATCCAACAGAACTGGCTCATTATCCGCTTAATCGGAGTAAAAGTCAACCGGCGCGTCGACGGTATCGGTAAAATCTAATATTTGGTGAGAATCTCGCGATCGAGCAATCTCGCCACCTAGTATCATCATTTCCACGAGAGCGGGAATATCTTGCGTGCTCGCGTCCACCTCGGCGCTTCGGGGGAAGCGCCCGTGCCGGTACTTTCCTACATTGCAATCGCGCGCGCTCGCTGGTAAGAAAGAAAGGGCAAAATAATACGTTGCTAACCAAGGAGCACGCATGGCTGATGTCCAACTATCCCCCTATCTTAACTTCGCCGAGGGCAAGACCCGCGAGGTGATGGAATTTTATCAGAGCGTTTTCGGCGGCGACCTATCGGTGCAGACTTTCGGTGAGTTCGGCTACCCCGATGAGGGCAAGAAGGATTTGGTGATGCATTCGCGCCTCACCACCGCTGACGTCGACATCATGGCGAGCGACACCCAGTCCGATGCCACCTTGGTCGTCGGCACGAACATCAGCCTATCCCTTTCCGGCCCCAATGAGGAGAGTCTCAAGAAGTACTGGAGCGGCTTGGCCGCGGGCGGTACCGTCGTCGACGAACTGAGTACCAAGCCCTGGGGCGATGAGTTCGGGATGATCACCGATAAGTTCGGCATCAACTGGTTGGTAAACATCACCCAGACCCAAGCGTAGCCAGAAGTTTTAGGCGCGCGCAGCGGCGACTGCCATGCCCGCACGGAGGGTTCGCAGAAAGGCGGCAAGCGCGACGATAAGAAAAGCGGTGGCAAGAACTAAACCGTAACCTCTTCCACCCCTATCCATCAGGGAGATAATTTGGAAGATGCTACATCCGAGAGGACGCTTTTCGAGGTAAGATTCAAGCATGTCATTAACGCGTCTCAAAAGTAGTCTTAAGGCTTCCGGTGATTCGAGCCAGGTGACTTTTTGGTTCGTGCGCCACAGCGAAAGCGAAGAAAATACCAAAGGTGACGGCTCTCAAGTGATGCACGACACTCCCCTTACTCCGCAGGGGCAGGACGAGTCCGCCTCGATTGTGCGGTATCTCAAAGAGGAGGGCATAACGGTAGCCCGTATTTTAACGGCGCCGACGGCGCGGTCGACGCAAACCGCCGACATCATCGCTCGGGAGAACGGGCTTGAGGTGGAAGTCGTGCCCGGCCTAACCGAGCGTGACTGGGGTGACTGGAAGAATCTGCCGTGGCGAGACGTCGCGGAAAAACTGAAGGGGATGGATATCCAAGAGCGGCACACGTTCGTACCGCCAAACGGCGAATCGTGGCAGCAAATGGACGAACGCTTGCTGCAGGCCCTCGAAAACATCGCCTTGCAGGTTCAAGAGGGGGATGATGTGCTGATTATCACGCATCGAGGTTGTCTCCGGGCGATCCTGCCGATACTGGCGAAGGCCAGTCGCGAGCAACACGAGGAGTATTCGGTCCCCTTAGCCTCTCTAAGCAAACTAAGCTTCGAGCGAGAGGCTTTCGATTTCGTCGGGCATCGACCCCACCAGGACTAGCGAACGACGGCTATTTTGCCTTGTCATTGCCGGGCCAGCTACGAAAGTAGCCACCCGGCGGCAATCGCACGTAAGATGATGGTATGAAGCTACATAAGCTGTTGTGCGTCGGATTCGCGGGCTCGGAGCTGGCACCAGAGCAATGGGATACCCTCGACGCACTAGCTGGTGAGCGCCTGACCGTCGCCACTCTTTCCGAAGCACGCGCTCATCCTGATAGTGACGCCCTCCTGGTCAAGCTCGGTGCCAAGGTCAGCCAACCAGACATGGAGGTATTCCCGGAGCTCAGGTACATCGGGATGCTAGGGACCGGCTATGGCGGGATTGATACGACCTACGCTGCTAGCAAAGGTATCGCGGTAACCAATATTGCAGATTACGCTACAGAGGGGGTGGCGGAGTTTACCCTCGGCATCATCCTGGAGCAGTTGCGCGACCTTGCGCGGGCTAAGCGACAAGCCGCCAGCGGTGACTACTCCGATGATTTCGGCGGTCGGGAGATTAGGGGGAAGACGTGGGGTATCGTCGGCTTAGGAGATATTGGCCGCCGTACCGCTCAGCTTGCTGAGGCCTTCGGTGCTGAGGTACGGTATTGGTCCAGACGCCGCAAAGAGGAGGCTGAAAACGCCCATATCCACTACGCGGAACTTGAAGAGGTTCTTGGTACGTCAGACATCATTACGCTCAATTTAGCCCTGACATCGGAGACCGAGGGCTTTTTATCGGCCGAACGTCTTGGGCTGATCAAGCCGGGGGTGATCATCATGAACCCGAGTCCGATGGAGTTGGTGGATTTCGACGCGCTTCTTAAGCGCTTGAACCGAAACGACCTGACCTTCCTGCTTGACCATAGCGATGAAATGACCCCGGAGCAGCTGGAAGCTCTGAAGCCACTACCGAACTGTGCCGTCTATCCGCCGATCGCCTACCTGACCGAGGAGGCAAGCCAGCTGAAGCAGCAGATTTATGTCGATAATCTTCAGAACTTCTTAAGCGGCACACCGACCAACAAAGTCGCCTGAAGCGGCCACGAAGAAGCCATCATCCTCGTGGCGTGCATACCATCTCTTTGTCGCCTGCTACCTGCGATTGCGACCTGTTTCTTGGCCGGGGCGAATTCGCAGGTCAGGGGGTCGGTGTTCCCATCTCCAGGCCGCCGCGTTGTTTGAAGTACGGTAGGGCCCTCCCACGGAAGAAAGAAAAAAGGCCTGAATAACTGGGGTGGTTATTAGGCCGGGGGCACCCTCATCTCCGGGAGATGAATGAGATGAGGGTGCGCGGAAGGGTGTGGCAGGTCAGTACACGAGGGCACACAGTTCGGCTGGGGTGACGCGCCGGCTGTTGTTCACGTCGCCTCCGACGGTCACGAAGTCGCCGTTACCCATGCTGCCACCGAGGTGGTAGCCGCTGACGGCGTTCGGCAGGTGGCGACGTGTTTGCGGCGGGATGATGTCGCCGTAGGTGACAGGCTCCCTGCCCTGGCCGATCAGCCAGTGGTCGACCTCGACCTTGCCTGTGAACTCCGGGACACCGCCGGTGTGGCAGTCGATCGCCGGGAAGAACACGACGTCGGGGTTGAGGGGCGCGTAGAGCCACATCATCGGCGTCGCCTGAGCGGCCTCCCGGTTGTTGAAACAGCAGAGCGCCACCGGAAATCCGGGGAACTCCGTCGCGTAGAACGCGAGCAGCTCCTCGGATATCGCCGGCCGCCTGCTCTCGCGTACCTGGTCGAGCACGCGGGGAATGTCACCAGCGTACTCGGCGAGGACGACGGTGTAGATGCCGCTCTCGAACACGTGCACGGCGCCTCTCCCGACACCAGGGGCGCCGAGGCTCATGCTTCGGGTCTTCGGCCGGGCTGCCTCCACCATGTCCTCCATGATGTGGTGGCAGCCATCCGTCGGCAGCACGCTCGCGGGTGACATCGTGCCTGGGATGGCCGGGAAGTGGAGCAGCATCGCGTTCGGACCAGGGGCCTGATTCCTCGCGACGTTCGCGTAGACGAGCACCTGCAGCTCGGCATTGACCGGGTCCCGGCCAGCGTAGAGCTGGGTACCGGTGAGTTCGGCGGGGGCGCTAGATACGCACATCTTTTTTCCTCCTCGTGTTGGTTTTCGGGGCGTATCCCGTAAGACATACGACTTTTCGGGATCCGTTACGAAAACCAACGTATGGTAAGGAGCAACAGGAAAATATACCTCACCGCGGGGTGGCTGTCACCTTTATCAGCCTTATTCTCATATCAAATCATGCTTAGGGGTTCGTCTGGGAAAAGCTCCCCTTGGATATTCAGGGGGCGTCGATTCGGTTGTACCCTTGCCGGCTCCAGAAATTCACCGCAGGGTTGCGCGAGCGCGCGTGGTGGACGGTCCGCTTCATGAAATCAGCCACGTCGCGAAAGGCCCGGCGAAAATCATCCTCGCTGACCGGCAGGCTTCCGGCGTGGTGGACGTTCGAACGATCGGAATAGACTTGCTCGACGTCCGGCCATCTCCCGGACTCCGGCAACTTCCAGTACCCACCCAGCGGTACGACGGTGACCTTACCCCGGTTCGCTAAGGTTGAAATCACCACTCGCATCGTCGCGTCGTAGCGAGTGCCGTCCGGTCCTTTCACGACCTTAGAGGGGATGTACTCCTCCACGAGTAATTGCGACGCACCTCCTTGGCGGAAGAATTGAGCTTCGAAACGGGTCTGGAAACCTCTGCCAGCGAGTTGCTCGAGCATCGCGTCCCAGCTACCGATGCGGGCGGCAATATCGGTGAGCACGGTGAGCTCCTGCCTGGTTAACACCGTCACTCCGGTCCCGTTGTCCTGCTCAGGGTATTTCAGCACCACTCGCTCGACGTCTTCGGCTTCACGCAGGTCATGAAGGCGGCGTAGGTTTGGCATAACCGTCGTCAGCAAGCTCGAACGAGGTCGGTAGCGGGCGGCCTGGATATGACGAGCGAATCGGTCGAACAACACCTTGTCTTTACCGAGCAGTCTGATTTCCCGCGGATTGACTACCAGCCCGTCGGGCGGATCGGCACCTTGCCAGCCAGCCGCGTCCGTGTCCACCACCTCGACGATCACCGCACTCTCTTCGATACTCGCCAGTGGTGGAGCGTCACCCGATACCGGAGTGCCACCGTCCCGGTGCTGCGCCAGATACTCCGCGGCCAAGGACGATTCTGTTCCGTTGAGGTTGCCGTGGAGGGCCTGATGCAGTACGCCCCACCCCGCTTCTTCGTGCCGCGCCAGGCGGTACTCAATGCGGCGTGCGTCGAAGGGGTGTGTATCGCGGAAAATCTCTTCGTACCCTTGGCGCTGAGGGTTCCAGAGGAAACGCCCGACGGGTACCCCGAGCGTGTCAATCACGCTATTCGCGCGCTCCACGATGCTTAAGGCCCTTCGCTCCTCGCCGTATCCGGTAAGCCCGGAAGTAAGACCGTTAAGTTCCAGTATTTTTGCCGGTCCGTCTGGCGGTAATTTCAAGTCGACCGTGGAGAAGGCCGCCATGGGATGAACAGGTCCAATCTGGCGCTCAGTCGGCCGGGCTCCTTTATACTGCCATCCTAGCAACATATCGGCCGTGGTCGGTGGCAGGTGGGAATACCGCTCCGACGGTTCTTCGACCGTGAATTCCGACATTGAATCTGGTCTACGCGTACTCATTTCGATAAAAAGCTTTACGCTAAAAAGTACCATGATTATAATGCTTTCTACAACCAAGAGCCTGGCGTCGAGGAAATCGGGTGTGAACTCTGGAAGAACCCACATATTAAAGAATTAATTAAAATGTTTAAGTAAAAACATGAAAAGCACGCCGCACCTGTCTGCATCCCGCCTGTCTACCTATCAAGCCTGCCTGCTCGAGGCGCGCGCCCACCGTGTCTTGGTCGGCCGTTTCCGCAGCTGGCTTAAGGAGTTCGGTCTCAATAGTAACGAATGGGCGATTCTCGGTGCCTTGACGGACCACGCGGCCGAGGGAATGCGTCTATCACAGATTTCCACGCTGCTGCACCTTCATGCCCCCCAGGGAACCAGCATGGTGACCAGCCTCGAGCAGCGGGGACTGGTCGTTCGGAAAGCAGAGGATCTAGATGCGCGAAGCCGGCGTGCCCATCTAACCAAAGAAGGGAAAAAACTGGTCGAGAAGGCCGAGCGCCAGCTGCGCGGCCAGATGAGGGATTACCTGCGGGACGTTTCCCGCCCAGCCCTGGACACGTATCTCGGTGTCCTCGATTATCTCGCGAATCAAGAAACATCCCCTTCTGACGGCTCGGTTTAAGCAGATATCACATATAGAGCTAGGAAATACCCGAAAGTCTGTGCGAAATGACAGTAGTCGTGTACAGTAAGTAGGAGATAATTAAATTAATTAAATAATCCGCAGGAGGATGAATGACACGTACTAATTTTAAAGCGAAGCGCACTCGGGTAGGAATCGCCCTTGTCGTCTCCGTATTGACGGCAGGCTCCATTCTGCCGTTAGCCGTTCAGGGGTCGAGTCACCGGGAAGCCCCGTTGATTACCGGTGATCCGAAGGCGGATGCCACTGACCTATATGCGTTCGTGGCCAAGGACAAGCCGGACGCCGTTACCTTGATCGCCAACTATGTCCCGTCTGAGGATCCGGACGGCGGCCCGAACTTTTACCAGTTCGACGAAAATGTGCTCTATGAAATTCATATCGATAACAACGGTGACGCCCAACCGGACGTTACCTATCAGTACCGCTTCAAGACCGCCACGGCCAATCCGAAGACCTTCCTCTATAACACCGGCCCGATCAAGTCCCTAGACGATCCGAACCTAAACGTTCGCCAGTCCTATAGCCTCACCAAGGTGCAAAACGGCCAACCGACCGTCATCGCCGAAAACGTACCGACGCCGCCGTCGAACGTCGGCGAAAAATCGACCCCGGACTATGCCAGCTTGCAGCAACAGGCCGTCAAGAGCGTCGGCGGGCTTACGACCTTCGCCGGTCAGAGCGCCGACCCGTTCTTCGTCAATCTCGGCGGCATTTTCGACCTCTTATCGGTCAAGTCACCGGACGATAAGTCACCGGCCCCGAATAGCCTGAAGGATAAGAGCGTCCAATCGATCGCGCTACAGGTCCCGATCGCTGAGGTGACTGCCAGCAAAGCCAAACCGGCCGATCCGAAAGATCCGAACGGTGTGATTGGAGTGTGGACGACGGCTTCCCGCCAGGCGACGACCGTACTGAGCGGCAATGGCACCGTTAACACTGCCGGCAGCTTCGTCCAAGTATCGCGGCTCGGTAACCCTCTCGTGAACGAAGTCGTGACCCCCCGCGGCGCGAAAGACTTGTTTAACTCGTCCAAGCCCGCCGATGACGCGCAGTTCGCGGAAGCGGTCGCCAACCCGGAGCTCGGGGGACTGCTGAACAAGCTATACAACGTCAAAGTACCGCCCCAGGGCGCCTTCGGTTCACCGCAACAGCGCGACGACCTCGAAGCGATTTACCTGACCGGTATCCCTGATCTGACGAAGCCGGCCAATGGAAAGCCGGCGGAAGAACTGCGACTCAACGTCGCCGTACCGCCGACGCAGAATCCTGATCGTCTCGGTGTGCTGGCGAAGGACACCCAAGGCTTCCCGAATGGTCGCCGCTTGAACGACGATGTCGTCGACATCTCGCTGCAAGCCGTCGGTGGTGCCGCCTACCCGCTTTTCCACAAGGACTTCCAGCCTGATCCGATGGCGACGACGCTTTCGGACGGCGTGGACTCCCCGGCCAAGGCGCCTCGTGAAAGCTTCCCGTACCTGGCGTTACCCAACGCCGGCACGGATGTCGACACTAAAGAGGGCAAAGTCAGAGGCAGCACCTCGTCCAGCGAAGAAGACGATGGTACCTCTCGCGGCACGGTGGTAGTGATCGCACTGCTCGCCTTGCTGGTCGGAGCCGGTGTCGCCTACGCGGCGAAGAGCGGATCCACTAAGCAAAGCTAACCCCGCTTGTTGAAAGCGTAAACGGACCGGCGTCATTTCCGGTCCGTTTCGCTGCTCTAACACCAAGGCCTGCCTTATAATCGACACCATGAACGTCTTACGACCATCTCGAACCCACGTCCAGCGGACCGTCTCCGTCTTAGCCGGGGTCGGCCTGATTATCCTGCTCCTCAATGCCAGCGGCCTGTTGCCGCGCCTTATCACGGCCGCGCAACCCCAGCCGACGCGACCGAAGATGACCGCGACCGATAGCGACATTAATCGACTCGAACGATTGGTCGCCGAAAAGCCCGATGACCTGCAGACCCGGATCGCCCTGGCGGGCGACTATATCCAGAAAGTCAGGGAAACGGCTGATACGTCTTACTACGCGAAGGTGGATGGTTTGCTCGCCAAGGTCAGTCCCGGCGACGCCGCAAATGATGAAGTCCTTTCCATACGCGGTTCGCTCGCGAATGGCCGGCATGACTTCGCCGCCTCCCTGGCCCTCAGTCAGCAGGCCGCGGCACGTAACCCGCACCGCGCAGCCTATTTTGGCCAGGTAGGCGATGCCCAGATCGAGCTCGGTCAGTATGCCGCCGCCGCCGCCTCATTCCAAACGATGGTCAACCTGAAGCCTGACCTGAGCTCGTATAGCCGAGTGGCCTACATCCGGGAATTATATGGAGACGTATCAGGCGCCGAGACGGCGTTCCAGACGGCGATCTCGGCCGGTTCCCCCTTCATCGAGAACGTGGCCTTCAACCAAACCGAGCTGGGAAAGTTGTATTTGCGGACCGATCTTACCAAAGCGGAAGAGGCGTTCTCCCAGGCGCTCCACACGGTTCCGGACTACCCGCCGGCGCTCGAAGGCTTAGGACGGGTCGCGTTTGCGCAAGATAAACGGTCTCGGGCCGAGGACTACTTCAAAAAGGCCTACGCTGTCTTGCCCACCGCGCTGAACGCCATCAACCTGGGCGACTTCTATGCCGCCGAAGGCGACGCCTCCAAGGCGGACCAGCAGTACCAGCTGGCGGAGCTCGCCTACGCGAAGTCCGCTCCCGATGGCGTCAATAATGACCTGGAGCACGCGCTCTTTCTCGCCGAGCATGACCGTGATTTGCCAAAAGCGTTGGCTCAGGCGACGGCGGCGTATGCCCAGCGTCCCAGCATAAACGGGGCCGACGCGCTGGCCTGGAATCTCTATAAATCAGGGCGGTATGTCGAAGCCGCCGTGCAGATCAAACCGGCCCTTCAGCTCGGAGAAAACGATCCGCTCGTGCTGTATCACGCCGGCCTGATTGCGGCGCGGAACAACGACCAGACAGCGGCCAAGCACTATTTGTCTCGCGCGCTCGAGTTGAATCCGCACTTCGGTCTGCTGCAGCCGCAGATCGCCCGCGACACGTTGGGGAAGCTATAGAAGCCTGATGAAGCGCCTGCTACTCATCCTGATCCTCTTTTCTGCGCTCTCTGCAATACCGGCGCCAGTCGCGGCCCATGACCTGATTCCGAAAAACGTCCAAGAGTATCTGCAAAAGAATCCTCAGGCGACGGATGACGAAATCAAGGCCTTCGTCGAAGGCAATGCCCCGGACCTCGCCAAGGCGAAGAGCCAGGAAAGCGTCATCCGTTTGGTCCGCCAACGCCAGACCAGCTTTCTGGACAACGCCTTTGACTTCCTGAAACTAGGCATCAGGCATATCCTGAGTGGGCCCGACCACATCCTCTTCGTCTTGTCGCTGCTGCTCGTCTATATTTCCCTCCGGCACACGCTGCGGCTCACCCTGACTTTCACGGCCGCCCACTCCATCACCCTGATTTTGGCCGGTTCGGGAATCCTGACCCTGAGCTCGCGGATCGTCGAACCGATGATCGCCCTCTCCATCAGCTTCATGGCGATCTTCACCGTCTTCTTCCACCGATATCGGTTCGCGCGTGATGTGAAGAGCAAGATGGGATTGGTATTCTTCTTCGGCTTGTTCCATGGCCTGGGGTTCGCCGGGCTATTGAAAGAGATTCAAGTGCCCTCCGACAAGTTCGTGTCGTCTTTGGCGTCGTTTAATATCGGCATCGAGGTGGGGCAGCTGATCATCGTCGCTTTGGCGCTGCCGATCATATACTCCTTCCGCCAAGAAGCCTTCTACCCCCGTGCCGTAAAGGTCGTTGCGGGTACGATCGGTGTTATCGGTTTGTTCTGGGCGACCCAACGCGTCTTCGGGTTTTAGTAGGTAGCCGCCACGAAAACGGGGAGCTTATGCATATGGCGAAGAGTAAGACCGCCGACTCTACTACTCCAGATGATGAGCTATGAGAAATCCGCCACGACGTTTCGGCCAGACTGGTGAATCCTTCAGGGCACGCTGCTTCGATTGCCGGAATCTCCGATCAAACGTCAAGCGTGCTTCGATGCGGGATGCGTCGTAGCGTTCGTGCTTATGGCCGAGGGGTCGGGCTGGCCGAGGGGACGATCGTGCGCACGTAGTCGACTTTCCACTCCTCGCCGACCTTCACCATTTCGAATTGGCGGTTGAAGGTCGCCTTACCGTCCGTACAAGCGACGTCTACCTTCACCTTGGTCTCGCTGTTCTCGTAGGAAATGCCGGTGCTCGTCGATTTGCAGTCATGGGCGCTCGGCGGTACGGCGAGGGGCTTCCAGGGATCGTTGCCCTTCGAGGAGAGGTACTTTCCGAAGCTAGGTGAAGCGAACGTCGCCGCTTGACTGGGGTTAGTGCGGGCAGCCTCGAGGTACGAGTCGGCCACCTTACGCCCGGCCGACATATCCTCCAGCGTCGACTGCACGGCGTTCCCGACCGTGGTGGCGGCGTTTTTCGCTACTCGTACGGTGAAGAACAGCAGGTAAAACGTCGTCACTACTGACAAGATAAAGATAATCAAACCAGCCCACGCCCATTTCTTCTGCCGCGACAGAAAGTCGGCGCGATCGGTCCAGCGGCCGGTTTTCCAAGCTAATTCGTTGCCCTTCGCACCGAGGTAAAACGGTAGCGCCAGGTTCACCAGCGGCACGAAGGCCAGCAGCGAAATCCAGACGCCGTGGGTGATGCCCCAGACCCAGGTGAGGAAGAACGCGCCCCAGTTCCACTGGCGCAGCTCTATCGGAACTTCGTCAGGGTTCGTGACCTGGTCCGTCCCAGGGGTATCGTTTTCGGTTACTTCGGCCATGTTGATGTTGGTTAATGACACCTTCATAGCCATAGTACGACGCTGGTACATACAAAGCGAGCGGCTGGGAGGGGCGGATCTGCCGCCTGTCGCCGTGGCCTCGGAAGTCGCGCCATGGTTGGTTTGTTGACGCGACGCTCGAGGATGCTATGGTTGACGGCTGATGCGCGAATTCGAAGTATCGATAGACCAGGCAACGCCCACGGTGGAGGGGAGTATCGAGCGACCCTGGCTTTTCGGATATCGTCTGGAAATGCTCCAGCACTTTCAAGAAGCTTTCCCCGACCGTCCGCCGGAGGTCGTTTATTATCCGTGCTCATTTACCGACGCGACGCCCTCGGCGGCGTTTCCGGACAGTCGTCGCGTGATTTATGTCGATATTCGGGACCGACCGGTCCGGGTACTCATTGGTGCCGGCAAGGAGGCGTATCGAGCCTCCGCCGAGGAATTCCTGCCGGACGAGCCGGTCGACCTCCTTGTCTTGAAAGGCATGCCGGCCAGACCCGACCAGGCCTTGGGGACGGTCACCTGGGGCGGGTATGTGTTGGCCGACGAGGGGTACGACGTGGCGGACGAGGTGAACCGGCACCCCGACTTCAGGCTGGCCGGGCTGATCCACTACGAGCGAGCTACCGGCGGCATTTGGCGCGTTCCTCCGGACGAGCTCCTGACGCTGCCGCCGCCATCGCGTTCTTACCGGAGTCTGTCCGTTTTCCAACGGCGCGCGGTCTGTCCGGTCGGGTAATCGGGCTTATCTCCCTCAGGACACGTCGCCTGTAAGAACTCATGAATTCATAGGATTTTTGAACAGGAATTCAATCGTCACAGTTTCTAAGAGTAATCGCAGTACCCTTGCTACTATGAGGAAGCTACCACGGGGAGACGTGGGCATGAAATGGTAGTCCATTGTAAGCTGGGTGTGAGATGTCAGCGGGAGCACATTCGGTCATTCGCTATTACCGTAGCCGGGAGTCCCGGTGGGGATATCGCTGGCTATTGAAGGGCGTGAAGCACTACGGGTATTATCCACTCGGGAAGGAACGGATCTCCATCGGCGCGGCTCAGTACCTGATGGAGGAGCATCTCGCAGAAACGTTAGGATTGCCGTCCGGCTCCCTGGTGCTCGACGCGGGGTGCGGTGAAGGAAACGTCGCCCACCATTTGGCGGACCAGCATGGATTAAAGGTGCGAGGCGTTGATTTGCTCGATTTCAACATCGCTCGGGCCAAGCGCAAAGCTCGGCAGAGCGGCCTCGACCTGGAGCTGGAGGTGGGCGACTATCACTCGCTAAAGTATCCTGATCGGACCTTCGATGCGGTGTACACGATGGAGACCCTCGAGCACTCCCGCGAGCCCGATCGGGCGCTTCGCGAGTTTTATCGTGTCCTAAAGCCGGGAGGGAAGGTGGTGCTCTTTGAGTACACGATTCCGCCCGACGATCAGCTGACGGAAAACGATCGACAGGCCTGGTCAGAGGTAATCAAAGGCTCGGCAATGCCCGGCCTCCTCCTGTTTCGCCACGATTCGTTTCCGGAGCACCTTGCTAAAGCCGGGTTCACGAGGGTGCGGACGGAAGATATCACGGCGCGGACGATGCCGCTGCTGCGCCGGTTCTACCGCTGGGCGATCATTCCGTACCAATTGATCAAGCTTCTCGGGAAGAGAGAGAAGTATGCCAACGCTACCGCCGGGGCGACGATGTATCAGGCTGCGCTAAAAAGAGACGCGTGGCGGTATGTAGTAGTTTCTGCCTACAAGCCGTGATGGAGCCGGTATCATCGGGCGAGCTGAAAAATCGTTATTTCGTGATGCGTCACCGCGAAAGCGAAGCGAACGTCTTAAAAATCATTATCAGCGATCCGGCACACGGAGTGCGCTCGTATGGCTTATCCGCGGCAGGCCGCCGACAAGTCGCGGCATCCCTACGCCAATGCACCATCCTCCGTTCCGACACGGTGATGTACTGCTCCGACTTCAAGCGCACCCGAGAAACGGCGGCGATCGTTCGTCGGCATCTCGGTATCTCGACGGTGCATATCAGTCAGAGGCTACGGGAGCGCGATTTCGGATCGTGGGAAAAGACGAGTGCCAAGAATTATCAGAAAGTCTGGCAGCGAGACGCGATCGATGCCGAGCATACGGAACATCACGTCGAGGCCGTCAGCCATGTCTTGCAACGCGGGTTGGCGTTGATCTCTTTATTGGAGCGGCGCTACGCGAATCGCGATATCCTGCTCGTCGGCCACGGCGATCCCTTGCAAATCCTGGAAACCGCTTTTCACGGCTTACTACCCTCGCGGCATCGGAGTCAAAAAAATCTCGAGGTCGCTGAGGTGCGACCGTTGGTACCAAATCCTCTGGCTACACTGATGCCATGAGAAAGACTGTCGTTCGTCGCCAAGTGCGGGGATATGGCCTGGTGGCTGAATACGTTCGTCCCCAGGGAAAAAAGAACCTGTCGCCGCTTATCGTCCTCGGCGGATCGGCGGGAGGAATCAACCCGGCACGGGCGGCTCGTTTGGCGGATGAGGGTTTCGCCGCCTTGGCGGTCGGCTACTTCAGGCTTCCGGGCTTATCGCCGACTTTGGCGCATATCCCGCTTGAGTATTTCGGGGGAGCGATTGAGTGGTTGTTAGCGCGGCCAGAGGTCAGCGGTTCGACCGTCGGCGTCCTCGGCGGTTCCCGAGGGGCGGAGCTGGCCTTGCAATTGGCTTCGCTGGATCAACGGATTGGCGCGGTGGTCGCCTACGCTCCGAGTAGTGTGCGTTGGGCAGGGTATCCGGTGGCCCGACCGCTTCCCGAAGCGGCGTGGCTGTTCGATGGAAAGCCGCTGCCCTTCATGTTGCCAGACGGGCGGCAGCTGAGCTTCGATCAGGCTCTGAATCTCCGGCACGAACGACGACACGCGGTGATCGAAGTCGAGAAAAGCGCCGGGCCGATCCTGTTGATTTCCGGCGAGGACGATCAGGTGTGGCCCTCGACGCGGATGGCGCACCAAATCATCAGGCGTCTGGGGCAAAAGGGCTTTCCGTACGAGTATCGCCACCTTTCATACCTCACGGCCGGCCACCGGATTACGTTTCCGGGAAGGACGCTCTCGGAATATTCGCCGAGCGGCGTCCATCCGATGACCGGGGAGACATTTCACTACGGTGGGACTCCGGAGGGTAACGAAGCCGCGAGCGAGCACTCCTGGCCGGCGGTCGTCAGCTTCTTCCAGCGGCATTTACGAAACTAAAACTTATTGATTATTTGCCTTAACTATAGTAAAGTATCTAGCCATGGCTCCGGACCGACAGATCGAGCATCAAGAAGGAATCGGGAGCTCCCGTGTGGAATTGCCGGTGTCCGAAGGTATCGTGCTGCGTCAGTTCACACCGAGCGACGCTGCGCCGCTATTCGCCCTGATTGACCGCCAGCGGGAGCACCTCGGGCAGTTTGGCGATACGACGGCGGAGAAGTATCCGGACCTGGAATCAGTTGAGAAAAGCATCGCCGAGCCACCGAACCCTGACCGGCTCCGGTTCGGTGTATGGGATAACGAGGTGCTAGTCGGTACGGTCAACCTCACGCCGCGCGTAAAACCAGATTCTTGGCAGCGGTCCGGTAGCGCCGTGATTGGTTACTGGATCGGCTCCGATTTCACCCGCCGAGGGCATGCGACAAGGGCGGTCGATGCGCTTACCGACTACGGCCATGAACAACTCGGCTACCAGAGGATTTACGCAACCGTGGATCAGGGCAATAGACCCAGCCTCGGGGTGTTAGAGCGGGCCGGCTACGCTCGGATCGGCGAAGGTCCGGAGAAAGTCATCTTCGTCAGTGACGACGAGCTCATGCTGGAGGACGAGCGCCAGACCGACAAAGAGGCAGCAGTACTGCTTGGTGGCCGGCGTGGTGAATTTGTCTATCACGACGGTCACAGCGTGATGGCGATGTCAGCCGACGGCAGCACGCGTGAAATCGCGCGAGCGGAAACGCTGAATGTCCTCTGGGCCGTCGCCGCCTTAGCGTTGGAAGATGAAAAACCGGAGCGGTCCGGAGAAATCGTCGTCGGCGAAACGTACGTGCTGGATGGCATTAGGTACCGGGTCGATGGGTTTGCCTACGACGCCACCGGGTATCGAGAAACCGGCGAGTTGGTTTCGTCGGTTCGCTACACGCAACTGGACGATGGGGGTTACCCGGCGGGGACGCGTTATAGCCGGGCACAGCGAGAATTTGAAGAACAGTTTTCCCTCGAGAAATAGTTTCAAGTGTTGATTTAGTGACTCAACTAAGGTACTATGTATCAAACGATGAGCGAACGATCCACTGAACGCATGACACCATTCCGGTTGACCATATCGGGCCGGCAGATATTGAGCGAGCAAGAAACCAAGGGTGGGAGTGGTTAGCAAACGCCCCTTACCCTGATGTCGCCGGGCCAGGGCAAGAAACGGTATACGAGGCGATCGCGCGTTTGCAAGGGGAACACGGTTGGGAAAAAATCACGACCGGCGTACCCCAAGACCCGATAACTCACGAGCCTGGGCGGCAGTGGCCCGAGCTCGGCATCTATCTTCGTGACGCCTGAGCCGGTGAGTGTGGTGAATGCCTCCTCAAACATAGCCAGCAAGGTAGTCACCGGGCTGGCGTCAAACGTATAGTGGCAGTGTGCTCGATTCACCTGATATCAAACACCTCATCCTCGATATCGACGGGATTATCGTCGGCGAAAAGGTTGGCTATAACGCCCCCTCACCCCATCCTGACGTACTACGTGCCCTTCAGGAGGTCCGCGCCGGTGGCATATCGGTCTCGCTTTGCACGGCGAAGCCGCACTATTCGATTAGGGATATCATCGAAGGGGCTTCTCTGGATAATCCGCACATCACCGATGCCGGCGCGGTAATCATCGACCCGATAGACGACGTCGTTGTGGAACAGCACGTGCTTCCGAAAGATTTGGCGGGAGCGGTAATGAAACTGTGCTTGGACAATCGCGTCTACGTGGAGTTTTACACGGTCGACGACTACTTCATCCAGCAGGATCAGGTTTCGTACATCACCCCTAAGCACACCCAGGTTTTGCAAAGGAATCCGGTCGTGGTCGACTCCTT
>JAABUR0100001401.1_pt1 | contig 43307 bp, 39 predicted proteins | sample 5560091 | NCBI WGS metagenome assembly JAABUR01 (sample SAMN10711879, study PRJNA513375) | rock metagenome | isolation source: Antarctica rocks | place: Antarctica: Victoria Land, University Valley sud | reverse complement strand
GCGTACGAAGGGCGCTGGGAGGACGGCTACGCTGCGAAGATGAGCGATCTCACCGCCTCGGACCTGCTCGAGGTCGCGCCGGGCTGTTTCGTGCTCCGCTACCCCGAATGGGACGTCAGCATCGGCGTCGTTGTCGGCTCCGACGGCGTACTGGTCGTCGACACCCGTGCCAGCGGCACGCAGGGGCGACGGCTTGCCGACGACGTACGGCGGGTCGCCCCCGGAGCCGACGTGCGCTGGGTCGTCAACACCCATCAGCACTTCGACCACACGTTCGGCAACAGCGCGTTCGACGGTGCCAGCGTGCACGCGCACGAGAACGCTGCGGCAGGACTGGTCGGCGCCGGTGACCGCATCAAGGCGATGATCCGGGCGGACCCGTCGGTCGATCCGGCGTACCCGGCGATCACGCCCGAGGTGCTCGACGAACTGCTGGCCACGCAGTACCGGTTGCCGAACGCGACGTTCTCGTCGGCGGCGGTGATCGACCTCGGTGATCGGTACGTCGAGCTTGCCTACCCGGGTCGCGGCCACACAGACGGCGACCTGGTGCTGCGGGTGCCCGACGCCGACGTCGTGTTCGGCGGCGACCTGATCGAGCAGTCGGCGCACCCGTCCTTCGGCACCGACTGCTACCCGCTGGAGTGGCCGGGGTCGTTGGACCTGATGATCGGGATGCTGACCGAGGCGTCGGTCGTCGTGCCCGGCCACGGGACGCCCGTGACCCGGGAGTTCGTGCAGGACCAGCGCGCCGACGTGTCCGACGTGGCCCAGCTGATCAGCTCGCTGTATGCGCAGGGGGTGCCCGAGAGCGACGCGCTGCTGGTGGGCGCGCAGGAGACGACCGGGTGGCCGTTCCCCAGCGAGGACCTGGCCGAGGCGGTCCGACGCGGCTACGCGCAGTTGGCCGCCGATGCCGCCGATGCCGCCGCACTCGGCGACCCGCTGGCCTTCCGCTCGCCCGCCCGGCCGCCGGCCGGCGCCGCCGGGCTTCCGCTCGTCTGAGCCCAGTCGGCCGGCCCAGTCCGCGCGCTCGCTCAGTCGACGGCTCGGTCGCCGTACGTCTGCCGACACACGTCGGAACACGCACCTGCTGACGGCGCGCTGCAGTACGTCTGCCGACACACGGCGGAAGACGTACGCGGTAACGCCCCCCGGCGTACCGGACAAGCGTGGCGCCGCGCTGCGTGCGAACTCCGCGGCTAACGTGAACGACCATGTCCTTCGACCGCTACGGACCCGACGTGTTGCAGTCGGACTGGCGCAGGCCCAAGCGCGGCCGGTCCACGCCGATCGAGGCCGATGTCGGCCTGGTGGTCGAGGAGGTCACGACCGACTGGTGCGGCGAGATCGTCCGCGTCGACCGCGACCTCGGAACGCTCGAGCTCGAGGACCGACGCGGCAAGCGGCGGACGTTCCCGCTCGGCCCCGGCTTCCTCCTCGAGGGGGCACCGGTGATCCTGCTGGCACCCGCGCGCCCGGCGCCGCGCCGCCAGACACGCACCGCCTCCGGCTCGCTGGCCGTCCATGGCGCCAAGGCGCGGATTGCGCACGCGAGCCGCATCTACGTCGAGGGCCGCCATGACGCCGAGCTGGTCGAGCGGGTCTGGGGCGACGACCTGCGTCTCGAAGGGGTCGTGGTCGAGTACCTCGAAGGCGTCGACGACCTCTCCGAGCACCTCGCCGACTTCCAACCCGGCCCCGAGCGGCGGGTAGGCGTGCTCGTCGACCACCTGGTAGCGGGCTCGAAGGAAAGCCGCATCGCCGCCTCGATCGCCAAGAGCCCGCTCGGGCGCCACGTGCTGATCGTCGGGCATCCCTTCGTCGACATCTGGCAGGCGGTGAAGCCGGCACGGCTGGGCATCGCGGCGTGGCCGACGGTGCCGCGCAACGTCTCGTGGAAGTACGGCATCTGCCAGCAGCTCGGCTGGCCGCACCGCGACCAGGCCGACATTGCCCGGGTCTGGAAGCACATTTTGTCGAAGGTGTCGTCGTACGCCGATCTCGAACCCACCCTGCTCGGAAGAGTCGAGGAGCTCATCGACTTTGTCACCACCCCGCACCCCCGACCTCCCGTAGGCTGACGGCTCGCTGATGTGAGGAGCGCAGATGACGGATCCGCCACCACCACCACCGCCGCCGCCTGGGTACTCCGACGACGCCACGACGTCTGAAGAGGACCGGACCTGGGCGATGGCCGCCCACATCGGGGCGCTGGTGACCGCTTGGTTCGCCCTCGGCCTGATCGCGCCGCTGGTGGTGCTGCTCGTGCGTGGTGGGTCGTCTGACTTCGTGCGTCGGCATGCCGTCGAGTCGCTCAACTTCCAGATCTCGCTGCTCGTCTACTCGCTGATCGGCTCCGTCGTCGGGCTCATCTTGACGATCCTCACGTTGGGCGTCGGGCTTCTCGTGATCGTCCCCATCGTGCTCGGTATCGCGCTGATCGCCCTCATCGTCGTCGTGCAGGCAGGCGTCAAAGCGAACCGCGGCGAAGATTTCCGTTACCCGCTGACGATGCGCCTCGTGCGCTGAACCGGCGTACTGCCGCAGTCGCCCTGCTCGGCGCGCTGTGATGTCAGGGCAGCAGCGCGCGTACGACAGCGTCGGCGAGCAGCCGACCACGCGGGGTCAGCACCAGCACCGACGTGTCAGCCGCTGAGGTTGTCCTGGCGACCTCAGCGGCTGACAGGTCGGCGAGACCGTCACTGACAAGCGCGGGTACGGCGGCGCGGCCGGGCCCGTCGAGCGCGCTGAGCGGCAGCCCGGTCACCAGCCTCGACTCGAGCAGCACTCGCTCGACCCGTCGCGTCTCGTCGTCGAGCACCTCCCGCGCCGCCGCTGGGCTCACGCCGGAGGCGAGCCGGTCGGCGTACGCCGCCGGATGCTTGACGTTCCACCAGCGGGTGCCGCCCACGTGGGAGTGCGCGCCCGGCCCGACTCCCCACCAGTCGGCTCCCTGCCAGTAGCCCATGTTGTGGCGGCACCAGGCGGCCGGGCTGCTCGCCCAGTTGGACACCTCGTACCAGGAGAGCCCGGCGTCGCTGAGCAACGCGTCGGCGAGCTCGTACTTGTCGGCCAGGTCGTCGTCGTCCGGCATCGCCAGCTCGCCGCGACCCACCCGGCGGGCGAGGGCGGTGCCTGCCTCGACGATGAGGGCGTACGCACTGATGTGGTCCGGCGCCAGCGACAGAGCGGCCTCGACGCTGGCACGCCACTGGTCGAGCGACTCCCCCGGCGTGCCGTAGATCAGGTCGAGGCTCACCCGGTCGAAACCGGCTGCCCGCGCCCAGCTGACCGCGGCCGGCACCCCGGCGGGGTCATGCGTCCGGTCCAGCACCCGCAGCACGTCGGGGACCGCCGACTGCATCCCGAAGGAGATGCGGTTGATGCCTCCGTCGCGCAGCGCGGCAAGGCTCGCGGCCGTGACACTGTCCGGGTTCGACTCTGTCGTCACCTCGGCGTCCGGGGCGAGCCCGAACTCGTCGTCGATCGCGCGGACGACGCAGACGAGATCGTCGGCGGGCAACAATGTCGGCGTACCGCCACCGATGAAGACGGTCTCGACGGGCAGGTCACGGCTCCCGATCACCTTGCGTGCAAGGCGAATCTCGTCGATGGCCGCCTGGGCGTATGTCGAGCGGGAGGCGCCGCGGGTGTCGCCGAGCTCGGAGGCGGTGTAGGTGTTGAAGTCGCAGTAGCCGCAACGGACGGCACAGAATGGCACGTGCACGTAGAACCCGAACGGCCGCTCCCCCACGCTCGCCAGCGCGGACGCCGGCAGAGCCCCGTCGACGGGCGCGGCTTCGCCCGTGGGCAGCGTGGACGGCATACCCCCATCCTCCCAGGCCCGCCCTACCTTGCCGCCGTTCGCGGAGGGCAGGGGAGGGACCTGCGGGATCGTCAGGTGTAGAGGGCGTCGATCTCGCTCTTGTAGTGCTCCTCGACGACCTTGCGCTTCACCTTCATGCTGGGAGTGATCTCGCCCTCCTCGACCGACAGGTCCCGCTCGAGAATGATGAACTTCTTGACCGACTCCCACCGGTTCAGCTTGGCGTTGAGCTTGTCGATGTACTCCTGCACCATGGACTCGGCCCTGTCAGACGTGACGATCTCGCTGTAGCTCTTGCCACCCAGGCCGTTCTTCGAGGCCCAGCCCTCGATGGACTCCGGGTCGAGCGTGACGATCGCGGAGACGAAGTTCCGTTCGTTGCCGTGCACGACGAACTGGCTGACGTACGGGCAGACCGACTTGAACTGTCCTTCGATGGACTGTGGTGCGACGTACTTACCGCCGGACGTCTTGAACAGGTCTTTCTTGCGGTCGGTGATGCGGACGAAGCCTTCGTCGTCGATCTCGGCGATGTCGCCGGTATGGAACCAGCCGTCCTGGAGCGCCTCGGCGGTGGCCTCGTCGTTGTTGTGGTAGCCGTCCATCACGCCCGGCCCCTTGATGAGCAGCTCGCCGTCACCGGCGATCTTCATCTCCATGGCGTCGAAAGGTTGACCGACGGTGCCGAACTTGTAGTAGCTGGGGCGGTTGAGGGCGGTGCCGGCGGACGTCTCCGTGAGCCCATAGCCCTCGAGGACCAAGATGCCGGCCGCATGGAACCACTCGGCGATGTCTCGGTTGAGCGCAGCGGCCCCGGAGATGAAGAAGCGCACCCGCCCGCCGAAGCGCTCACGGATCTTTGCGAAGACGAGCCTGTCGAACACCGCCTGCTGTGCCGCCAGGTGCGGGGGCACCTTCTCGCCTGCGAGCTTGCGGCGTGAGACCTCCATGCCGACCACGAAGGCGCGGTCGAAGATCTTCTTCTTCAGGCCGCCCTCGTCAGACGTCATCGTGTTGATGCGGGCGTGCGCCTTCTCGAAGATGCGCGGCGCCGCACCCATGAACGTCGGTTTGATCACGGCCAGGTTGTCGATGATCTTGTCGACCCGGCCGTCGATGGCGGTCGGGAACCCGATCGCCAGCTGCGTCGCCAGCAACACCTTCCCGAACGAGTGCGAGAGCGGGAGCCAGAGGTACTGCACGTCGTCGAGCGACAAGATGTCTTGTGCCTGCACGACAGCGCCCTCATAGGTCCAGGCCGAGTGCCGCAGCCGCACTCCCTTAGGGCGGCCGGTCGTTCCTGACGTGTAGATGAGAGTGGCGAGACTGTCGCCGGCCGTCTCGTCGACCCGCTTCATCACGGCGTCGGGCTGGCGGGCGAGCAGCTCCTCACCGAGGTGCTCGAGCTCGTCCAGGCCGATCACCCAGCCGCCGTCGGGTGTTCCGTCGAAGACCACCACCTTGGAGACCGCAGGCAGGTCCTCGCGGCGGTCGCGGAGCTTCTCGACCTGCTCGTCGTCCTCGGCGAACACGACGCGGGAGTCGGAGTCGCCGACGATGAACGCGACGTCGTCCGACATCGAGGAGGGATAGACCGTCGTGGTCGCGGCTCCCGCCGACATGATGGCCAGGTCAGCGAGGATCCACTCGAAGCGGGTGCTCGACGCGATCGCGACCCGCTGCTCGGGCTCGACGCCCAGCGCTATCAGACCCGCAGCGACCGTCGTGACGCGGGTGCCTGTCTCTCGCCAGGTCAGCGACTCCCACCGGTCACCGACCGGAAAGCTGTACGCCTCGCGGTCCGGCGTCGCCTCCACCCGGTCGAAGAACATCCGGCCGACGGACTGCGGCCGGCTTTCCAGGGTCGCTTCAACGTCAGAGCAGGCTGCCATGGGGAGAACGGTAGAGCAGTGCACTACCGAGCGGTAGTTCTGCGGCCGGTCGGGGCGCTCTTACGCCGACCGGGTGTGCACCGAGACGGCGTACCCCGGCTGACCGTCGTACGGCGTCCGCTCCCACGTGGCGAATCGTTCGCGGAGCACGAGCCCGACAGCCACGCACCAGCCGTCGTAGTCGTCGAGGGTGACGGGTACGTCGTCGAGGGGAAGGTGCTCGATGTCGAGCCCGAACCCGGCCACGAGCAACCCGTCCGCGGCCAGGCAACCGGCGAGTCGGCGTACGACGTCGGCCTCGGTGCCCTCCGAGAGCAACGGGACGAGGTTGCCCGCCGCGAGGACGACGTCGAAACCGCCCTCGAACGCGGGCTCATCTGGGTCGAGCGCGGCCAGGTCACGCAGCAGCCACGCGCCGGCCGGGTCGTGCCGGCGTGCGACGGTGAGCATCGAGGGCTCCACGTCGACGCCGACGACCTCGTACCCGCGTCGTCGTAGCTCGATGCCCACCCGGCCGGTGCCACAGCCCGCGTCGAGCACCCGGGCCGGAGGCAGGATCAGACCGGCAACGAAGTCAGCCTCACCGTGCACCTCCTGACCAGTCCCGGCCCACGCACCCATCCGGGCGTCGTAGTCCTCGCCGGAGTCGGCGCCCGCGACGCGTGACCATCTCGTCATCGTCGCACCCGCCGTGCCCCGCTCACGACGAAGTGACGCCCAGCTTGTCGGCGGCTTCCTGCGCGGCCGCCCGCGGCTGGGGTGGCAGTGCTTCACCCGCCTCGAGGAGCCGCGGCAGGAGCGATCGATCGGTAGTGAAGGCCTTGAACATCATCGACACCGTCACCTCGTGGTCGGGCCTGTGGACGACGGTGATCGCATCGCCGGCAGTGATGTGCCCCGGCTCGACGACGCGAAGGTAGGGGCCCGGCCGGCCTTCGGCAGCGAACCGCTTCACCCAGGCCTTGGCGTCGAAGCCGGAGAGACCCATCCAGCGCTTGAAGACGTTGCACGGGATCCGCACCTCGACCACCTCGAAGACAGTGCTGCCGATCCGCCACCGCTCCCCTATCAGCGACTCGTTGACGTCGATGCCCGACGTCGTCAAGTTCTCGGCGAACTGACCGTTGTCGATGGGCCGACCGAGCCGCTCGGACCAGAGGTCGAGGTCTTCACGAGCAAAGGCGTAGACCGCCTGATAGATGCCGCCGTGGTATTTCTTGTCGGCGACGTCGTCGCCTTCGACTCCGAGCTCGCCCACCCGGACGGGACCGGTGACGGCCTTCTTCATGATGGAGGTCGCACCGACGGGGTTGGCCCAGTCGACCGCAACGGGCGTGCCCACGTTGATCGAGAGCAGTGTTGCGGTCATGGGTCCCATCCTCGCAAAGCCGAGAACCCACGGCCAACAGGGTTGTTCGCCGTGGGTTCGACGGTGACAGGCACGACCGTCATCGGTCAGCGGCGCCGGCCGCGACCCCCGGACCTGGCAGAAGCCGAGAAGTTGGCGGCTGACGTGGATCCGCTGGAGGCTGTCCGGGAGCCGCGGCTGCGGTCACCGCCACCCGACGTACTCGCTCCGGATGACACGGGTTGGCTGCGACGGCTGCTCGAAGAGCTCCGCCGCGGACGCCCGCCGCCGCCTGAGCCGCTGCCGCCGGTCCCACCGGAGCGGCGGCCGCGGCCGCGACCACCGCCTCCAGCGTCCGTCGAGGTCGCGACAGCGCGTGCCGACGGCTCGACGAAAACGCGCTCGCCCGGGGCGAGTTCGCGCAGCAGGGGGTCACCGACGCTGATGCGGGTGATCGTCGGCTTGATGCCGGCCTTGCGGGTCAGGTCTCGTACGTCGCCGACCTGTGCGTCGGTCATCAGCGTCACGACAGTGCCAGCGGCTCCAGCCCGCGCGGTGCGTCCGGATCGGTGCAGGTATGCCTTGTGCTCGACCGGCGGGTCGGCGTGCACCACCAAGGTGATGTCATCGACGTGGATGCCACGTGCCGCAATGTCTGTGGCCACGAGCGTGTGGGCGTCGCCCTGGGAGAACGACGAGAGGTTCCTGGTGCGGGCGTTCTGCGAGAGGTTGCCGTGCAGCTCGACCGCCGGGACCCCCTTCGCCACCAGCTGGCGGGTGAGGCTGCGAGCGCCGTGCTTGGTGCGGGTGAACAGCAAGGTGCGTCCCGGCGCTGACGCGAGGTCGACGAGAACGGGCAGTCGAGCCTCGCGGCCGACATGCAGCACATGGTGCTCCATCAGACCGACCGGCGACTGCGCCGAGTCGACGCTGTGCGTCACGGGGTTGCTCAGGTAGCGCCGCACCAGTACGTCGACGCCCGCGTCGAGCGTCGCGGAGAACAGCATCCGCTGGCCGGACCTCGGCGTCTTGTCGAGCAGTCGGCGTACGACGGGCAGGAAGCCGAGGTCCGCCATGTGGTCGGCTTCGTCGAGGACCGTGATCTCGATCGCGTCCAGGGTGAGGTGGCCCTCTTGCAGGTGGTCGGCGAGCCGGCCAGGGCAGGCGACGACGATGTCGACTCCGTCGCGCAGACCGCGGATCTGTGGCGCGTGTCCGACGCCGCCGAAGACCGTCAGGGTGCGCAGGCCGAGGGCGCGGGCGAGCGGGCCGACGGTGGCGTCGATCTGGGTGGCCAGCTCGCGTGTCGGCGCCAGGATCAGCGCCCGGGGGCGCCCTGACCTGCGGGGTGCTGTGCTCTGCGCCAGCCGTGCCACGACGGGCAGCGCGAACGCGAGTGTCTTGCCGGAGCCGGTGCGGCCCCGACCCAGCACGTCGCGACCGGCGAGCGCGTCGGGCAACGCGGCGGTCTGGATGGGGAACGGTGCGGTGATGCCGGCAGCATCGAGGACAGCCGTCAGGCGAGGGGGTACGCCGAGGCCGGCGAACGTCGCGCTGTGGTGGTGCTGGTCGGTGCTGGAAGTAGAGGAAGGGGAAGTGGGCATGGTGCGAGGGCGGTTAACCGCCATGAAAGGTACTCCGTACGTGTAAGGGTCGTCCTGCCCGGCGCGCGGCCTCAGCCGCTGCGGCGCGTGGTCTGTGACGACTTCGCTGATGAAAGCAAAGGGCGGTCCGAGGCAGAACTGTGCGGACCAGTAGCTCCACTATGACAGGTCACGCCTGGTTAACACGCATTCACGCGGATGTGATCTACCCGACGTCCACCTCTGCGCGGGCTGAGCCGAGCAACAGTGTCGTGGCGAGCACGACGCAGGTGGGCCGCTCGTCGGCGTCAGTACACCTCGACACGGGCGCGGTGACTGCTCGCCTTGGCCAGTCGCCGGTCACAGGTGATCAGGGGTGCGCCGAGGGCCTCCGCGAGCGCGACGAACGCCGCGTCGTATGCCGTGAGGTTGTCTCGAAGTTCCCAGACCCGGTCGGCCATCGACCCGAGCGGGTAACGGGTGATCGACAACTCGGCAAGGTCGGCACGTGCCTCAGCCGCCCGGTCGCCGCGCACGACGCTCGTTCTCACGAGGCGTCGAAGGGCGTGGAGCACCTCGATGTCGATCAGGTGTGGGGCGTGGAGGTCGGCGTCTCGGGCGACCCGAGCGAGCAGCGACTGACTGGTCGGCCGGCCGATCAGGACATCGAGCAGAGCAGAGGTGTCCAAGACGATCAACGATCGCGCCCAGCGCGCACAGCCTCGACGATCACGTCGCGGCTGGCCCCGGTGGTCCGACTACCCGCCCTTGCCAGTACGTCGACGACCGGTGGCCGCTCAGCGACGCGGACGATCTCCGCAAGCAGGTAGTCCGACAGTGACGTCCCAGCGGCGGCTGCCCGCGACCGGAGGGTTCGGTGAATGTCTTCGGGAACGTTTCTGATCTGCACGACTGTGGCCATGTGACGAGCATACACCCACATTGGGTGTGAGACACCCAGTTGACAGTCAGTCCTGCACCGCCTTCGCCGTGGTGACGCACAGCTTGATCCAGGCCTGCTCATCGTCATCCAGGCCTCGGTGGGCGCGCTCGGCGTCCTCGACCGCCCAATGGGCGTTGATGATGCTACGCACGACGACCCAGTCTCGTGCCCGATCCTCGTCGAGGCCGGCAGCGTCGACGATGGTGTGAAAGCGGCGACGCACTCCCGCCCGCACGTTGCCGGACTCCACGAGCTGCTCCCAGCGGTTCCACAACATCGGGGCCGGCTCGTAGTGCGGGTCACCGGACATCGGCTGGGGGTCGATGACCAGCCATGGTTCTCGTTCGGCGGCAAGGACGTTCTCGTAGTGGAGGTCCCCGTGCGTCATGCGACCGCTGCTGGCCGGGTCGTCGATGAGGTCACCACCCAGCGAGAGCGTCTGTTCCACCAGGCGTCGTGGCAACGGTCCGTCGACCGGCATGGTCGCCAGCGCGGCCAGCCACTCACCCACATAGGACGTAACCGTGCGCAGCTGTGGCAGGGCCGGCACATGGATGCGGTCGTAGAAGCCTGCAACGATCTCGCACGCCTCGACGTCATCGAGGCCGTTGAGGTCGTCGGCGTACAGCCGCTCGAGCAACAGGGCACGTCTCCGCGGGTCTGCCCGCATCAGCCTGACGGTGCCGTTGCCGCCCCAGCGCTGCAGGGCGAGCCCCTCATGCAGGGACTCGTCGTCTCCGTCGAAGGTGAGCTTGAGTACCGCCCGGTCACCGGTGTCGGTCCGGACCGGCAGGACCAACGAGCAGAAACCGTTCATCGACGGACCCTCGACGGTCAGTGACCAGTCGGCGAGAACGTCCTCGGCGAGCCGTGGCAGCCGCTCGAACCAAGAAGCCCAGGCGGGCCCCAGACCGATCTGCGAGGCCACCCACCCGGTCGGGATGTCGACGGGCACCCCTCAGCTACCGCTTCGACTTGTCGAGCGGCTCGGAGGTGTTGAGCGCAACGATGAACGCTTCCTGAGGCACCTCGACCCGACCAACCATCTTCATCCGCTTCTTGCCTTCCTTCTGCTTCTCGAGCAGCTTGCGCTTGCGGGTGATGTCGCCGCCGTAGCACTTGGCCAGCACGTCCTTTCGGATGGCGCGCACTGTCTCGCGGGCGATGACACGCGCACCGATCGCGGCCTGGATCGGGACCTCGAACTGCTGCCTCGGGATGAGGTCCTTCAGCTTGATCGTGAGCCCGACGCCGTACTGGTACGCCGCGTCGCGGTGCACGATCGCTGAGAACGCGTCAACCGGATCGCCGTGCAGCAGCACGTCGACCTTGACCAGGTCGCTCGCCTGCTCGCCGATCGGCTCGTAGTCGAGGGAGGCGTACCCCTTGGTGCGCGACTTCAGCGCGTCGAAGAAGTCGAACACGATCTCGGCGAGCGGCAGTGTGTAGCGCAGCTCCACCCGGTCGGCCGACAGGTAGTCCATGCCCTGGAGCGCGCCGCGCCGGGTCTGGCACAGGTCCATGATCGTGCCGATGTAGTCGGACGGACTCAGGATCGTCGCGCGCACCACCGGCTCGAACACGTCCTCGATCTTGCCGCCGCCCGGGTACTCGCTGGGGTTGGTCACCACGACCTCGGAGCCGTCCTCCATCACCACCCGGTAGACGACGTTGGGTGCGGTCGAGATCAGGTCGAGGTTGAACTCCCGCTCGAGCCGCTCCCGCACGATCTCCATGTGCAGCAGGCCGAGGAACCCGCAGCGGAACCCGAAGCCGAGAGCGCCCGACGTCTCCGGCTCGTACGCCAGGGCGGCGTCGTTGAGCTGCAGCTTGTCGAGCGCGTCGCGCAGGGTCGGGTAGTCGTCGCCGTCGATCGGGTAGAGCCCGGAGTACACCATCGGGTTGGGGTGGCGGTAGCCGCTCAGCGCCTCCGTTGCGCCGCGGACCGCGGAGGTGACCGTGTCACCTACCCGGGACTGCCGGACCTCCTTCACCCCGGTGATGAGGTAGCCGACCTCGCCGACGCCGATCTCCCCGGCCTTCACCGGCTCGGGTGAGATCACGCCGACCTCGAGCATCTCGTGCACGGCCCCGGTCGACATCATCTTGATCCGATCACGATGGCTGAGCTTGCCGTCGATGACCCGCACGTAGGTGATCACGCCGCGATAGGTGTCGTACACGGAGTCGAAGATCAACGCCCGGGCAGGTCTGTCAGCCTCGCCCGTCGGCGCGGGCACCACCGAGACGATGTTGTTGAGCAGCTCCTCGACGCCCTCGCCCGTCTTCGCCGACACCCGGAGTACGTCGTCGGGGTCGCAGCCGATGATGTGGGCGATCTCAGCGGCGTACTTCTCCGGTTGCGCGCTCGGGAGGTCGATCTTGTTCAGCACCGGGATGATGTCGAGGTCGGCGTCGATGGCCAGGTAGAGGTTGGCGAGCGTCTGCGCCTCGATCCCCTGCGCCGCGTCCACCAGCAGCACGGCACCCTCGCACGCCTCCAGCGACCTACTCACCTCGTAGGTGAAGTCGACGTGACCGGGGGTGTCGATCATGTTCAGCACGTACGTGGTCCCGGCGCTATCGCCCGCGGTGGCCGTCCAGGGCATGCGGACGGCCTGGCTCTTGATCGTGATGCCGCGCTCACGCTCGATGTCCATCCGGTCGAGGTACTGCGCCCTGGCGTTGCGCGCGTCGACGACGCCGGTCAGCTGCAGCATCCGGTCGGCCAGCGTGGACTTGCCGTGGTCGATGTGCGCGATGATGCAGAAGTTGCGCAGGATCGACGGGTCGGTCGCCCCCGGCTGGGGAGCGGCGACGCGCACGTTCTGCGGGAGGGGCACGGACTGCCTTCGGGGTCAGTGACGGGGAGCTTCTCTGAGGCCGTGGGTACGACGTACCGGCACGGTGCTCTCGAAGCCCCATCCTCCCATGACCACCAACGGCCTCCCAATCCGTTGACCGTCGGCGACCGGGCGTCGGCGACCGGGCGTCGGCGACCGGGCCCGCCACTCGAGCGCGGTGTTAACGTCCGGGCGTGGACGACGCGACGAGGACCAGCCATGCCGGCTCGTTCGAGCACGCCGCCGACGCGTATGCACAGGCGCGTCCCAGCTATCCCGCCGAGGCGGTCGACTGGCTGGTGGGTCACGCGCCGGCCTGCATCTGCGACCTCGGCGCCGGAGCCGGCGCGCTCACCGGCGTACTCACCTCGCGCGGGCACCGAGTGGTGGCGGCTGAGCCGAGCGCGGCCATGCTGCGCGAGCTGCGAGCGGCCGCCCCTGCCGCCGCGCCGGTCCGGACCTCGGCTGAGCGACTGCCGTTCGCTGGCGGCGCCTTCGACAAGGTCACGGTGGCGCAGGCGTTCCACTGGTTCGACCACGTGGTGGCGTTGCCCGAGATCGCCCGGGTGCTGCGCCCGGGCGGCACGCTCTGCCTCGTCTACAACGGCCGCGACGATCGGGTGCCGTGGGTGGCCGAGCTGACGAAGCTGTTCATCTCGGTGCAACCCGGCGAGCTGACGGGTGACTGGGGCGCCGGCAGCGTCGAGGCGCTCGACGGCTCTGCACTGTTCGCGCCGCGCACGTACGCCGAGTTCGGGTTCGTGTCTCGGCTCGACCGCAGCACGCTGGTCCGGCTGGCCGCCTCGCGGTCCTACATCATCAACCTCGCCGACGACCGCCGCGCCGAGGTGCTGCGACAGGTCGGCGAGCTCTTCGACTCGTACGCCGATGGTGAGCCCCAGCTCGAGCTGCCGTACGTCACGCAGTGCTGGCGTGCGGCTCGGATGTGACGGGGCGGGCGAAAACCCGGTGCAGCGTCCCGGTCGACGCTGCGACAATCGCTGCGCATGACGACCACCGCCGCCCTTCCCCGATTCGTCCTTCCCCGATTCGTCCGACCAGCTGAAGATCACCGGAGCGCGAGCCAGTCGGACGAATCCGATGGGTGGCGCGGATGACGACCGCCGCCGACGAGACACCCTGGCACGACGACCACGTGCTGCTGCGTGACGGCCGCGCCATCCCGGTGCGCGCGACGGCTCGTCGCCCTGGGTGGGACCAGCTACCGCCAGCGGTGCGCTCCACGATCGAGGCCGTGGCCGGCAGCGAAGTCACCTCGACCTGGTCGGCGGGGACGGGTTTCACGCCGGGGTTCGCCTCGCGGCTTGACCTCGCCGACGGCACCCGAGTGTTCGTCAAGGCCGCCTCGTCCGCCGACGACACGCAGCACGGCTGGCCGATGAGCAACGCGTACCGCGAGGAGCGCCGCAAGCTCAGCCTGCTCTCGCGCGACATCGGTGCGCCGGCGCTGCGCTGGCACCGAGAGCTAGCGACCGAGGGCGAGCAGTGGATCCTGCTCGGGTTCGAGTACGCCGACGCGACTCCCCCACGGCGCCCCTGGCGGGCGGACCAGCTCCGCTGGGTGCTCGACGCGTTCGTCGAGCACGCCGCAGGGCTTGCCGTCGTACCGCCCGAGCTTGAGCTGGAGGCGCTGGCGCACCACTTGCTGTCGGCGTACCCCGAACGGCTCGAGTGCGTGCGTGAACGCGAGGGCGACAGCGACTGGCTGCACGCGGTGGCGGAGCTCTGCGCCGAGGGGTGGGAGCACCTGGCCGGCACGGGTGTGGTGCACATGGACCTGCGCGACGACAACGTGCTGATCAGCGATGCCGGCGAAGTGTGGTTCGTCGACTGGAACTGGCCGGTGATCGGCCCGCCGTGGGTCGACCCCGTCTGCATCCTGCTGTCGGCGCGGGGCGACGGCCTCGACGTGGAGGCGCTGATCGCCGCACACCCGGTGCTTCGTGACGTGCCGCCGCGGGCGATCGACTGCCTGCTGGCCGTGCTGTGGTCGTTCTGGAGCGCGGCCCAGCACGAGTCGGTGCCGGCCGGCTCACCGCACCTGCGCGACCACCAGCGGTGGTACTGCGAGGTGACCGGCAGCTGGCTGGCCGAGCGGCGCGCCGCCGCCGCCAACCCTCCCCGATTCGTCCGACCAGCTGAAGACGCCCTTTCCCGATTCGTCCGACCAGCTGAAGACAACCCGAGCGCGAGCCAGTCGGACGAATCCGATGGGGCGGCCCCCCTTCCCGATTCGTCCGACCAGCTGAAGACAACCCGAGCGCGAGCCAGTCGGACGAATCCGATGGGTGAGGCGCCGCGGGCGCGGCTGGCGGGGGTCCGCACGGCGTACGCCGACATGCCGCAACCGGTCAAGGACTTCGTCGAGACCGAGCTGGGCTCGCCGGTGGTGCAGGTGACGCCGCGGACCGGTGGCATGTCGCCGGCGGTGGCGAGCAGCCTGCGTGCTGCGAACGGCCGCACGGCGTTCATCAAGGCGATCGGCTCCGACGTGCACCCGGACACGCCCTCGCACTTTCGCCACGAGGTCGCCGTGCTGCGGGTGCTCCCCCCGGTGCCGTACAGGGCGAGCCTGCTGTCGGCGTACGACGACGGCGACTGGTGGCGCTGCTGCTCGACGACGTTGACGGCAGGCACCCCGACTGGCGGTCAGCGGCCGACCGCGACGCCGTGTTCGCGGTCGTGCAGCAGCAGACAGCCGAGCTGACACCGCCGATACCGGGGCTCCCGAAGGTCTCCAGCCGTGAGGGCGTCGAGAAATACCTGCGCTACGCCGCGCGTGCCGGTGAGGCGGAGCTGGCGTCGCTGCCCGGATGGGCGCGGCGCGATCTGCCAGCGCTCCTCGACCTGGTGCGGAGATGCCTCACGCACCAGGTCGACGAGACGTTCTGCCACTGGGACATCCGGCACGACAACATCCTGCTCGCCCGCGACGGTCAGCCGCTGCTGCTCGACTGGGGCATGTCTCGGCGTGCTCCGCGCTGGGGCGACAGCTTGTGCTTCGGGCTGGAGTGGGTCGAGTCGGCGGTGTTCGACGACATCGTGGCGCACCTGGACCTCTCTGCCGCGGAGCAGGCCGACGTCACCGGTTTTGTGGCAGGTCTCGGGCTGTACGGCCTGATGATGTCGACGCAACCGGCCCATCCAAGCCTTCCGCACCTGCCGAAGTTCCGCCGCGCCCTCGGCGAGCGCTGCTGTGCCGGCGTACGCCGGCGTATCGACCTCGGCCTCACCTGACCCCCCTCCCGATTCGTCCGACCAGGAGCGGAGAGGTCGAGCGCGACTCAGCCGGACGAATCGGGGGTTAGCCGGGCTGCCAGGAGGCGGCGAAGCGCTCCCGCAGGTCGCGCACGACCGCGTCGACCCCGCCACCGGCCGCAGCGGCTGCACGTTGCCGCGCCGCGCCGGTCCCCCGGGCCAGCAGACGCTCGAGCGCGTCCTTCACCAGGTTGGAGTCACCGTTCTCGTCGAGAGCATCGCGGGCGTACGCGAGGGCGTGCTCGACGACGGACCGCGCCGGAGCCGGCTGCTGGCTTGTCGGGTCGAGCAGCCGGTCACCGAGCCCGTAGCGCGAGGCACGCCAGTGGGCGGCACGCAGCAGGTCGCTGCGCCACGTCGGCGTACCGCTGTCGCCCGCCGCCACCGTGTCGACCAGCGCTCGCGTCAGCGCGGCGATCATCCCGATGTCGCTGGGCTCGGTGGTGGCATCGAAGACGCGGACCTCCACCGTCGGGTAGCTCTCGGCAAGCCGTGCGTCGTAGTAGAGCATCCCGCGGTCGAGCGACGCCCCGCTCGCCACCATCGCCTCGGCGTTGCGCTGGTACGCAGCCGCATCGCCGTACGGCTCCGAAGGACCCGCCGACGGCCAGCGGCCCCACACCTGGGACCGCCAGCTGGCATAACCGGAGTCGACCCCCTGCCAGAACGGCGAGTTCACACTCAGCGCGCGCAGCACGGGCAGCCAGGGGCGGAGGCCGTCGAGCACCGTCACCCCCTCGTCGTCACCACTGACGTCGACGTGCACGTGCATGCCGCACACGCTGGCCTCCCGTCCGATCTCACCGAACTCGCGAACGATGCGCTCGTAGCGATCCTTGGGAGTCACCCGCTGGGCGCTGGTGTCGGCGAGCACCGGCGTACCGACGGCGATCAGCGACGCCTGCACGGCAGCTGCGGACTCCGCTGCCCGCCGACGGCAGGCCGTGATGTCACGTTCGAGGTCCGCGACCGACTCGTGTGGCGACGTTCCCGTCTCGATCTGCTGCAGGAAGAGCTCCTGCTCGAGCCCGCGGTCGGCGCCGAAGCCGTCTCCGCCGACCGCGTCCTCGTTCTGGTCGCGATGCGCGCGCAGGGCCTGATGCGACACCGCCATCAGCGCACCGGACTCGGGGTCGACCAGCATCAGCTCTTCCTCGACACCGATCTTGCGCATGGTCACGGGTGGCAGTCTGCACGACCACTCGGCCAGCCGCTCACACGGCGGCGGCGGAGGTCGCACTAGCCTCACATCGTGGCTGAGGCGAGAGTCGGCATCTCGGGGTGGGTGTACCCGCGTTGGCGAGGTGACTTCTACCCACGTGGGCTGATCCAGTGCCGCGAGCTCGAGTTCGCCTCACGCACGTTCACGTCCATCGAGATCAACGGCTCGTTCTACTCCCTACAGCGGCCGTCGAGCTTCGTGCGGTGGCGCGACCAGACGCCCGCGGACTTCGTCTTCGCCGTCAAGGGTGGCCGCTTCATCACCCACATGAAGAAGCTGGCCGACGTCGACGGGCCGCTGGCGACCTTCTTCGCACAAGGGGCGCTGGCCCTCGGGCCCAAGCTCGGACCACTGCTGTGGCAGCTGCCGCCGACGCTCGGCTTCGACGCGGGCCGGCTGGCGGGGTTCTTCGCCCAGCTGCCCCGCTCGACGTACGCCGCCGTTGAGCTCGCCCGCCGACACGACGGCCGACTCACCGAGGAGCAGACCTACCTGCGCACCGACGCGGACCGGCCGTTGCGACACGCGCTCGAGGTGCGGCACACCTCGTTCGCGACCGAGGCGGCTGTGGACCTCTGCCGAGCGCATGACGTGGCCATCGTGGTCGCCGACACGGCAGGACGCTGGCCGCTGATCGAGGAGCCGACGTCGTCGTTCATGTACGTGCGGCTCCACGGTGACATCGAGCTCTACACCAGCGGCTACACCGATGCGGCGCTCGACCGCTGGGCAGCCAAGGTGCGCCGCTGGCTCGATGACGGTCGCGACGTCTACGTGTACTTCGACAATGACGCCAAGGTGCGCGCGCCCTACGACGCGCAGGGACTGATGCGCCGGCTCGGCCTCGAGACAGCGGGTGAGGCCTGAACTCCCTCCGCCGAGCAAGCGTCGTCACGGTTGGTACGCAGTTGGGGTCCCGCGGCGACGGAGAGCCCAAAAGCGTACCGAATCGACAGCCATCCACACGGTCTGGCAGGGAGACTAGCCGCCAAGGGCGAACGCGACCACGAACCCGAGTGCGGTGGCGAGCCCGGTCCACCAGCCACCTTGCCGGTACGCCTCCGGCATCAGCGCCACAGCCAGGACGGAGATGGTGGCGCCGCCGGCGAGCGCCTGGACCGTGGCGATGGCTGAAGCAGAGACGCTGTCGGACACGGCGTAGCCCCCGACGGTGACCAGCATGAGGAGTACGCCTGTCGCCGCCCACAGGCTCCACGCGCGCAGATGGCTGATGTGGTGGCGGGCGCGCATCTGCGCGGCGCCGCTGATCGCCTCCGGTGTGTTGCCGACGGCAACCGCGACCAGCAGCACGAGGCCGCCCGCCTGCTGCAACGAGACGCCGAGCGCGATGTTCTCGGGCACTCCGTCGAGGACCGTGCCGAGCATCAGCGCCCAGCCGAGCGAGGCGGGGCCGAGCCGCTGCTCGATGAGACGGTCGGCGCCGACGTACACCCCCGCCCCGACCAGGAGCGCGCCCCCGGCGACCAGACCGCCGACCTCGTCGAACGCCGGCTGGAAGAGCTCCGATGACACGGCGGCGATCATCGTGCCCGCACCGAACGCCATCAGCGCTGCCAGCACCGGTGTCGGGAGGCGCCAGCGAAGCCCGATAAAGGCCCCGATGACGAGCGGTAGGGCGGTGCCCACGCCGTACAGGGTCGCGGTGAGCATCAGGCAACCATACGAGGCTCCGCGCTAGTGGTCATCGACGGAAGTTCGTCGAGGGTAGCCGTGGTCCAGGTGTGTGCAGCGCAAGGCGGCGTCGCGAAGGCAGACTGGGCGTCTCTCGAGCGATGCCAACGCAGCGATGTGCGTGCCCGGGCGGCGGGGACCCCGACGAACTAACAGAGATGACCACTAGGCCGAGCGGTCAGACGAACTGCGCAAAGGTGGGCTCGGACAGCGGGCCGGTGTCGGCATCGCGGGCGAGCTCGTAGCCGTGCGCGACCTCGACAAGCGTCGCCTCGCTGTGCCCAGTGCCCCAGAAGCTCACCGCGACCGGCATCCCGTGCGCGAGCTGCACGGGCACCGTCAGCAGCGGGTAGCCGGCCATCGCGGCCGGCTGGGTGCAGCTGCCCCAGTGGTGCTCGTCGTTGACGAGGTCGATCGGCACGGCCGGCGCGTACGCCGGTGTCACCAGCGCGTCGAGGTCGTGCTCACGCAGCACCGCGTCGATGCCGTCGTCGCGGCCGTGCGCGAGGCACGCCGCGCGGGCCGCCCGGTAGGCCTCAGAGTCCAGCCCCGGTGTCTCCAGGGCCAGCTCGAAGAACGACTGACCGAAGTACTGCAGCTCGGTGTCGGCGTGGCTGCGGTTGAACTCAACGATGTCGGCGAGCGACGTGGGTCCGCCGGCGGGACGCGTGACCAGGTAGTCGCGCATGCCGGCCTCGATCTCGGCCAGCAGCACGATGAGCTCGTCTTCGAAGCCGTAGTCGACCATGGCGTCAAGGTCGGTGTTGTCGACGATGGTGGCGCCGGCCTGCGACAGTTGACGCAGGGCGAGCTCGCCCGCGGCGTCGGCGTGTGGGCTGTAACCCCAGAACACCTTTCGGGGCACGCCGATCCGCTTCCCTGCCAGCGCTCCGTCGACGGCGTGCGCCGCGTAGTCGGTCCCGTCGGCGGCCAACACGCTCAGCAGGGCGGCAGCATCGGCAACCGTCCGCGCCATCGGGCCGGGCGAGTCCTGGGACGCCGAGATCGGCACGACTCCGGTCGTCGGCACCCGACCGACCGTTGGCTTGAAACCGACGCACCCGTTGAAAGCTGCGGGGCAGGTGATCGAGCCGTCGGTCTCGGTGCCGACGGCAAACCGTGCCAGCCGGGCCGCCACCGCGGCTCCGCTGCCCGAGCTCGACCCGCCGGCCGACCGGTTGAGGGCGTACGGGTTGCGCGTCAACCCGCCGTACGCACTCCAGCCGGAGCTCGACCCCTCGTCGCGCAGGTTCGCCCACTCGCTGAGGTTGGATTTGCCGACGACGACCATGCCGGCGTCCCGCAGGCGTCGTACCAGGACCGCGTCGGCAGTCGGCGGTGTCTCGGCCAGGGCGAGCGACCCGGCCGTGGTGAGCAGGTCGGCAGTGTCGATGTTGTCCTTGACCAGGATCGGCTGGCCGTGCAGCGGCCCTCGTCGACGACCGGCGGCAGCGTGCGCGTCGAGGTCGTCGGCGTCACGCAGCGCGTCCGGGTTGAGGGTGCAGACGGCGTTGACGAGCGGATCCACCGACTCGATGCGGTCAAGCGATGCCTCCAGGAGCTCACGGGCTGACGTCATGCCTGGCATCTTCGCATTGGTCACCCCCGCTCCCCCTTCCGGATTCGTCCGACCGAGCGCGGAGCGTTTCCGCGCTCGCCAGCCGGACGAATCGGGAGGGTGGGTGGGATTTGGTCGGCCCGCGCGGCCGCTGGTAGCCTGGTCCGTCGCGTGTGCGCCCGACGTACGCCGACTCGCAGCACCCCACCTGACTGAGAAACCAGAGGCTCCACCCCGTGGCAAACATCAAGTCGCAGATCAAGCGCAACAAGCAGAACGACGCTGCGCACGAGCGCAACAAGGCGGTCAAGTCTGCGTTGAAGACGTCGATCCGACGCTTCCGTGAGGCCGCCGCGGCCGGCGACACCGAGCAGGCGCGCGAGCTCGCCAAGACTGCCAACAAGAAGCTCGACAAGGCCGCCTCCGCAGGTGTCATCCACCGCAACCAGGCCGCCAACAAGAAGTCCGCCATCAGCAAGTCGGCTGCATCTCTTTGACCCTCACCTCCGCGCTGCGACCCCCTGTCTCAGGTCGTACGTGACCACGGGCTGACCCAGCGGGTCAGCCCGTTTTGCGTTTCTCGGCCACCGGTCTCTAGTGCAGCGCGCGGGCGCGCAGCACCGAGATGACAAGCCGCTCGCAGGCCCAGAGCCGGTCACCGGCCGCGCCCTTGACGTCTGCGTCGGCCTGCGCGGCGGCCTGGATGGCCGTCGCCAACCCACGCGGTGACCACCCCCGGGACTGCTTGGCCAGCGTCTTCAGCTTCCACGGTGGTACGCCGACCTCGCGCGCCAGGTCGGCCTCGCGAAGCCCGCGCGGTGCTGACAGGTAGCGCGCAAGCCCGCGCAGACCGCTCGCCACCGCGCTCGTGATCAGCACGGGGTCGACCCGACTGGCGAACGCCCACCGCAGCTGCTCGATCGCCACGCTGGTCTTGCCGTCGATGGCGGCGTCGGCTACCGCGAATCCCTTCACCTCCGCACGACCGGCGAAGTACCGGCGTACGACCTGCTCGCTGATGGGTTCGTCGGCACAGTCCGCGGCCAGCTGGTCAGCAGCCGCCGCGAGCGCCCGCAGGTCCTCACCGATAGCGTCAACGAGGGCGGCGGCCGCTCGCTCGTCGATCCGCTGCTGATGCGAACGGAACTCTTCCATCACCCACTGCGGCAGCTCCCAGCGCTTTGGCGGCGCCGCCTTGACCTCCGACGCCCCCGCCGTGCGCAACCGGTCGAGCACCGCCTTGCCCTTGACGCCGCCGGTGTGGTGCAGCACCAGCGCAACGTCGTCGGCCGGTGTCTCGGCGTATGCCACCAGCGGGTCGACGCCGTCGGCAGGGAGGTCCTCGAGCGCGCGTACGACGACGCAGCGCAGCGACGCGAACAGCGACGGGCTGGTGATCTCGGCGAAAGCGCCCGGTCCGAGCTCGGCCGCTGACAGTTCGGAGATGTCTGCGTCGCCGTCGGCCTTGCGTACCGACGCCCGGACCGACGCGATCGTGCGCTCGGCGAGGAACTCGTCGGACCCGGTGATCAGCGTGGTCACGCCGAGGGCGTCGGCAGCGTTGAGCTTCGGCATCGGGGACAGCATGCCACGGCCTGCCGACCTTGCGGACGTACGCCGGATGGCTCCGCATGGGCTCCTTCGTCGTCAGCGCGAGGTCACGACCAGCAGCTGGCCGGCCCGCTCGACCAGGGCGATGTCACCGTCGCGATCGGTGCGGTAGACGAGGGCACCGAGCTGGCGCAGCAGCCCGAGGGTCTCAGGCGCCGGGTGCCCGTAGTCGTTGTCGGCGCCGACCGAGATGATCGAGACGCGAGCGCCGGTCTCCGCCACGAAGTCGGGGTCCTGGTTGGCCGAGCCGCGGTGAGCCACCTTCAACACGTCCACGGCGAGGTCGCTCGACGCGGCGAGGATGTCGGCCTCCTCCTCGGGCTCGGCGTCGCCGCTCATCAGCAGCCGGACACCCCTGACGTCGACCAGCAACACGACCGACGCGTTGTTGGGGGCGGACCCTTCCTGGGCGTCGCCGGACGGGTCAGCACCGGGCACCGTGACTGGGCCCAGCACCCGCCAGGTCAGGTCGCCCAGCTTCCGCTGCTCCCCCGTCGCCGCAACCGTCACCGGTACGTCGGCGTCCGCCGCCCACCGCGTCACCGACGCAGCCCGGTCGGGAGGATCCGCCAGCGGAGACACCTCGATCTCTGCGACGGAGCGGCCGTGCAGGACGCCTGGCAGCCCGTCGGCGTGGTCGGCATGGAAATGGGTCAGCACGACCAGGGCGATCGTGTCGACGTCGAGCCGGTCGAGGCAGCGGTCTACGAGAGCGGGGTCGGGCCCGGCGTCGACGACCACACCGACCTCGTGGCCGGCGTTGAGCACCATCGCGTCTCCTTGACCCACGTCACACATCACCAGCAGCCAGTCGTCGGGCGGCCAGCCGACCCGACCGACCGGCTGGAGGACCGCCATCACCAAGACGACGGCTGCTGCCAGGCAGGACCACCGCCGGGCCAGCAGCGACGGCAGTACCAGGATGAGCCCGAGACACAGCACGCTGAGCGCGGCCACTCCCCACCCACCGGCCGGCCAGGCCACCGTTGCTCCGGAGAGAGCTGCGCCGCGATCAGCGACCCCGACGATCCACCAGGCCGGCGCGCCGGCGGCGTACCCGACCAGGTGGCTGAGCGAGTCACTGAGCAACGCCACCATGCCGGCCACCAGGCCCAACAGAGTGGTCGGCCCCACAGCCGGGGCAGCGAGAAGGTTGCTGAAGACGGCCACCAGACTCACCTGGCCGGAGATCGCGGCGATCGCCGGCGTACAGGCGAGCTGGGCGGCGAGCGGAACGGCGATGGCCTCCGCCAGTGGCCGCGGCATCCAGCGAGCCAGGCAGTCGCGCCAACGCGGCGCCAGCAGCAAGATGCCCGCGGTCGCCACCGTCGAGAGCAGGAATCCGACCGAGCGAGACAGCTGCGGGTCAACCAGAACCAGGCCCACCACCGCGACGCAGAGGACTCGAACACCGCGGCGCCGTCCGGCCGACGAGAGTCCCGCCAGCGCGACGACGCCCATCGCGGCCGCCCGCAGCACGCTGGGCTGCGGGCGCGCCAGCAGCACGAAGAAGACGACTCCGACCACGCCGACCACGACGAGCCCACGGGCACGGACGCCGGACCAGCGCGCCACCAGCAGGAGGAATCCGAGCATCAACGTCAGGTTCGCGCCACTGACCGCGAGCAGGTGGGTGAGGCCCGTCGTCTGGAACTCGGCCGTGACCTCAGCGGGCATCTGGGAGTCGTCGCCGTCTACCAGCGCAGGCACCAGGGACCGCTCAGCCGGCGGCAGCACCGAGGCGGCCTCGGTCAGCCCCGCTCGCACGTGCGACACTGCGCGGTAGACCGGACCCCCAGCCGCGACCCGGTCCGGCGGCCCCCGGGCGATCATCACCGCCGAGAGGTCGACGCCGACGGCAACCTGCAGACGTCCGGGGGCGTGGAGTGTGTCGCCGTACTTCGCGCGCAACCAGGTGGTGTCGCCGATGACGAGGACCGGCGAGCGGACAGCCGTGACCGCTCCCCTCGCCGACACCTCCAGCACTGTGACGCGAACCAGCACGTACGGGCCGTGGTCGCCCGGTCGCTCGACCGGGTCACTGGTGACGGTGGCCGTGACATCGACCTGGGCGCCGAGACGGGCGAGATCGGGCACCGGTCCGGCCCGCACGGCGCCGGAGCGCAACCCGGCGATCGACAGCGCCGCCCCGCCGACGATGAAGACGGCCACGAGCGCTACCGCTGCGCTTCGTCGACGGTCACCGCGCTCCGCCCGACGGCCGACAAGCGCCGCCGCGGCAGCAAGCAGGAGCAAGACAGCGCCCCCGACAAGTGCCCGACCCATCGGCCATCCCACTCCGGTCGCAGCTGCTGCCCAGGCGGTGAGCGCGAGCGGCGCGAGTCGCAGGTCAAGGGGCTGGGCTTTCATACATAGACGTACGGCTCGAGGTCCGCGAGCGTCGCATCACCGATGCCGGACACCTCGAGGAGCTCGTCGACACGGCTGAACGCACCGTTGTCGGTGCGCCAGGCCAAGATCGCCTGCGCGGTCACCGGCCCGATCCCGGGCAGCGTCTCGAGTTCCGGCTGCGTGGCGACGTTGAGGTTGACGGGCAAGATCGCGCTGGTGGTCGCCGCCGTCCCGGGGGTCGGCACGATCGGGGCGGCCACCGTCGGGACGGTCAGGCCGACCACGATCTGCTCACCGTCGAGCAGCGGACGCGCCAGGTTGAGGCTGGCCATGTCGATGCCCGGACGCGCGCCGCCGGCAGCGTTCAACGCGTCGACGACACGAGCGCCTGCCGGCAGCTCCACGATGCCAGGTCGCCGTACCTTTCCTGCCACGTCGACAACGACCTTTCCGGACAGCTGTGGTGCGGGTGCGCCCCCGGTCGCCGAGATCGAAGGCGCACCTGTGACTGCGGGTGCGGTCGCGCTAGGAGGCAGCGACCGCTGACTGCTCAGCCCGACAGGCTGCGGGTCAGGCGCCGACCGGAGCACCCACCAGGCACCCACGGCCATCGCCACCATCACGATCAGCGCTGCCACCGCGACGTGATGGGGGCTCAGTCGCCAGCGCGCGTACGCCGACGTACGGGCGCCGCCGCGATGCCTGCCGATGTCGCCGATGTCGCCGGTGTCGCCTGGGTCTCCGGGCGACAGGAGCGCGGAGCCGCTCGGAGCCGCGGCCCGCTCGGCCGCGACGGGGCCGGGTGGTGGCGTCGTGGGGTGCTCCGCAGCGGTGGCTTCGAACTGTGCGGTCAGCGCGGCCAACCGTCGCCGCGCTGCCGCGACCGCGTCGGAGTCGAGTGAAGGTGGGCGCCCGAACATGGGCTCGACGCTAGGCGCGGCCACTACCGCTGCGACAGGCCCAGCCCGCTACCTGTGGACGAAGCCAGGCGCTCATCGCGCTGTGGACGAGATCCGCCCAGTCCTCCGCCGGTCGCCAGCGCCGGGCGGCCGCCACGCCGCCCTCGAAGTCAGGATCAATGCGGTGAGATGACCACTGCCAGCATGCCGGGACCGACGTGGGCACCGATGACTGCACCTACCTGGTTGACGACGAGGGTGTGCACGTTCGCGATCCGCTCTCGTAGGTGCTCGGCCAGAGCATCCGCGCGCTCGGTGTTGGCAAGGTGCGAAACCGCAATGTCCACGGCTGCTTCCCCGGCGGCCTCGACCGCCAGCTCCTCGAGCCGCAACAGGGCCTTGCTCGACGTACGAACCTTTTCCAGCGGCACGATGCGGCCGTTGTCGACCTGCAGCAAGGGCTTGACCGCGAGCGCACTACCGACGAGTGCAGCCGCCGCGCCCACACGACCGCCGCGGCGCAGGAACTCCAACGTGTCGACGTAGAACAACGCGGTGGTCATCTCGGCGCGCTTGCGGGCGACGGCGGCGGCTTCGTCGGCGGTGGCGCCGTCGTCGAGCGCAGCTGCGGCCGCCTCGACGGCGAAGCCGGTGCCCATCCCCAGCTGTCGGCTGTCGACCGTGACGACAGGGATGGAGCAGTCGCGCGCTGCCAGCTCCGCGGACTCGAACGTGCCGGACACCTCGCTGGAGAGATGGATCGAGACGATCGCGTCGGCGCCGGCCTTGGTCGCCTTCTCGTAGACCCGCAGAAATGCCTCGGGTGCTGGCCTGCTCGTGCTGACCGGCTGACGCTGGTGCAGCGCCTCAGCCACGCTCTCCGGGCTGGCCGCGGCTCCCTCGTCGTACGACGTCGCTCCGATCACCACCTGTAGCGGTACGGCGATGACGTCGAGCCGATCGGCCATCTCGGCGTCGACCGACGTGGAGTCGGACACGAGTACGACGGAGCGAGCCATGGCCGCGACCCTACCGGCTCGTTACCCGCGTCACCCGCCATCGCGGGCCGACGTGCTCGGCGAGCAGGCCTGTCCCATGCCTGAGCGGGCTGTCGGCGTAGTCAACATGGCAGATGCACTGTCTACCCGGCAGATTTGCCATGTTGACAAGCCATCTGCATTGTCAACATGGCAAACGCCGGGGCGGGGACAGGTGGTGGTGAGGTGGGTTAGCTGGTGACGAAGTTGACCAGCTTGGGTGGCCGCACGATGACCGTGCGGATCGTGGCGTCCCCGATCGCCCGCACCACCGCACTGTCGGCTCGCGCCAGCTGTTCCAGCTCGTCGGCAGCGACGTCGGGCGAGACCTCCAGCCGAGCCCGCAGCTTGCCCTGCACCTGCACCACGCACGTGACGCTGTCCTGGACCAGCAGCGCCTCGTCCACCACCGGCCAGCCGGCCTTCGCCACCGAAGGCTGGTGTCCCAGCCGCTCCCACATCTCCTCGGCTGTGTACGGCGCCACCAGACTCAAGATGACCGCCACCGCCTCGACCGCCTCGCGTACGGCGGGGTCGGCGGCACCTGGGCCCGAGTCGATCGCCTTGCGGGTCGCGTTGACCAGCTCCATCATCCGCGCCACCACGACGTTGAACCGGAAGTCCTCCAGCAGCTGCGTCGCGTCATGGACGACCCGGTGGGTCACCTTGCGCAACGCCTCGTCACCTCCGACCGGGTCGGTGCCGGGGTCGCTCGCGACGTCACCGCTCAGCCGCCAGGCACGCTGCAGGAAACGCAGCGAGCCGCCCGGCGACAGGTCGGCCCAGTCGATGTCGTCCTCCGGTGGACCGGCGAACACCAGGGTCAACCGGACCGCGTCGACGCCGTACGTCGCGATCTGCTCGCCCAGGTCGACACCGTTGCCCAGCGACTTGCTCATGCCCTTGCCCTGGTTGCGCACCTCGCCTTGGTTCATCAGCGCGCTGAACGGCTCGATGAAGTCCAGGTAGCCCATGTCGTGCAGCGCCTTGGTGACGAAGCGGGCGTACAGGCAGTGCAGGATCGCGTGCTCGACGCCGCCGACGTACTGGTCGACCGGGCCCCAGCGGCGAACCGCCTCGACGTCGAACGGCTGGCTCTCGTCGTTCGGCGTCGGGTAACGCAGGTAGTACCACGACGAGTCGACGAACGTGTCCATCGTGTCGCTGTCTCGCTTCGCCTTGCCGCCGCAGGTCGGGCATTCGACGTTGACCCAGTCCTCGGCCGCCGCCAGCGGCGACACGCCCTTCGGGGACAGGTCGGCGCCCTTCAGGTCGGGCAGCACGACCGGCAGCTGGTCGACCGGCACCGGCACCTCACCGCAGCTCGGACAGTGGATGATCGGGATCGGCGCTCCCCAGAACCGCTGACGCGACACCAGCCAGTCCCGCAGCCGGAAGTTGACGGTGCCGCGACCGGTGCCGTTGTCCTCCAGCCAGGTAATGGTGCGGCGCTTGGCCTCGTCGACCGGCAGTCCGTCCAGACTGATCTCGTCGTTCGAGGAGTTGATCGCCGGTCCCTCGCCGGTGAACGCCTCGCCGTCGAACCCCTCGCTCGGCTGCACGGTGCGCACGATCGGCAGGTCGAACTGCACGGCGAAGTCGTAGTCGCGCTGGTCCTGCCCGGGCACCGCCATGATCGCGCCGGTGCCGTAGTCGGCCAGCACGTAGTCGGCGGCGTACGCCGGGATCGGCTGCCCCGTCACCGGGTTGACGGCGTGCACACCCAAGAAGACGCCGGTCTTGTCACGGCCCTCGGTCAGCCGCTCGATCTCGGTCGAGCGCTGCACCACGCGCAGATAGTCCTCGAAGGCGCCGCGCTGCTCGTCGGTGACCAGCTCGGCCGCCAACGGCGCATCGGCAGCGACCACGAAGAAGGTCGCACCGAACAACGTGTCCGGTCGCGTCGTGTACACCGTCACCGGCTCGTCACGCGGACCGTCGGGGCCTTCGATCGCGAAGTCCACGTGCGCACCCTCGGATCGCCCGATCCAGTTGCGCTGCATGGTCAGCACCCGGGCGGGCCACGTGCCTTCCAGTGCCCTCATGTCGTCCAGCAGGCGCTGGGCGAAGTCGGTGACCTTGAAGTACCACTGCGTCAGCCTGCGCTTGGTGACCTCGGCACCGCATCGTTCACAGGCGCCATTGACGACCTGCTCGTTCGCCAGCACGGTCTGGTCCTGGGGACACCAGTTCACCGCCGACTGCTTGCGGTAGGCCAGCCCGTGCTCGTACAGCTTCAGGAACAGCCACTGCGTCCAGCGGTAGTACGACGGGTGCGACGTCTCCAACCGGGTCGACCAGTCAAACGACAACCCGTACCGACGAAACGACTCCGCCTGGGTGGCGATGTTGATCTCGGTCCAGGTGGCCGGGTGCTCGTTGCGCTTGATCGCGGCGTTCTCGGCCGGCAGCCCGAAGGAGTCCCAACCGACCGGGTGCAGCACGTCGTAACCGCGCTGGAACCAGTACCGGGCGATCACGTCAGCGAGTGCGAAAGCCTCGCCGTGACCGGTGTGCAGGTCGCCGGACGGGTACGTGAACATGTCGACCAAGTAGCGACGCTCGGCGCTGTCGTCGTCCTTGGCCTTGAAGACGTCGAGCTCGGCCCAGATCTTCTGCCACTTGTCCTGGGTGACGTCGACGTCGTACGTCGGTCGGTCGCTGTGGTCGTGCTGCTCGCTCATGGGCTGCTCCTCTGCGGGACGGGCCTGGTGGGCCTGCTCTGGAAGGGGATGGTCGACGCGCGGGACGGTGGTCGGTCTGATCTACGCCGCCGCGCACTGTGTCGTCGGCCGGGATGTGGCCCGGACACAGAAAAGCCCCTCACGCATGAGGGGCAGCCGCGCTGTCGATGACCGGTGAGCAGCGCGGCTAGGTAAGGAGCAGGGTCTTCCGCATGGCGTCAGGATAGCGCACCTCGTCGCACCGACGCGACGGCGAGCAACATCAGTCGATCAGGTTGGGGGCGGCCTCAGGCCTCCTGAATGGCTCGCCTTTTCCTGAGGGACGAGCCGAGCACGGCGCGGATGGTGACGCCGACGATGAGCCCTAGTAATAGTCCCAGCACACCGAGACCTAAGAGCGCATCCCCACTCTCGGTGTCGCCGCGAAGATCCCACAGTGTCCACGCCTCCATCAGCAAGAGCCCTGTCACCATCGCGAGCGGCACCAGCGGCCACCACCGCCGAACGCGGCCGATCACCTCGACGCACACGACCGCCACGCCAATGGCCAGCACAAGTCCCGCCCCTGCCCAGCCGAGGACGTCTGACCCGGTAGCCGTTCCGTCGCCGGAGACGGCGAGCAGCATGAACCCCGCACCGGCGAGCGCACCCATCCCCGCGGATGCAGCAACCGCACGCAAGCGCGCTGCTGGCACGATTGGTGGAAGCTTCACGAGGCCTCCTTGATGAGTCTCACGTGAGTAGCCAGCAGCGGCCGCTACGCCACCTCGCTCGAAGACACGCGGTTGGCGGCAGGGCCTCTCGCTCCGTGACCATACCCCGGTTCACCGTGTCAAGGGATCAACGGAGCTGGTCCAGGCAGCTGGAGCTGACGGGCCAATAGGTCTCGCGCGCGTCGTCGGCACGGTCTAGCCGCGAAGCTACTCGCCTGCTGGCTGGCTGCGGCTGGGTGCGGGAGGCTGCGTGGTCGGCGGCTCCGTCGCCGGCACGGACTCCGTCGGAACCTCGGTGGTGGGTGCGGCCGTCGTGGGCGGAGAGGTCGTCGGCTCCTCCGCCGTCGGGGCCGAGCTGGTCGGCCCCTCGGTCGTAGCGCGCGGGCTCTGGTCGTCTGTCGTTCCGGTCTCGGCGCCTGACGTGCTCGGCGCTGGTGAGGGGTCGCGGGCGTCGCTCGGCTCGGACCTGTCGTCCGGCTGGACGATCCGGCCGAGCGTCGTACCTCCGCCACCGTCGCTGCCGACGAGCGATGCGGCCGGCTTGCCGGCCAGGACCTCGAGCCCGGTGAGCAGCCCGAGACCGAGGACGAGCATGGCGACGGCGGTTATCGCGACGCCTGCCCACGGCATCGCACGGCGCGCCCTCGCGTCGATTGTCGACGCCAGGGCGCGGTTCGGAGCCGCGGCCGTAGGGAACGGCGTGGTGACGTCCCGGGAAGCCATCCGCTCGGCCACCTCACCGTTGCCGGCGCGCGCGAGCCGAGGCGGCAGGCTGCTGCGGACGAGCTCCGAGCTGCGCTCGATCGGCGTTGCGTACAACGCCGTTCCCACCGAGGCGACAACACTCACGACGACCGCACCGAGGACGGTGCCGGCAAGTCCGAGCCAGGACGAGGCAACCGCAGCCGATCCGGCAGCGAGTGCTCCAGCAATGATCTTGGGTGTGCTCAGGCCGAGCCTGGGCGGGTACTGCGACATGCTTCCTTCCGCTGACTCCGCGCGCAACGAAGCGGCGGAGTCCTCATCATGGGGTTGGTTCTTCGGCAGCCGTTGCGGTGTGCACGCCATCCGATGTGCTGTGCGCCGACGACACCTCCAGGCTAGGGGTGCCCGTCACCGGACGCCGAACCACAACGCGGGTAACCCGCGTGAGTCTGCCCACACCTGCGTCTCGGCTGCGGTCGCGGTGCACATCGGCGGCAGTTGAGCGCTCGGCTAGCCTGAGAATCAGGACTGTCACCCGGCGACCGCAAGGAAGTGAAGGCACCCATGGGCACACACGACGGCGAGGCCACGGGCGCCTACGTCGAGACCGGCAAGGAGTTCGAGCGCGACACCAACTACATCACCACGCGGATCACCGAGGACGGCCGCGACGGCTACCCGGTGGAGCCGAACCGCTACCGGCTGGTGGTGGCGCGGGCGTGCCCCTGGGCCAACCGGGCCATCATCGTCCGACGGTTACTCGGCCTCGAGGACGTGCTGTCGATGGGCATCTGCGGGCCGACCCACGACAAGCGGAGCTGGACGTTCGACCTCGACCACGGCGGCGTCGACCCGGTGCTCGGCATCGAGCGCATCCAGGACGCCTACTTCAAGCGGTTCCCCGACTACGAGCGCGGCATCACCGTGCCCGCGATCGTCGACGTACCCACCGGTGAGGTCGTCACCAACGACTTCGCACAGATGACCTTGGACCTCTCGACGGAGTGGACGAAGTTCCACCGCGAGGGGGCACCGGCCCTCTATCCCGAGCCCTTGCGTGACGAGATCGACGAGGTGGTCACGCGCATCTTCCACGAGGTGAACAACGGCGTGTACCGCTGCGGGTTCGCGGGCTCCCAGGAGGCGTATGACCGCGCGTACGACCGGTTGTTCACGGCACTCGACTGGCTGGGTGACCGGCTGGCGCAGCAGCGTTACCTGGTCGGCGACACCATCACCGAGGCCGACGTCCGGCTGTTCACCACGCTGGCTCGCTTCGACCCCGTCTACCACGGCCACTTCAAGTGCAACCGGCAGAAGCTGAGCGAGATGCCGGTGCTCTGGGCCTACGCCCGCGACCTGTTCCAGACGCCCGGGTTCGGCGACACGACCGACTTCGTGCAGATCAAGCAGCACTACTACATCGTGCACACCGACATCAACCCGACGCAGATCGTGCCGGCCGGGCCTGACCTGTCAGGGTGGCTGACCGCGCACGGGCGCGAAGAGCTCGGTGGCCGGCCCTTCGGCGACGGTACGCCGCCCGAGCCACCGGCCGAGTCCGAGACCGTCCCCCCTGGGCAGGGAGCCGGCTGACGCTCAGACGAGCAGGAACACCGGGTGGTCCTCGGCGTTCGGAAGCTGCTTCCAGTACGCCTCGACCGTCTTGCCTGCCTTGGCGCGGTACGCCGAGATGATGGGAGCACTCGCAGACGTCGGCACCTCGGTGGCATGGTACTCCCGGCTACCGCCCTTGCCCGCGATCGTGACCGTCGGGTTCGCCCGGACGTTCTGCACCCATTGCGACTCCCCACGGGTCGACACGATGTAGCGAGCGCCGTCGTGGTCGAGCGGGATGACCGGGATGCGCTGCGGTCTGCCGGTGCTGCGCCCCGTCACCGTGAAGATCTCCGATCCGCCGACACCGGTCTTCATGGCCACTTTGTTGAACACCTTCGCGACGAAGAACTGCGGCTTCAGATAGGCCATGGCGCCAGTATGGCGATCCGGCGCCTCGCAGGGTAGGGGTGCGAGGCTGGTCAACGGCCGCCCCCGATGTCATCGCCCTCTGGATCGTGGCGAAGTCGCCGTCGGTCAGCGGCAGCAGCTCGACCGCCGACTCCTCGTAGGCAACCGCCCGTCGCCACGGCTTGAAGTCGCCTTCGTCGGCCTGCCAGACCTCGTCGCCGGAGATCTCACCGAGTGCCGTGAAAGCCTGCACCGAAACATTGCCCGAGAGGCTGGCCCGCGGCGAGTAGTAGACGAGCCCGTCGCCGCGTCTCATCTTCTCCAGCCCGGACCGTCTGCCGTGGCCGATCTGTGCGATGCCGAGCTGCACTCCCCGGCGTACGTGGTCGCGCGAGACCACTCCCAGCCATGCCGTCATCGAGGCCCCCTTCGCAGCGGACACCCCCGTCCTACACCGCAGCGCCGACAGACCCGCGGCGTCGGGGCGCCAGAAGGGTCAGCCAGCAGGTCGGTTGGCTGCGGCGCGGTCGGCGAGGCCGCGCACGTAGGCGGCCTGGCCGAGATGCTGGACACAGTCGCCGATGACGCTGATCAGCCGCATGCTGACCGTGACAGGGGGGTCCCAGGCTGTGTCAACGACTCTCGCAAGCTCGTCGCCGTCCAGCCGGTCGACGTAGGCGAGCGTCGCCGCGTGGACGTCGACATGATAGGCGGCGAGGAGCGCTGGATCGGTCTGCACCGCGGCGACATCGGCCGAGCTCTGGCCGTAGCCGTGGGCGTCCTCGTCGAACGGGAGCCCGAGGCGGTCGTACCACCCCGATCGGGTCCACACCTGTTCGGTGCCGACCAGGCCCGCGACGACGTGGTCGTCCTGGATGCGGGTGAGGTGCCAGACGAGCCACCCGACCGAGTTGGCGTCGGGGTCGGGACGGTACGTCGCCTGCTGGTGGCTCAGCCCGTCGCACACGTCCTCGACGAGCTCGCGTACGCGGCCGAACGAGTCACGAAGGATCTCGCGCACTGCTTCGTTTCCCCTGTCGCTCATGGCTTCCTCTCCGCTGCAAGGCTGCGTACGCCGGGCTTCGTCAGCCAAGCACGGCCGCCGTCGGCCGTGCTCAGGGGACCAGCACGACCTTGCCGCCGGCGTGGCCGTCAGCCACCAGCTGGTGCGCCTCGGTGGCCTGGTCGAGCGGGAACGACTCCGCAACGACGACATCGAGCTTGCCCTGCCCGGCGAGGTCAGTCAGGATCAGCCGACCGCGGCTGCGGATCTCCTCGCCGGGATCGGCACCTGGTCCGTTGCCGAGCAGCTGGATGCCCGCCTCCCGCCCCCGCGCGAAGGCAGCGACGGTGGCGATGCGCTGTTTGTCGCCGACGAGCTCGAGGGAGACGTCGACGGCCTCGTCGGTACCGACCGTGTCGAGCGCCACGTCGACCCCGTCCGGAGCCGCCGCGCGAACCCGGTCGGCGAGCCCGTCGCCGTACGCGACCGGTGTGATGCCGTACGCGCGCAAGGTGTCGTGCCGGCTCTTGCTGGCCGTGCCGATGACCTTGGCGCCCCGCTGGACCGCGAGCTGGGCGGCCGTCAGGCCGACCCCACCGGACGCGGCGTGGATGAGGACGGTGTCTCCCGACGTCACGCCGGTGGCTTCCAGCAGGTGGTACGCCGTACCGCCCGTCAGCATGAGACCGGCCGCCTGCTCCCAGCTCAGGTTGGACGGCTTCGGGTAGACGCCGGACGCGGGGGCGGTCACCTGGTCGGCGTACCCGCCGCTGACGCCGAAGACGATCACCTCGTCGCCGACGGACACCGGACCGGCCGGGCCCTGCGCGTCTGCGCCGGCCGCGGAGACGATGCCAGACACCTCCCTGCCGAGGCGCATCGGCAGCTGCGACTCGTCAGCGCCGAACGCGCCGCTGTAGAGCTTGTAGTCGATGGGGTTGATGCCGGCCGCCCGCACGTCGATCGCGACCTCGCCGGCTTGCGGCTCGGGTACGTCGACGTCGACGACGGACAACACATCTGGGCCACCGAAACCGGTGGCGACAACAGCTTTGGTCATGACCGTCTCAACCCCAGCTACCGCCGCACGATTCCCCGCCGCGGCCACCTGTTTCTCTCCGGTTCGTCCGACCCAGCCCAGAGAACTCACGGTGGCCCCGATCGGACGAATCAGTGTGGGGGCAGGGTAGGGCCGGGGGGACGGACCGGTTCCCAAGCCAGCGGGTCGTCCTGCAGGTCGAGGCCCGCCGACGACAGGCCGCCCACCACCAAGATGCGGCGGTGCGCTGCGTAGGTCAGCACGTGGGCGACCATGCCGCCGTACGTGAAGAACAGCGGCGACCCTCCGGTGGCGTCGACGAACGTGTCGTCGAAGGAGCCTCGCTCGGCGGCGTCGCGCACATGGGAGAGGAAGACCGGACCGCTGGCCGCCAACCTGTCGCGCATGGAGCGAAGGCTTTCGTGCTCCTCGACGGCGAAGTCGTAGGGCTGGTCGGCCACCGCCTGGTTCCACCTGTCGAGCTGGCCGACGAGTCGTGACAACAGCGAGCGCACGGTCGGGTTCTGGTCGATACCGTCGACCGACAGCTCGATGGGCGCATCGAGCTGCGCCGAGCTGAGACCGGCCGCGCGGTCGATCATCTCAGCCGTCAGCCAGACGTGGTGCTCGGTCATCGTTACGAGAAGGTCCATGGAGGTCACCTGCGTTCGGGCCGGCAACCGTAGGCCACCGGGTGGATGGAAGTGGACGCCGTTGGGGGCGTCCAGCTGCAATGACTGCGGCCGCTGCCGCCACGAGGACGGGGACGCACCGTAGGCCCGACGGAACGCGCGGGTGAAAGCCTCGTGCGACGAGTACCCCGCCTCGACGGCGACGTCGAGCACTGCGAGGTCGCCCATGACGAGTCGGTACGCCGCTCGCTCCATCAGGATCCGCCGCCGGAACCGCCCCGCCGTCTCGCTCGAGGTGGCACTGACTACTCGGTCCAGCTGGGACCGGGACACGTGCAGCCGGGACGCGAGCTCGTCACCGTGCGCGCCGCCCTCATCAAGCTGGGACGACACCAGGCCGACGAACTTGCGGAAGGTGTCAGCGTCATTGGCCATGCCAGCATCGTGCCCGACGCGACGGCCGGCCACTTGATCGATTTCCTCCCCTCTCCGATTCGTCCGACCCAGCACAGAGAACGCACGGTGGCCCCGATCGGACGAATCGGTGAGGGGCAGGGTTCTCTCCGATTCGTCCGACCCAGCACAGAGAACTCGCGCCTGTCTCAGCCGGACGAATCGGTGAGGGGGGGTCAGAGCGGCGCGCTGGGCTGCCTCGCCCTTGCGGGTGCGGCCCCACGGCTCGAACACCGACAGCACCGTCGCGATCACCAGCGCGGTCGTGGACACGACCGGCGGGAAGATCAGGTCGCCCACCACCAGCGTCGCCGGTTGGCCGGCCACGGCCTGTCGAGCCTGCTCGGCGGTCGCTCGGACCCCGGGGCGCAGCACAACAAGGACCAGGGCGGTCAGGACGAGGTTGAGCGCCAGCTTCACCGCCACCCACCAGTACCGGACCAGGCCGTACTTGCTGCCGAGGCCCAAGAGCACACCGCTGGCAAGGCAGACCAGGCCGGCCGTGAGCAGTGGTGTGATCGCGAACAGCTCGAGCGCCTGGAAGCACAGCGCCTTGGTGCCGGTGTTGTCCGTCAGCATCGCGGTGAAGACGAGGACCGCCATCACCACGTCGATGCCGAGCCAGGCGACGTACGCCGCAGGCAATCCGATTCGTCCGACCGAGCGTGGACAACTCACGCGCGTACCAGCCGGACGAATCCGAGGAGGGGGAGGAGTGGGAGGAGGGGGAGGAGGGGGAGGTGGAGTGAGTGGAGCTGAGGGGACTCGAACCCCTGACCCCCTCCATGCCATGGAGGTGCGCTACCAGCTGCGCCACAGCCCCGCGTGTGCGGATCCCGACCCGAGCGATGACCCCGGCGGGCGAGACGAGTTTAGCCAACGGCGGCCCGCGACGTGAAACCGGCTCCTGCACCGCTCGGCCGCGCAAGGGAAGTTCCTACGCCCTGTCGTCCCGGCAGAACTATCCCGAACTCCTGCCTCGCTCTCAGGCTGCCTCAGCGCGGCAACGGGTCGTCGTCGAGGCTGACGGGGTCCGGCAGGTTCTGGGCGTTGTAGTCGACGATCTGCCAGCCGTACAGGTAATGCTGCTCGAGCACGGTCCAGGCGCCGTTCGCCATGCCGGCGAGCATCTCGCGGATCTCGACGGGTACGCCGAAGAAGGCCACGATGCCGGTTCGCAGCGACGCACCGTGCCCGACCAGGATCCCGGTCTCACCTGGCCGCACGGCGTCGGCCGCAGCGCCCATCACCTCGATCATTCGCTCGCGCACCTCGGCCGTGACCTCGGCGCCCGGGATCCGGGCGTCGTTGCCTCCGGCGGCGTAGGCGGCGTGCTGCTCGGGGAAGCTCGCCTGGAACTCCTGACGCGTCATCCCCTGCCGCGCTCCCACGTGGTACTCCCGCAGCCGCTTGTCGAGCACCAGCTCCTGGCCGGTCACCGCCACGATCTCCTGCGCCGTCTCGCGGGCCCGCGCCAGGTCGCTCGACCAGACGAACGCCGGCTCGTACGACGCCAGCAACGGCGCCGCTCTGCGGGCCTGCAGCACCCCGACCTCGTCGAGGGACACGTCGGCGTGGCCTTGCTCCTTGCCGAGCTTGTTCCACTCGGTGCGCCCGTGACGCACCAGCACGAGGCGCCGGGGGTTCTTCGCGGCTCCGGACAGCGGGATCACGCCAGCGACTCGCCGCCTGTCGGCCGCACGCCTCCCTGTCCGCTGCTCACGGACTCCGGCAAGGTGATCGTCGGGCAGTCCCGCCAGACCCGCTCCAACGAGTAGTAGATCCGCTCCTCCTCGTGCTGCACGTGCACGACCACGTCGCCGTAGTCGAGTAGCACCCACCGACCGTCGCGCTCACCTTCGCGGCGCACGGGTTTCGCGCCGGCGTCGCGCAGCTTCTCCTCGACCTCGTCGACAATAGCCCTTACCTGCCGGTCGTTCGGCGCCGAGCAGAGCACGAACGCATCGGTGATGTAGAGCTGCTCCGAGACGTCGAAGGCGATGATGTGGTCGGCCAGCTTGTCCGACGCAGCTTGGGCCGCGATGGTCACGAGCTCGACGGCCCGCTCGGTTGCTGTCACTGTGAGGCGCCTTCTGGTTGCTGGGAGGAAGTGCTGCTGAGGGGCTTGCCGGGTTGGTAGAGACCGCGTTTGGCGATGTACTGCACGACGCCGTCGGGCACGAGATACCACACGGGCTCACCCCGATGCGCGCGCTCGCGACACTCGGTCGACGAGATGGCCAGCGCGGGTATCTCGAGCATCGTCACCCGGTCCGCCGGCAGGCCGGCCAGCGTCGTGGCATCGATGTTCGTGCCCGGTCGGGTGCAGCCGACGAAGTGGGCGAGCTCGAACACCTGCGCGGCGTCGTGCCAGGTGAGGATCTGGGCCAGCGCATCGGCACCGGTGATGAAGAAGAGCTCGGCGTCCGGGTGCAGCGCGTGCAGGTCGCGCAGGGTGTCGATGGTGTACGTCGGGCCGCCGCGGTCGATGTCGGCGCGCGAGACGGAGAACCGTGGGTTGGACGCGGTCGCCACCACGGTCATCAGGTAGCGGTCCTCGGGGGCCGAGACGACCCGGTCGGACTTCTGCCACGGCTGACCCGTCGGGACGAAGATGACCTCTTCGAGGTCGAACTCGGCCTGGACCTCGGACGCGGCAACCAGGTGACCATGGTGGATCGGGTCGAACGTGCCGCCCATCACCCCGACGCGGCGCCGGCGGCCCGGGTCCCTCAACGCTCCCCCAGCAGCGGACGGCTCATCGGGCCGGTGCCTGCGTCACGAGTGCGAACGCCCCTTGCCGAACATCAGCAGTCCGACGATGAGCAACATCAAGAGCACGAAGGTGCCGATGCCGAAGAAGATCGGGTCGACGGGCAGGTCGCGCAACTCTTCTGCCGCGAGGAAGTCCAAGGCCATGTCTTGAGGATATCGGTCCCTCCCACCGCCGCACGCCGGTGGCTCATCGCGGCCGATCGGGTGGCGTGTTCCGCACGGTCACGGAAGCTCGATCGGCTCGGCCCGGCGATGCGCCTCGAGGTCGTCGCGCTCGGCCGCGGTGGGCTCGATGCACGGGCCGCTCACCGAGACGAGCACGAACGGCTGGTCCGCATACGCCTGCACCCGCAGCAGGTGCGGGCCCTTGTGCCCGGTGACGGACGTCGCTGGGTCGGCAGCGGCAGGCTGCGCGTCGACGGCCCAGCCGTCGGTCTCGACCGCAGCCCTGATGTCGGGGAGCAGGTCGAGGGCGGTGGCGCCGGCCTTCAGGTCGATGCGACCGCTGCCTTCGTACGCCCAGGTGGCCAGGTCGTCGTCGCAGCCGGACCAGGTGCCGTTGACAAAGCGGACCGACGGCTGTGCCGGGTCGAGTGGCCCGCTCTTGGCGACGAGCAGCGCGAAGACGTCCTCGGTCGTGGTGCGGGCCTGCTCACGGGTCTGCGTTGCGGTGAGGTCGGCCCCCGTGCCGGCCGTGGAGTCCGTCGGAGTCGACCTCTCGTCGGGGCCCGGGCCGGGCCCGCCGCCGCCGCACGCCGCCAGGTTGGTGAAGACCGCCATCAGCGCGATCACGGTCATCAACCTCATCCGGCCCTCTGCTTCCACGGCGTCTCGGTCGGCGGTGTCGTCACCAGCGCGACGGTGAGTGCACCTACGTCGATGTCGGCGACGCTTGCGGTGACGGAGCACCATGCTACGTCGGGTGGTGCGAACACCTCGATCGTCACGCCGTCGGCGTACAGCCGCAGCAGGCCGGCGCTGGGCCGCTCGAGAATCAATGCAGCTCCGGCGGCGACGGCTCGCCCACACGACTCGGAGAGCAGGCTCTGACACTCCTGCTCGTGCGGAAGGGAGGTCCGCGCGTCGGCGGTTGCCCTGACGTGCGAGCCGTCCGCGCCGGGCATCCACGCGCGGCGAATCGCTCGTGGTTCCGCCAGCTCGGTCAGCAGGACGGGCCACCACTGCCTCAGTGCGGCGAGCGCACCCTCGGCACCGTCCTCGGCGGCGGTTGACGCGGCCGCACTACTGGGCGGCGCGCTCGGCTCTTCCGGTGTCTCCGGCGGCAGCACCACGATGTCGACGTCGGGCAACAGCTCGGCAAGTCGGGCGTAGAACGGGTCGGACGACACTACGGGGCTGGCTCGGGTTCACGGTCCCACTCGGGGTCCTGCATCTCGTCGTACCAGGGGTCGTAGCGGTGCTCGGCCTCCTGTACGTCGTCGTAGGCGCCGTTGACGATGTTGGCCATGTTGTATAGCGACTCCGACTCGCGGTCGAAGTACTTCGAGTGATCTCCGAAGGCGACGTAGCCGCCGCGGTCGGTGGCCTCGGCCTCGAATCGGTTCGCGCCGAAGTCGTCCTCGGCGGGGTCGTTGCCGAGCGTCACATCCGACATGTTGACCCACCCGGCGCCGCCGAGGTAGGTCACCGGATCCCGGCTGCTGGCTCCAACCCAGACATGCTCGGCGTCGACCCCAAGGTCGCCGGCGTTGTCGGCGTCGCCGGCGCCGGGGCTGCCGATCAGCACGATGTCGTCGGCCTGGAGGTCGTTGTCGTCACCGGCAATGGCCACGGTGGTGCTGCCGTAGCTGTGCCCGATCACGGTGAGATGGGGCTGGTCTTCGCCGCGGGAGGCACGCAGCGCGGCGACGTCTTGCGCCAGCACCTCGGCACCGTCCTCCGCCGCGCCGCGGGCGACCACCCCCAGGCTGTCGAAGCTCGCTCCACCGGACGGCGCGTCGTAGCCGACCCATGCCACCACCGCCGTGGTCTCGGTGCCGCCGTTCAGCCGGCGTGACTCGTCGTAGAGGTTGAGCGAGCGGCTGACCTGGGTGCCCATCGCCGAGTCGACCTGCGACCCGAGACCTGGCACGGTCCAGGCGACGTTGTTGGCGGTGTCGGCGTTGCCGACGACGATCGCGGCTCGTCCGTCGCCGTCGAACTCGGCCGGTTCGAAGATCAGCAGCTGAGCGTCGAGAGGCTCACCGGTGAGCGGGTCGGTCTGGCTCTCTGTCACCTGCAGCTGGTTCCTGACAGCGCGGATGTTGCTGAGCTCCTGCGTCTGCTCGTCCGTCAGCGAACCCTCGGACTCCTGGCGCTCCAGGTCGTCGAGGCGCTCCGTCAAGGCGATCCGGTTGGCTTCGTCGCGTACTTCGGCGGGAAGTCCGTCGACGCGCCCGAGCCGGAGCGCACGCTGGCTCATCACCGCCATCTTCTCCGCCGGGGTCAGCGACGCCCACCAGGCAGCCGCTTCGGCCGGCGTAAGGCCGTCGACCGGGAATGCGGCGTTGGGGAAGTTCTGGCCAGTCTTGTCGAAGGCACTCTGGAGGGCGGCCGCGTCGTAGATGTCGACGCTGGGCAGCAGGCCGCGGGCATCGAGGAAGGCGATGTCGGCGTCGTTCGGGCCGCGGCCCAGCATGCCGGCGACCTGCTGGGCTACCTGGTCGAGGACCGCCTTGGCCTCTTCGTACTGAAGGCGTTCGGGCGCGATGGCCTCGTCCCAGTTCGGTCCGCCGGACGGCAGCGAGGCGTTCAGCTCGTCGACCCGCGTGTTGAAGGTGCTGATGCCCGAGGAGAAGAGCAGGAGTGCTCCCGCAGCGAACCGGGCGGTTGCCACCACGTCGCTGCCGGTCTCGATCACGGGGCGATCTGCCACGGCCAGGGGGAAACTCAGCTCCCCTTCGACGGCAGCCTCGGCGCGGTTCCCCTCGGCGGTGACGTTCGCCACCGTGTTGTCGACGTCAGAGGCGGAGGACCGCATGCTCGCGGCGATCCCGATGATCTCGTCGGGGTCTGCTGGGTATTTCTCGAAGTAGTCCAAGGATCTGACGTCCTGTCAGGCGAGGCTGTCGTGCTCACCCTAGGACTCCGCCGGGTCACCGCTCAGCCGCGCACCTGGCCGTCACCGGTGATGACGTACTTGGTCGAGGTCATCTCCTGCAGACCCATCGGCCCACGCGCGTGGAGCTTCTGGGTGGAGATGCCGATCTCGGCACCGAACCCGAACTCGCCCCCGTCGGTGAAGCGCGTCGACGCGTTGACCACGACCGCGGCCGCATCGACCTGAGCGGTGAAGCGCCGGACCGCCTCCTGCGACCGCGTCACGATCGCCTCGGTATGGCCGCTGCCGAAGCGCCGGATGTGGGCGACGGCCTCCTCCAGCGAACCGACGACTGCGGCCGAGAGGTCGAGCGAGAGGTACTCGGCAGCGTGGTCGTCATCGGTCGCCGGGACCACGTGTGCACCGGCTCGGCGTACGGCGTCGTCGCCGTGCACCGTGACGCCTTCGGCCGCCAGCGCCTTGAGCACGCGCGGCAGGAACTCGTCGGCCACGTCGGCGTGGACCAGCAGCGATTCTGCGGCGTTGCAGACGCTGGGGCGGTGGGTCTTGGCGTTGACGACGATGCGCTCGGCCATGTCGAGGTCGGCGGCGGCGTCGACGTACACGTGACAGTTGCCGACGCCGGTCTCGATCACGGGGACCGTCGACTCCGTGACGACGCGCTGGATCAGCTCCGCGCCGCCGCGAGGGATGAGTACGTCGACGAGGCCCCGCGCGCCCATCAGGTGCCCGACCGCATCGCGGCCACCGGTGACCAGCTGGATCGCGTCGGCCGGCAGGCCGGTGCTCTCAACGGCGTCGCGGAGCGTTTCGACGATCGCAGCGTTCGACGCAGACGAAGACGACGATCCCCGCAGCAGGACGGCGTTGCCGCTCTTCAGGCAGATGCCGGCGGCGTCGGCAGTGACGTTGGGGCGGCCTTCGTAGATGATCCCCACGACGCCGAGCGGGACGCGCAGCTGGCGCAGCTCCAGCCCGTTGGCGAGCAGCGAGCCGCGTACGACCTCGCCGACGGGATCCGGTAACCGGGCAAGGTCGCGGAGGCCGTCGGCCATCGCGGTAACCCGCTCGGAGTCGAGGCGGAGCCGGTCGACCATCGCGTCCGGCGTGCCTCGCGACGACTGCTCCGCAACATCGCGCGCGTTGGACTCGAGTATGGTGTCGGAGCGCAGCTCGAGGTGGTCGGCCATTGCCTGCAGGGCGGCGTCCTTGGCCCCGCGAGGAGCCGTGGCCAGCACGAAAGCGGCGACGCGTGCGCGCTCCGCGGCTGTGCGCACGGCTGCTTCAGTCATGAGACCAGGGTACGGCGAGGCGACGTCGTCGCGTGCCCACGCTCACCATCCAAACGCCGACGTACACCCGACAGTGCCGAGTGCCCCGCGTCTGACTAGAAGCGGCGCGGGATGGCGTTGGCCTGCGACAGCGGCCGGATCACATGGCGGGCCTGCCAGGTCTCCTGCTCGACCACCTCGAGGCCGACCACCTTCCACGCCGGCAAACCGGCGGTCTCGCGGTGCTCGTTCCACAGCCGCAGCGCGAGCGAGGCGGCATCGACCATCTCCTCGGCTTCCTCCCAGTACTGGAGCTCGGCGCGCCCTTCGTCGTAGCGGACCGAGTGGATGAAGGGTCGCTCGTTCTGGAGCGCGCGCAGCGCCTCGTGCATGGCCGCCGCGGAATGAGGCTCGCCACCCACGGTGACAGTGACGTGCCACAGGTGCAACGGCTGCTCCACTGCTACTCCTGTCTTCGATCGGACCCAAGGCTCAGACATCTCGCTCCCAGTGTGGTGGAAACCGAGGTGGCTGCGACGGGGAATCAGCAAACTACCCCGCGGTCGTTGCCGACTCCGCGGCTGCTCACAGCAGCACGAGGTGGTCGCGGTGCACGAGCTCGCGCTCATACCCGTCGCCGAGCTCTGCGACCAGCTCGTGGGTCGTGCGTCCCAGCAGTGAAGGTACCTCGTCGGCGTCATAGTTGACGAGCCCACGGGCCACCACCGAGCCCTCCGCACTGACCAGATCGACGGGATCTCCGGCGGCGAACGACCCTTGTACGCCGACGACCCCGGCCGGCAGCAGCGACGTGCCCCTGGTCAGGATCGCGGTGACCGCGCCGTCGTCCAGCACCAGCCGGCCCTTCGGCTCGGTCGCGTGAGCGAGCCACAGCAGCCGGGAGGCGCGCCGCTT
>JAABUR0100001396.1_pt1 | contig 43337 bp, 46 predicted proteins | sample 5560091 | NCBI WGS metagenome assembly JAABUR01 (sample SAMN10711879, study PRJNA513375) | rock metagenome | isolation source: Antarctica rocks | place: Antarctica: Victoria Land, University Valley sud | reverse complement strand
GTCGAGTCTTCTTCGACTTAGGTCGAGTCCAGCGTGCAACATGTCGAGCGGGCCTCCTTGGTGCTCGTTGGTTGGTGATCACGACAAGCGTGTCACCGGGAGGCCCTTCTTCATGGCAGTCCAAAGCGGTTCTATTCCGACGACGGCGGCGGGGGGACGGGACACCCGCCTCAGGGCGTCCCGTCCGAAGACCCACCGAGGAGCCCAGAGCTACGAGGTCAGCCAGAGGAGACCAACACGTCATCCTCCTTGCACGGAGACTCTCCAAAGTGGGTGTAGGTAACCGTCATCTTGGAGGCGTTCCTTGAGAACTTGCCGACGACCTTGTAGTTCTTCTTCACACCCTTGAAGCGGTCGTCTCTCACTCGGAGATCCCTGAACCTGCCGTGGTAGAAGGTAAGAAAGCTCCCGCCGCAGCTATTTTTCTGGAAGGTCCACTGGATCAGCTCGACGTTCTTCGGGTCTTTGTGTTTGATCCGCACGCGGGCGTCACTCGCCGTCCCCTTCGTGCCGAAGAACTGCTCCGTAGCAGCCAAGGCGCCCCCGGCTACGCCAAGACTGACGATCACCGCGAATACCGTCATTACCGAAAGCCTACGTCGCACGTGAATCCTCCCCGTAGCTGTTTGCGGGCCCGGCCCAGCGTCACGGCTTAGGCAGCGGATCCCCTGTTTCGAGGAGACTAGCCTCGATCGCGCTCGGGGGCAAGGTTTTGCCGGTTTCGGGTTTTCGCTGGTCGTGCTTGCGCTTAGGCCCGCACGATGGGAGGGATCAGATAGCCCCACTTGCCATGCAAAGCGGGTACAACGGGACCGGGGTTATTCGTGCACCCTCGTCTGGGCCGGCGTGCTGTCCTCGATACCGCTGCGCTCGCCCGGTCTCACGGCGGACCTAGCCGGTGAGTCGCCACGCCACCGGGTCGGTGCCCTCGATTTTCTCCGCCTCGCCGAGGACAGCCAGGTGATCGAGGTAGGCGAGCGCGAGCTGCAGGCCCCACCCCGCCGTCGCGGCGTTCAGGTTCTCGCGGCCGAGCAGGTCCGGAACGGTGTCGAATGCCGTCCGCTCACCGCCCTCGAGCGAGCTGCGGACCCGGCCGAGCTGCTCGGCGACGAGCGCCCGGTTAGCGGCGATCTTGGCGCCGACATCACGGAAGGTGCGACCGTGGCCGGCGAGGCAGAGGCGCACGTCGAGCTCGTCGACCCGGTCGAGGGAGTCGAGGAACTCGCCCACCGGGTCGGGCGTGTGGCCGTAGTCGAAGAAGAGCGAGACGCGGCCGAGCAGGTGGTCGCCGGAGATCAGGATGCCGCTCTCGGGCTCGTGCAGCACGACGTGAGAGGGCGCGTGCCCGGGCGTCTCGTGGACGCGGAGGAAGCCGAGCTCGGTCGAGACCTCGACGCCATCAACGAGCTCCCGATCCGGGGCCACGATCCGATCGATGAGCGGGTCCGCGCCCTTGCGGGAGCTCTCGTAGAGCTCGAGTGCCTTCGCCGGCACGCCGCTTTGGCGCGCCACCTCGACCCGCCGCTCGAGCGCCCGATCCGGATCCGCCATCGCGCGTATGTGCTCCCAGGCCGGATGCATCCATAACTCACACCCGGCGGCGTCGACGATCGGTCCGGCGAGCCCGTAGTGGTCGGTGTGAGAGTGGGTGCAGACGAGCAGGCGGATGTCGCGCAGCTTGATCTTGGCCTGCGCGAGCGCGAGCTCGAGCTGCTGGAGCCCGTCCTCCCCGCCGATTCCGGTGTCGAAGAGGACGATGCCGTCCGGCCGCGAGAGCGCCCACGCGTTGACGTGCGGAACGCCCGGCCACGGGCAGGGCAGCCGCAGGCGCCACACCCCGGGCAGGACCCGCTCGGTGCGCGCGACCTCGTTGCGACGATCAGCAGCGCTCACGGGCGGCATGCTCGCATGGCGCCTTCCGTGACGGATGCGAGCCGCTATCGGCACGCCCCGTGCGCCACCCGTGCGCCGGGAAGCCATAGGACGGAGACATGCGAGAAGGGAGCAGCAGGCTGATCGAGGAGGGGGAGCCGTTCCCGCCGGGAGTACCCAGGAGTACCCCGAAGCCGGCTGAGGAGCGAGCTGAGCCCTCGCCGTCAGCGGAAATGGATGCGGCAGCGGCTGGGGTTGCGGAACCGGCAGCGGCTGGGGTTGCGGAACCGGCAGCGCCAGCGGGAGTACCCACGGGTACCCCCGGCGCTGGACCCCCCCACCACACCGACGGCCGTGCCGCGGGCGAGGCCGACTCCACCCTCGCGGATGCCCTCGACCGGGAGATCGCCGAGAGCGAAGCGTTCTGGGCCCGGCTCACCAAGAACGGCATCTACGACACGGAGGAGCAACTGCGGGACGCCATCGATCGGCCCGGATGGCGCCAGCTCGAGGCCCAGAAGCGACTGGCTCGAGATGCGGCGAGGCGGCCGGCCAGGGCGGTCGATCCCTCGCTGGGCTCCTACTCCGGGCGCAGCTGCAGGCAGGTGAACGTGAAGCTCGGCACCACGGATTTCGAGGCCTGGTGGCGCTGGCGATCGAACGGGACGTCCCCCCGTCGACCATGGCGCGGATCCTGCTGCGGCGCGCGATCGTCGAGGCCGCCGGGGTTCCCGCCTCCCGGTGACGTCGGGGGCGGCTCCTGGAGACGCCGCGGCTAGGCGGAGATCGCGGCGGTCCGGCCGGGAACCCCCGCGCCCTCGAGGCTCGCCCGGCCCTCGGGGAAGGTGACCAGGCCCTTCGAGCGCTCGTCCCAGAGCTTCAGCCGCGAGCAGCGCAGGCTGTCGCGGAAGGTGAGCACCGGCACCTGCTGGAAGACCTCGTTCTCGTCGTGGGCGCGCTGCAGGTTGTAGTTGGGGACCCGGGCGCTGAGGTGATGGACGTGGTGGAGGCCGATGTTGCCGGTGAAGAACTGCAGCGGCTGGGGCAGCTTCAGGTAGCTCGAGCCCTGCAGCGCCGCCTCCGTGTAGTTCCAGGTCTCGCCGTTCTCCCAGTAGACGTCCTCGAACTGGTGCTGGACGAAGAAGAGCCAGACGCCCGCGGTGCCCGCGAGGACGATGAGGGGCGCCTCGATCAGGAGCACCTCGCGCCAGCCGAGCAGGATGCAGAGCGCGCCGAGCAGGACGACTAGGGCGCCGTTGGTCAGCAGGATGCTGTTGCGCAGCTTGTCGCTCTTGGCGCCGGCCCAGATCCGCGGGCCGATCACGAGCGAGTAGAGCGGGCCGATCCCGAACATGACGAGCGGATGGCGGAAGAGGCGGTAACCCAGCCGCGACAGCCACGGCTTCGAGAAGTACTCGTCGACCGTCCAGGTGGTCACGTCCCCGGTCCCACGCCGGTCGAGGTCGCCGGCCGAGCCGTGGTGGAAGGCGTGGTGGTGGCGCCAGTTGGCGAAGCACTGAAAGGTCAGCAACCCGAAGATCCGCCCTCCCCAGGTGTTGGCCCGCCGCGAGTGGAACAGCGATGCGTGCGTGCAGTCGTGGAAGAGGATGAAGGTCCGCAGCAGAAAGCCCGCGGTGGGGATCGAGAGGGCGAGGGCGAGCCAGTAGGACACGTCCAGCGCCAGGTACATCAGCGCCCAGAGCAGGACGAACGGGACCGCCGAGGTGAGGATGTCGAGGACGGTGCGCGGGAGGCTCGGCGTCGCGTACGGCGCCATCGCCCGGCGCCAGTAGGGATCGTCGTCAGGCACCTGGCTCGGCGCCTGCGTGGGGGCTGGTGTGGGGGTCTCGATCATCGGTGGGGCGCCCGACGAGCGGGGCACAATCCTAAAGGCTTCGCGGCGGAGGGGGGACCGCCGGCCCGGCGAAGCCGCATCCGGCGACTTTGTACGCCTGTACAAAGGCCGGGAGCGGTTGCAGGCCGTAGGGTTGACGGGCACACCGACCTGGCCCACGCTGCACACGGCGCGCTCCCTGCGGAGCGAGTCGCGTTTCCACGAGACGAGGAGCACCAAGCAAGATGACGACGACGAGAGCCCGCAAGCCCAACCTGACCGCAGGAAGCTGGAGCAGCAATGGCCGCGCGATCGTGACCGGCGACCTCACGGATGCGACGAACCACCCGTTCGGCGCCAACGTCTTCTCCCCGGCGGTCCAGCAGGAGCGGCTCTCCAAGGACACCTACAAGCGGCTGCAGAGCACCCTCGCCTCGGGGGAGGCGCTCGACCTCTCGCTCGCCGACGAGGTCGCCACGGCGATGAAGGAGTGGGCGCTCGAGCGCGGCGCCACCCATTACACCCACATGTTCCAGCCGTTGACCGGGCTCACGGCCGAAAAGCACGACTCGTTCTTCAACCCCGACGGCGAGGGCTCGGCGATGGCTGAGTTCTCCGGCAAGGAGCTGATCCAGGGCGAGCCCGACGCCTCCTCGTTCCCGACCGGCGGGATCCGCGCGACCTTCGAGGCCCGCGGCTACACCGCGTGGGACCCGACCAGCCCCGCGTTCATCCTCGAGAACCCGAACGGGGCGCTGCTCTGCATCCCGACGGCCTTCGCCTCCTGGACCGGCGAGGCGCTGGACGCGAAGATCCCGCTGCTGCGCTCGATGGACGCCCTCTCGGGCTCGGCGATCCGGGCGCTGCGGCTGCTCGGCGACACCGACTCCCAGCGCGTCTTCACGACCGTCGGGCCCGAGCAGGAGTACTTCCTGATCGACGAGCAGTACTACTACGAGCGGCCCGACCTGGTGACCACCGGGCGGACGCTGTTCGGCGCCCAGCCGCCGAAGGGCCACGAGCTCGACGACCACTACTTCGGCTCGATCCCCGAGCGCGTGCTCGCCTACATGATGGAGACCGAGCGCGAGCTGGTGAAGCTCGGCGTCCCGGTGAAGACCCGCCACAACGAGGTCGCGCCGGGCCAGTACGAGCTCGCCCCCGTGTTCGAGAACTCGAACGTCGGCTCCGACCACCAGCAGCTGACGATGCAGGTGATGCAGAACGTGGCGCGGCGCTACGGGCTCGTCTGCCTGCTCCACGAGAAGCCGTTCGCCGGCGTCAACGGCTCGGGCAAGCACAACAACTGGTCCATGGGGACCGACACGGGGACCAACCTGATGGACCCCGGCGACACCCCGGCGGAGAACGCGAGCTTCCTGTTCTTCTGCACGGCGGTGATCCAGGCGGTCAACAAGCACCAGGGCCTCCTGCGGGCCTCGGTCGCCAACCTCGCCCAGGACCACCGCCTCGGAGCGAACGAGGCGCCGCCGGCGATCATCTCGATCTTCCTCGGGGCCGAGCTCGACAAGGCGTTCGAGTCGATCGTCTCCGGCGAGGGCGACGGGATCACCGAGGACGCGACCCTCGGCCTCGGCACGCCGGTGCTGCCGCCGCTGCCGATGCACGGCGGGGATCGCAACCGGACGTCGCCGTTCGCCTTCACCGGCAACAAGTTCGAGTTCCGCGCGCTGGGGTCGAGCATGTCGCTCGCCTTCCCCAACACGGTGCTGAACACGATCGTCGCCGAGGCGATCGACGAGCTCGCCGACCAGCTCGAGGCGAAGACCGCGGGGGGTGACGACGTCGGAGCGTCCGTCACGGCCGTCGTCAAGGAGTCGTACGCGGCAAATCGGCAGGTCTGCTTCGGCGGCGACAACTACTCCGAGGAGTGGCACGCGGAGGCTGAGCAGCGTGGCCTGAAGAACCTGCGCACGACGCCGGACGCGCTGCCGGAGGTCCTCGCCGAGGACACGGTCTCAGCGTTCGAGCACTACAAGGTGCTGTCGCGGCGCGAGCTCGAATCCCGCTTCGAGGTCTGGGTGGAGCAGTACGTGACGCTCGCCAACATCGAGTCGGAGACGACGTCCTCGATCGCCAAGACGATGTTGCTGCCGGCGGCGATCCGCTACCTCGCCGATGGCGCGGCGGCACGGGTGGGTGCGCTCGACGGGCGGATCCGCCCGCTGATCGACGACCTGCTCGGCGGCATCGAGCAGCTCGAGTCGGCCAACCAGTACCCCGACGGGGTCGAGGGGCTGGAGCTGGCCGAGTACGCCCGCGACAATCAGCTCACCGCGATGGTGGGGGTCCGCGAGGTCGCCGACCGGCTCGAGAAGGAGGTCGCGGACGACCTCTGGCCGCTGCCGAAGTACAGCGAGATCCTCTTCGTCAGGTAGAGAGCGACCGGCCATCCCCTTCGGGGGGTCGGTCAGGTAGGAACGAGGGCCCTCCTCGAGCCGGCGCGGGCGGGGCGGGCACTCGTTTACCCTCGGTCGCCGATGGTCGATCGTGGGGTGGGGATCAGAGGGGGACGTGGGCTGCTCAGCGCGCTCGCGGGCGTGCTGGCGCTCACCGTGCTGGCGCACGGCCCGCCATCCTCGGCGCACGCCACGTCCGGCCCCAGTGTCGAGTTCAAGGACCTGAGCAAGAGCTCGATCCTCAGCGAGCGCCGGATCCCGGTGGCGCTCACCGTGAAGGGCGAACGGAAGGTGCGCGTCTCGGGCCGAGTGCGCGGGGATGGTCGCTCACACTCGGCCCGAATAACGAAAAGGCGGAGCTACCAGCTGCGGGACGGCAAGCCGGAGACGGTCAGGCTGAAGCTGACGCACGAGGGGACGAGGCGGCTCCGCAACAACTGCGGGAAACAGACCCTCATCGTCCAGGTTCGCGTGCGGGGTGCCGACCAGCACCGGCGGACCCGCGAGACCGCAAAGCTCGTCAGCGATCAGCCTCGTTGCGGCGGGCCCGGCTCCCCTCCAGGCAGCCACTCGAAGCTCGATTACGAGGTCACACCGCCCAACAAGGCGCGGCACACGAACGGCACGCCGCGCGGCTATCAGGCCTCGGGCATCGGCAGCGACGATGTCCTGATCAGGACCTTCGCCTGCAGCAAGGTGCGCCGCTCCGGGACCGAGTTCGCATTCATCGCGAAGGGTGGCGGCGCCGACCGCGGCTCGCCCAGCGGCGAGGTCAGCTCGCGCAGCCAATCGGGCAGCTCCTTCGCGATCACCGGAAAGAACGGCTGCGCCCAGCCGGTCATCTTCAAGGACCGCGACGGCGACGGTCGACTCGGCGTCGACTCAGCCGGGAGGCCCACGGAGAGCTACGGCGTGGGCGGCGAGGTCAGCTTCGAGCCGATGGGGGACGTCGACACCGCGAACGCGAGCCGCTGCGACATCCTCGATGACGCGGTCTGTCTCCAGCCCTTCCCGAGCGACTACCTCACGAAGCAGGACCCCACCACCGCGACCGGCAGGCGAATCAACTTCAACGCGCTCTCGATGCCGAGGAACCGCGCGGGCGAGCCGATCCTCCCCACCGACCACAACCGGGCTGACGGCTACAGCCCCGGCAGCATGCTGATCACGAAGGTGCCGGGGCTCACGTCCCAGGCGGCCTTCGACCAAAGCGGGCTGGTCCCGATCGACGATCTCGAGCAGTGGGACGACCCCGACCAGGCCGCGGTCGTCATCGACGCCGACACCGGCGAGCGCTGGCCGATCTGGGCGGAGATCGACTCCAACCCGAGCGACCCCGCCGACGTCAACCTGCTCATGCGGCCGCAGCAGAACTGGCTCGAGGGGCACCGCTACATCGTCGCCCTGCGGAACCTGAAGCGGGCCGACGGCTCGCCCATCGAGGCGAGCCGCGCCTTCCAGCTCTATCGCGATGGAATCGTCACCTCCAATCCGGCGATCGAGTCCCGTCGCGGGCACATGAGGTCCATCCTCGGCAAGTTGAGCGACGCCGGTGTGGAGCGCTCGGAGCTCTTCCTCGCCTGGGACTTCACCGTGGCCTCCGCCGAGAGCCTCGCCGGGCGCATGCTCTCGATCCGAAACCGGGCCTTCGCGCAGCTCGGAGACACGAACCTCGCCGACCTGACCGTGCAGGGCTCGGCGCCGACAGTGACGATCGACAGCGTCGAGAACTTCACCCCCCAGCAGAACAGCAACGTCGCGCGCCGGGTCAAGGGCAAGTTCATCGTTCCCTGCTACCTCGACACGGCCGGCTGCGCGCCCGGTGGGCAGTTCATCCTTCCTCCCGGTTCCGAGGCCCCGGTGCAAAACGCGACCCCCGCCGCCGTCGAGTTCGAGTGCAACATTCCCCACTCCGCATTCGCCCCCGGCGCCGAGCCGGCGCGGCCCTCGCTCTACGGTCACGGGCTGCTCGGCGGCTACGGCGAGGTCGAGGCCGGCAACGTGACCGCGATGGGCCAGGAGCACAACATGATCTTCTGCGCGACCGACTGGGCGGGCTTCTCGACCAAGGACGCGGGGTCGATCGCGCTGATCCTCCAGGACCTCAATAACTTCCCGAAGCTCGTCGACGGCTCCCAGCAGGGCTTCCTCAACTTCGCCTACCTCGGCCGCGCGATGATCCACCCCGACGGGCTCTCTGCGCAGGCGGCCTTCCAGGATGACGGCGGCAACAGCCTGATCGACGCCCGCCGGCTGTTCTACGACGGCAACAGCCAGGGCGGGATCCTGGGTGGCTCTCTCGTCGCGGTCGAGCCCGACCTGGATCGAGGCGTGCTCGGCGTCCCGGGAATGAACTACTCGACGCTGCTGCGTCGCTCGACCGACTTCAACGGCTACGCGACCGGCGCGCTCTTCGGTCCAGACACGCCGCTCGGGCTCTACGACAGCTACCCGAACGAGCTTGAGCGGCCGCTGATCCTCTCCCTGATCCAGATGCTCTGGGACCGCGGTGAGGCGAACGGCTACGCCGAGCACATGACCGACGATCCGCTGCCGAACACACCACCGCACGAGGTCCTCATGCATGTGGCCTTCGGCGATCATCAGGTCACGAACGTGGCGGCTCAGGTCGAAGCCCGGACGATCGGCGCGCGGACGAACGCAGCGCTCGATCCCGGTCGCATCCCCGGGATCGACCCGCTCTTCGGGATCCCGCAGATCGGCTCCTATCCCTACGACGGCTCGGCGATCATCTACTGGGACTCAGGGCCGCCGCGCGACGGGGTCGACGGGGTCTTCAACCCGCCGCTGACCAACACCTACCCGACTCAGGGACGCGATCCCCACGGCGACCCTCGCGGCACGGTCGCCGCTCGCGAGCAGAAGTCGGCCTTCCTGCAGATCGGCGGCAAGGTCATCGATGTCTGCGGCGGCACCGCCTGCCATACGGACAGCTACACGGCTCCCTGAGGAGCCCCTTGAGCGCCCGGCGCTCCGGGTTCCCCGGGGGGTTGAGCGCTGTCGCTCAGGCGGCCGCTGCCGCGTGAGCGGCGGCTGCGCGCTGCCTCCCCCGCTCGAGCTCCTTCGCCAGCTCGCGCATGTAGACCTCGAAGTCGACCTGGATCGTGTGCCGCTTGGAGGCGACGTAGCGCTTGCGCATCTGCTCCCGCTTGCGGTCGATGTCGCGCTCCATCAGGCGGCGGGGCGGCAGCTCGTAGCGCCCGAGCAGCGCCTCGCCGATCAGCTCCCCCTGCCGCTCGGCAATCGGCATGATCGCCCCCAGCGGCTGCACCAGCCCCGGGAAGAACAGGTTGCGGACCTCGGGGTGCAGCATGTGCTTGTAGAGCCGCAGCTCGTTGTCGTCGGCTGAGACGAAGCCGGGATCGAGGAACGGGAACGTGATCCTGTAGCCCGTGCAGTAGACGACGAGGTCGGCGTGTGCCTCGCTGCCGTCGACGAAGCGCACCGTCTCCCCCGCGAGCGAGGCGATGTTCGGCTTCACCGTGATCGCGCCGTGGGCGAGGCGGTCGAGGATGCGGCCGCTTACGGTCGGATGCGCGTGGGCGAACTTGTGGTCCGGCTCGGGCAGGCCGTAGTCGCTCATCCGGCCGACGTTCATCTTCAGCAGCCGCTCCATCAGCGGAAAGCGGATCGCGGGCGGCAGGTTGCGGCCGGCGCCCTGGTCCATCGGCTTGCCGAAGATGTACTTGGGGACGATGTGGGCGCCGCGGCGGGCGGCGAGGATCGTGCTCTTGGCGTGGTAGGAGGCATCGACCGCGATGTCCATCGCCGAGTTGCCCATGCCCAGCACCACCACGTCCTTGCCCGCCAGCTGGGACTCGTCCTCGTAGCTGTGCGAGTGGATCTGCTCACCCTTGAAGGAGTCGGATCCGGGGAACGGCGGCTCGGGCCAGCGCGGGTCCCAGTGATGGCCGTTGGCGACGACGACCGCGTCGTAGCGATGGGTCTCGCCGTCGCTCAGGCACACGTCGAACGCTCCGTCGGGGCGCCTCTCGACGTGCTCGGTGCCGATGCCGAAGCGGATCCGCTCGCGGAAGCCGAAGTGCTCGACGTAGTCGTCGAAGTAGGCGGCGATGTGATCGTGGCGGGGGAAGTCGGGATAGGACTTCGGCATCGGGAAGTCGGAGAACTGCATCCGCTCGCGGGACGTGTTGATGTGCAGCGAGCGGTAGGAGGCCGAGACGCCGTTGGGGTTGCGGAAGACCCAGTTGCCGCCGACCCGCTCGCTCAGCTCGTAGCAGTCGAAGTCGAGGTCGCGCTCGTGCAGCGCCTTGGCGACCGCGATGCCGGTCGAGCCGGCGCCGATCACGCAGGTGCGGTTGGTTTCGGTGCTCGCCTCCATTGTGGTGCCTCGCGTCCAACCTTAGGCGAGCGCAGACGCCGGGTAGGTTCTCGCCGGTGGCGATCGCGATCCTCGGCGACACGCACATGCCCAGGGGCTCCCGGCGGCTGCCGGAGGCCTGCGTCGAGCTGATCCGGGGAAGCGAGCTCGTCGTCCACACCGGTGATTTCACGCGCCTCGAGGCGCTCGAGCAGATCGCCGCGATCGGCCCGCCGCTCGTCGCGGTGCACGGCAACGTCGACGAGCCGGCGCTCGTGGATCAGCTGCCTGAGACGACGCAATTCCAGCTGGGCAGCGGTGTCCGGGTCGGCCTGATCCACGACGCCGGCCCCAGGACCGGAAGGCTTGGTCGGATGCGCCTTCGCTTCCCGGATGCCGACGCGGTGATCTTCGGCCACTCCCACCTGCCCCTCCACGAGCGCACCGACGGCGGCGACTTTCAGATCTTCAACCCGGGCAGCCCGACCGAGCGGCGGCGGGCCCCGGCCCGCTCGATGGGGACGGCCAATGTCAACGAGGGATCGCGGCTGGAGCTCCGTCACGTCTGGCTCGACTAGCTCCGTCTGCCACCATTGCGCTCCCCACGCGGAGCTGCGGGAAGCTCCGCGAGCAGACCTCGAAAGGGCGCGCCTTTGACCTCGAGAGCGGCCATCCGGAGCTCGTCCTCCCTGGCCCTGGGCGACTTCGGGCCGTGAGGTTCCACCGGATCCAGATCCGCCCCAACGGCGAGCGGGTGGTCGTGAGGGCCGGCGGGGAGACGATCGCCGAATCGACGAGATCGCTGATCCTCTCGGAGGGCCGCATTCCCGAGCGGATCTACCTCCCCTTCGAGGACGTCCGCGACGGGGCCCTCGCGCCCACCGAGACGAGCACCCACTGCCCCTTCAAGGGCGACGCCAGCTACTGGTCGCTGAGCGCCGGGGGCAGGACCTACGAGGACGCGGCCTTCTCCTACCTCGAGCCGCTCGACGGGGTCGCGCAGATCGCGGGGCTCGTCTGCTTCCTCCACGACGACGTCGAGGTCGAGGTCGTCGCAGAGAGCTGAGGGTTTCGCGGTCCCGGGCGGCGGGCACGGGCTCCCTCAACCGAGAGGAGAGCCGAAATGACGAAGAAGGCAGATTTCAACGCCGAGGATTGGTCGACGGTCGTCGAGGGACCGCCGGTCGCCGGGATGATCGTGATCGCCGCCGAGCGCGGCGGAACCCTGCGCGAGAGCATCGAGATGAGCCGTGCCTACACCGACGCGCGCCAGGCGCAGCCCGGCGGCGAGCTGATCGACGAGCTTCTGCACTCGCCGCCCTCGATCGATCCGAGCCGCTTTGGCAGCCCCGAGGAGCTGCGCTCCGGGGGCCTGGCCCGCCTGCGCGAGGCGGTCGGGCTCCTCGAGGGCAAGGCTGACCCCGGGGAGGTCGACTCCTACCGCGGCTTCGTCCTCGCGGTCGCCGAGCGGGTCGCCCATGCGCACAAGAGCGGCGGCTTCCTCGGCGTCGGCGGCCAGGAGGTCAGCGAGGCTGAGGAGGCCGCGCTCGGCGAGGTGCGCGAGGCGCTCGGGGCGCACGACGTGCCCGACCCCGAGTAGGGGTCACCGACCGGGCAGTGGGTTGCCCGGAGGTCGCATTGACCTCGAAACGCACCCATTGCCAAGCGCACCCATTGCCGGATGGGCTCGCGGTCCAGAGCCCGGGGCGGCGCAGCTAGGAGGCGGTCGCCCCGGAGTCGGCGACCTCGTGCTCGTCCTCGGCAAACTCCTCGACGAGCTTGGGCCGTCAGGCGGCGTGCTCGCGCGCCTCCTGGACGGCGGCGGCCATCGAGCCCCGCCACGGCTCGCCGTGGCCCGGCAACAGGACGTCGGCGCCCGCGCTCGCCACCGAGTCCAGCGACTCACGGGTGCGCCGCGGGTCCTCGTTGACGGCGTCGTGGAGGAGCCGCGGGCCGGTCGCGCCGGTCACCGGATCACGGGTAGCGATCGCATCGCCGCTGATCAGCACCCCCCGCTCCGGGAAGTCAAAGGAGACGTGGCCGGGGGTGTGGCCGGGGGTCGCGATTACCTTCGGACTGCCCGGGGCGTCGAGCACATCGCCGATGTCGAATGGCTCCAGCTGCTCGACCCAGGTCGGCATCAGAAATCCCTTCAGGGTCGCCTCGCCCACGAACTTCGCTGCGGTCGGCCGCCAGAGCTGAGTCGAGAGGCCGGGAACGAGCCGCAGCGGGGAGGAGCCCGGGGCCTTGCCGCGTGCGCGCTCGGCCTCGCCCCGCGCCACCATCACCGGCGCCGAGCCTCGGCGGCGCAGCGCCTCGGCCGCCCCGAGATGGTCGGGGTGGCTGTGGGTGAGGAGGATCGCGTCGAGGTCGGCGAGCGAGCAGCCGAGGCGCCCGAGGGCGGCGGTGATCGCCTCGAGGCTGCGGGGCCAGCCCGCGTCGACGATCGCAAGCCCCTCGCCGTCGGTGACGGCGTACCAGTTCACGACCCCATCGGCGATGCGATAGACGCCCTCGGCAACCTGCTCCGGCGAGTCAGCCATTCTTCATCCTCCATCTGGATCGGACACGGGAGGAGGGTTCCCCCCGCCCGCCGCGGCAAACGCGACCGACCGCTACGCGGCTGCCGGCGCGAGGTGAAACGCCTCGGCAACGAGCTCGAGCGAGCGCCGGCGATCAGCCAGGCCGTGCAGGTTGCTCATCGTCATCAGCTCGTCGGCGCCGCTCAGCGAGAGCAGCTCGTCGGCGCGCTCGCGGACCGTGGCCGCCGAGCCGACGAGCATCCGCTCGCTGCGCCGCGGATCCGAGGGCGGCCGCGGCCCCTCCTCGGCGAGGGCGTCCTCGACGGAGGGCAGGGGAGTCGGCCGCCCCGTCCGCAGGCGCCGGAAGGCAACGCGGGCCGGCGCCGCCAGCTCCCAGGCTCGGTCGTCGTCGTCGGCGCAGACCACGGCGTGGGCGAGGATCGCGTAGGGCTCCGGGAGACCCGCCTCGTCGGGGACGAAGCGATCGCGGTAGAGCCGCAGCCCCTCGACGGCCATGTCCGGGGTGATGTGGGCGGCGAAGGCGAATCCCAGGCCGGAGGCGGCGGCGAGCTGCGCCGAGTACTCGCTCGAGCCCAGCAGGAAGATAGGCGGGAGCGCGACCTCGACCGGCGCGGCGCGAACCCGGCTGAAGGGGTGGCCCTCAGGCCACGGCTTCTCGCCCGCGAAGGCCAGGAGCTCGCCGAGCTGCTGGGGGAAATCTTCGGCCGCCATGGCCCCGCGGCTGCGGCGCAGCGCCAGCGCCGTGATCTGATCGGTGCCGGGCGCGCGACCGATGCCGAGGTCGATCCGCCCGGGATGGAGGGCCCCGAGCACCTTGAACTGCTCGGCGACGTGCAGGGCGCTGTGGTTGGGGAGCATCACGCCGCCGGAGCCGACCCGGATCCGCTCGGTCGCGCCCGCGACCGCTCCGATCATCAGCTCGGGCGAGGAGCTGGCGACCATCGAGCCGCCATGGTGCTCGGCGAGCCAGAAGCGCTCGTAGCCGAGCCGCTCCGCCTCGCGCGCGAGCTCGACGGTCTCGCGCAGCGCCTGCGCCTCGCTCGAGCCCGCGGCGACGGGCGAAAGGTCGAGAATGGAGACCGGGGGCACGGGCTCAAGTTAGCGGCCCGCGCTCCGCGGTCGGGGCGGAGCGATGTCACAGATCGCCCTGTTTCGCCGGTACCTCGAACGGGAACATACGTTCCAGCGCTGGTTGGGCCTCGCCGCTCGAGAAGCGCACTTTGCTTGCCCTGGAGACGAACGCATCAGAGAGGCTGAAATCGATGACGGATGAAGAGAGAGAGCGCACCAGCGGCGGGTTCGCCGGCAAGGTGGCCGGACGAGCCAAGGAGGCCGCGGGCAAGCTGCTCGACAACGAAGACCTGGCGCGCGAGGGTCGCCTGCAAGAGGCGCAGAGCGATGCCGAGAAGGACGCTGCCGATCGCGCCGCCGAAGCCCGCCAGCGCGAGGCCGAGGCGGAGCTCGAGGCCGAGCAGGTCGAGACCCGCGCCGAGCGCGAGCGCCTCGCAGCCGAGGTCCGCGAGGAGCGCACCGAGGAGGCGGCCGAGACTGATCAGGCTCGCGCCCAGCGTCAGGCCGACATCGAGGCGGAGGGGGCCAAGGAGGACGCCGAAGCCGACCGTCGAGCCGAGCAGCAGAGGGCCGACCTCGCCGAGCAGCGGGCCGAGCAGACTCGCCTCGCCGAGAAGACCGAGGCCGCCCGGCTCGAGGCGGAAGCCAAACGCGCGGAGGCAAAGGCCGACGCAATCGATCCCGAGGAGAACTAGATGTCCCTGACGAGCATTCCCAGAGCGGCACTCGACCGCTCGCTCAAGCTGATTCGCACCCCCGTCGACGTCGCCCTCTCCCGGGCGACGGGCAACCGCTCGAGCGCCGTCAAGGTGGCGGTGGACCGCGCCGACGCCACGGTCCGCGGCGTGGCCGGCACGGCGCTCCGCGACGAGACCCTCAAGGGCGACGCGCAGCGTCGTCACGCGGCGGCCGACGAGCGCCAGCGCGCGACCGAGCTGCGCGGTCGGGCCGGGACGGTCCGCGACGAGGCCGACGCCCGGGCCGCCGAGCGCGAGGCGGAGGCCAAGCGGCGGCGTCGCGATGCCGCTCAGAAGGCCGAACGGCGCCGCAAGGCCGCTCAGAAGCGCCGCGACACCGCCAAGAGCAAGGCCACCAAGGAGGCCCAGCAGCGAAAGCAGCAGGCCAAGAAGGAGGCCGAGAAGACCGAGGAGCAGGCCGGCAAGCGCGCCAAGGAGGAGCGCCTCGAGCAGCTCGAGGGCAAGGAGGCCGCGCTCAGCGAGAAGGAGGCCGCTCTGACCGAGGCGGCCGAGGCCGAGCGGCTGAAGGAAGCCGCCGCGAAGGCGAAGGCGAAGCGCAAGAGCGGCTGACGGGCCGGTGCGCGCTCCCGCTCCGCCACCGAGGCGGGGCGGGAGCCTCGCTCACGAGAGGTTCGAGAGCGCCGCGGCGACGGCGAAGCCGAGCGCGGTGACAAGCCCAGCCGAGCGACCGGCGTCGCTGCGCGCGTCGGGAATCATCGAGTCGATCAGCATGACCAGCAGCGCGCCCGCCGCGAAGCCGTTGATCGCCGCCCGCAGCTCGCCCGATGCCCCGTCAGCGAGCCCGTAGCCGAGGAGCGTCGCGAGCAGGCAGATCACGGCGACTGCGCCCCAGAGGCCAAGGATCCGCCCGCGGCTCGTGCCGCCCTTGCGCATCTCGGTCGCCGAGCCGATCGCCTCGGGCAGGTTCGAGACGAAGATCGCCACGATCAGCCCGACGCCGATCCCCTCCCCCGCGGCGAGGCCGATCCCGAGCACGAGCTGCTCGGGCACGCCGTCGAGGAAGGCTCCCAGAGCGAGCGCCGATCCCGAGCCCGACGCCTGCTCGCGCCCCTCGCGGCCCCGTCCCCCGGAGAAGCGCCTCGCGATCAGCCCGTCCGCCAGGAAGTAGGTGATCGCTCCCAGGCCGAGCCCGGCCGCGGTGGAGGCGAAGCTGCCGACGGCGCTCCCCTCCTCGACCAGCTCGAAGGAGAGGGCGCTGATCAGCGCCCCCGCGCCGAAGGCGAGGACCAGGCCGACCAAGCGCTCCGGCCAATCGCGAACGAAGGCGAGCGCCGCGCCGAGCACGAGTGAGGATGCTGCGAGGGCTCCCCAACCGGCTGCCGCGAGCATCCCCGTGCCCTACCCGCTATCGCCGCTCGCGACTCATCGCCGGTCTGACATCGTGGTCCGTCGCATGGCCGCGATCGAGCTCAGGGATGTCGTCAAGACCTTCGGGTCGATCCGGGCCGTCGACGGGCTCGACCTCGAGGTGCCGGAGGGGATCTGCCTCGGGTTGCTCGGCCCCAACGGCGCCGGGAAGTCGACGACGATGCGCCTGCTCACCGGCCAGGCGATCGCCGACTCGGGGGAGCTCCGCGTGCTCGGCCACGAGCTGCCCCGCGAGGCGAAGGAGGCGCGAGGGAAGATGGGCGTGGTCCCGCAGCTCGACAACCTCGACATCGACGTCACCGTCGAGGACAACCTGCGGATCTTCGCTCGCCTCTATCGCGTCTCGGACGTGCGCGCCGCCGTTGAGCGCGCGCTCACGCTGGCGCGGCTGCTGGATCGTCGCGGCGACGCCGTCGACGAGCTCTCGGGCGGCATGCGCCGGCGCCTGCTGCTGGCCCGCGGGCTCGTCCACCAGCCGAAGCTCGTCCTGCTCGACGAACCGACCGTGGGGCTCGACCCCCAGATCCGCGCCGAGGTCTGGGATCTGGTCGAGGGACTGCGCGAGGAGGGGGCGACGATCCTGATGTCGACCCACTACATCGAGGAGGCGGAGCGGCTCGCCGACGAGGTCGCGCTGATGGCCCAGGGAAAGGTGATCGCGCGGGGGACGCCGGCGAAGCTGATCGCCGAGCACGCGGGCGAGCGCACCGCCGAGATCTACGCGCCGCCGGGGCGGCGGGCCGAGGTCCGCAGCACGGCCGAGGCCGCCGGGCTCGAGGTTCGCCCCGCCGGACCCGCAATCGCGATCGTCGGCGCCGAGCGGGCCCAGAACGGAGTAATCCCCGACGACGCCGTCCTGCGCCCGGCATCCCTCGAGGACGTCTTCGTCCTGCTCACCGGAGAGGAGCTGGAATGACCATGAGGCGCCTCGAGCCGGCGGCGATCACCGGCGTGATGAGCCGCGAGGTGGCCAACTTCAGGACCTTCTGGAAGAGCACCGCCTTCTCGAGCGTGGTCGAGCCGGTCGTCTACCTGCTCGCCTTCGGTCTCGGCCTCGGCGCCACCGTGGTCAGCCAGGTCGAGGGGCTCGACTACGTCGAGTTCGTCGGCACCGGGATGGTCGCCACGGCGGTGATCTTCTCGAGCGTCTTCCCGGCGATGTTCGGGACCTTCGTCAAGCATCGCTTCCAGAACACCTACGACGCGATCCTCGCCGCCCCCGTCGACGTCGAGGAGCTCGTCACCGCCGAGATGCTCTGGATCGGGCTACGGGCCGGGATCTTCGGATGCTTCCCGCTGATCGTCACGATGGCCTTTGGCCTCGATCCCTCCCCGGGGATGCTCCTGGTGCCGGTCTTCTGCCTGATCACGGCGCTCGGCTTCGCCGGGTTCGGGATCGCCGTAGCCGGGACCGTGGCCAAGATCGACCAGTTCAACTACGTGACGACGCTTGTCGTCACGCCGCTCTTCCTCGTTGCCGGGACCTTCTTCCCGATCGGCCAGTTGCCCGAATGGGCGCAGATCGCCGCGCAGGTCAACCCGCTGCACCAGCTCGTCGAGCTCGTGCGCCACGCCTGCTACGGCTTCCAAGCGTCGGACCCGTTGCGTCTGGCCGGGCTGGTCGTCTTCGCGCTCGTGATGTGGAGGCTCGGCGTCTCGCGCCTGAGCAAGCGGCTGATCGACTGAACGAGGCCTGAACGACGAGGGGCGGCCCACAGGCCGCCCCTCGCGCAAGCATTCCCCCGAGGCTGGGCTCAGGTCTCCCGCTCGAGGTCAGCCGCCTCCTCGCGCTTGGCGCTGGCCTCGGTTTCAGCCTTCGCGGCCTCGTCCTTGACGTCGCCCTTGCGCTCCTCCTTCTCCCCTTGACGCTTCGTGTCCGCGTCACCGGCGAGGTCACCTGCGGCCTGCTTGGCGCGGCCTGAAATCTTGTCCGTGATGCCCATGCTCTTCCTCCTGTTTCGAGGGTTCTCCTCAGGGATACCCCGCCGGCCCGGGGGCAAACCTGATCCGAGGGAGGGTCAGCCCCGCGCCGACGCCGCGCAACGGACGCAGAGCGCGCTCTCCGGGGCGATCCGCAGCCGGCCGGCGGGGATCTCCTGCCCGCAGGAGTCGCAGACCCCGTAGCTGCCCGCCTCGATCTTCTCGAGCGCTCGGAGGATCCGGCCCTCGATCGCGTCGAGGCTGTCGGCGACGCCGACGTCGGTGATGCGGCCGATCGCCTCGGTGGTGCCGTCGCCGACCCGCTTGCCGAAGCCGATGCTCGCGCCGCGCTCAGGTGCCCGCTTCAGCTCCACCTCGCGCGCCCGCAGGTCATCGAGGCGCTCCCGCAGGAGGGGCTCGACCTCGGCGGGGTCAACGGGCTCGGTGCGCGGGGATTCAGACATGGCCATGGGTCATTCTCCCCCCACCCCGTGCTTCGCCGCCGATCCGCTCGACGCCTCCCCCCGCCACGCCCCGCCCGACGGCGGTCAACCGTCGTGGCCGGACTCGACCTCCAGGACGAGATGGAGCGGCTGATCCGCGTGCCGGCGCTCGGCGGGCCGGATGGTCCCCTGGCACGGCGGCCCCCAGAGCTCGCGGTGCGCCGAGCGTCGGTGCGGCCCCGCAGCCGGCTGGGGTTCGCGGTGCCCGCCGAGCATCGCCTCTCGGTCACGGCCTATCCGGGCATTCGGCGGGGAGACGCCGAGGAGACGCTGCTCCACGAGCTCGTCCACCTCGCGGTGGGGAGCGCGGCGGGCGCCCGCCGCTGGCACGGTCGCGAGTTCGCCGAGACTCTCCATCGGGCGATGCGCGAGGCCTACGGCATCGCCGGCATCCGCGCCGCCAACAGCTACCACGGCTCCTACGCCGACGAGCTCGAGCGGATGCGCGCGCGGGCGGGGCGGCGCGCGGGCGGCGCGGTGCACCCCGGTCAGCTCGAGCTAACCGGCTGAGCTCGGGACGCGGACGCGGGCCTCCGAAGGCGAGCGGCGGCGACTCGGGCTCGGTCAGCACCCCCGCGATAGCGTGCAACCGTGCCCGCGCCACTGCTCGCCGTCGATGCGCCGTCGATGCTCTACCGGGCGTTCTTCGCGCTCCCGAAGTCGATCACCGACGGCGCGGGACGATCGGTCAATGCGCTCCTCGGGACGGCGAACCTGATCCTGCGCGAGGTCGAGGAGCATGCGCCCCGGGCCGTGGTCCTTTGCTTCGGCCCCGACGCCGCCACCTACCGCGTCGAGCTGTTCGCCGGCTACCACGCCCAGCGTCCCGAGATGCCGGTCGAGCTCGCCCCCCAGTTCGAGGAGGCGCCGGGATTCTTCGCCAGCTTCGGATGGGAGATCGCCGACCACGACTCGCTCGAGGCCGACGATCTGCTCGGCTCGCTCGCGCGGGTGGAGGCCGAGGCGGGCGGCACCACCCTGCTGCTCACGGGCGATCGCGACATGTTCCAATGCGCGAACGAGCGGACCACGATCCTCTACGTCCGCACGGGGAGAAAGGGGGCCGAGCTCGTCGATCCAGAGGAGGTCCGGCGCCGCTACGGGGTTCCTCCCGAGCTGGTCGCCGACTTCATTGCCCTCCGCGGTGATCCCTCCGACGGAATCCCGGGGGCGAAGGGGGTGGGCGAGAAGACGGCGGCCGAGCTGCTGAGCCGCCACGGCTCGCTCGACGCCGTCCTCGACGGCGCGCTGGCCGAATCGACGCCGCGGTTGCGCGGAACGCTGCGGGAGGGCCGCGAGCAGCTGCTCGCCTTCCGCGAGATCGCCCGCCTTCAGGACGCCGGCGTCAACCGCCCCCCCGACCGGGAGACGGACCTGGCGATGGCCGCCGAGGCTGCTCGCGAGCGCGGCATGGAGCGACTCGCCAAGCGGCTGGCGCCGGGATCCTGAGCTCGCGGCTTTCCGCGGCGCTCAGCGCGAGCTCGCCGAGACGATCTCGGCGGAGCCGGAGAGGCTCGCGCCGACCGCATCGGCTGAGGCGGTGCCGCTGCTCAACGTCCTGCCGTTCGCCGGAAAGGAGCGGGGGCAGTCGCGAGAGACGCCCGGAGGACCGAGCCCGATGTCGCGCTTATCCGGCCCGTCGAGGCAGTAGGTGACCTGGAAGCGGTAGCGGCCATCGGGGAGCTTGAAGCGGCTCCTTCCCTTCAGCAGCCCGCGCCGGGGCTCCTTCGAGCGGCTGCGATCGCGAGCCGTGAACCGCGAGGTTCCGAGCCGGTGGAAGTACCAGACCACCTTCCTGCCGCCCAGCCGGGTCGGCAGCTTCGGCGCAAAGACCAGCCGGAAGCGGGACTTGGCATGGCCGTCGCGCGTCGCCCGCGTGCTCAGCCCGCCGCGGGCGAAGACGTAAACCAGCTTCAACTTGCTGCGAGCCTCCACGCCGGGGTCGCCGACCGCCGCCCTGTAGCGGGTGTTGAAGTCCGGCTGGACGCCGCCGAAGCTGTACTTCCCCTCCGCGTCGGTCTGGGTGCGGGCGATCACCTTCGAGCGCTTGTAGGGGTAGGGCTTCTCGTAGAGCTTGACCTCGCGGTTGCCGACCGCAGGGCCGGCGGCGTCCGTCTGCAGCCTCCCCGAGATCTTCACCGAGTCCCGGTTGTAGGTGATGAAGTCCTTGCTCCGGGAGATGTTGATCGTCGCCGCCGCGGCGGAGTCGGCCGCCATCAGGGCAACCGCCAGCGCAATCGCGATGAGCACCGACGCGCTCCGACTTCCCGACTTCCCTCGCACCCTCGCCATTCCGCCTCCCATGTTGAGCTCCTCAGGCCCGCCGGACTCCCGCCGGGGGCACCAGGATAGCCGCCGGCAGGCGCGCCCACGCCACCCGAGGCATGGCGCCCCCTTGGACTAGGCTCGCGGGAATGGACTCAAGCAGCAACGGCGCCAGCGCCGGGCCGACGGGGTCGGGCCAGGCCGGCATCTCGCACCGTGGCGGGGAGGGCGAGCCGATGCTCTGCGTGCACGGGATCACCGACACGTGGCGCACCTGGGAGCTGGTCCTGCCCCTGCTCGAGCGCCGCCACGACACGCTCGCGATCACCCTGCGCGGGCACTCCGGGGGACGCTCGCTCGATTCGGCCGGGGACGTCTCGCTGCTCGGCCTCGTTGACGAGGCCGAACGCGACATGGACGCGGCGGGCTTCGAGACCGCTCACCTGGTCGGCAACTCCCTGGGCGGCTGGGTGGTGCTCGAGCTGGCTGCTCGGGGACGGGCCAGGTCGGTCGTGGCGCTCTCTCCCGCCGGTGGCTGGGAGCACGGCAACCGGCGCGCGCTCCGCGCCTACTGGGACCTGATCCTGACGCAGAAGGCCCTGTCGCTGGGCGGCCCGTTGGCCGAGCGCTTCGCCGGTCGGCCGGGCCTGCGCAAGCTTGCCCTCGCCAACCTGGTCTCCGACCCAGCGGCGGTGCCGGCGGGCCTGGCCGCGGCGCTGATCCGCGGCGCCGCCGACTGCCCCGCCGCATTGCCGCTCCTCGCCCAGACCCGCCGCGAGGGCTATCCGGACCTCGGCCGGATCGACTGCCCGGTGCGCATCGTCTGGGGCTCGCAGGATCGGCTGCTCCCGGTGGAGAAGCTCTCGCGGCGCTTCCGCGATTCGATCCCCGACGCCGACTGGACCACGATCGACGGAGCGGGGCATCTGCCCCAGATCGACCATCCCGAGCGGACGGCTGAGCTGATCCTCGAGGTCACGGCTCCCGCGGGCGCCCCCTCGAGCTAGTCGAGCGGACGGGGGACCGGGCGGGCCCGGATTCAGCCCGCCAGGAACTCGTGCATCGCCTCGTGCGTCCGCTTCGGCATCTCGAGCTGAGGGACGTGGCCGCACTCGAGCTCGAGGTGACGTGAGCGGGGCAGGGCCCTCTCGACGTGCCGCATGAACGAGTGCGGCACGAGCGCGTCCTGGCGTCCCCAGACGAACATCGAGTCCGGCTCGAGCTTCTTCAACCGGGTCCAGAAGCCGTCGACGCCGTAGGGCTCGTCCATGTAGATGTTGCGGGCGCACTCGTAGAAGGCGAAGCGCCCCGCCGGGCTGCAGTAGGCACGCAGGAACTCGTCGACGCCGGCAGCGGTCCAACCGTTCGCGGCGCCGGGCACGATTCGGCGGACCACGGGCTCGACCGCCCAGCGGGGAGTGGGCTGCAGGTAGCCGAGCCGCGGAAGTGGCATCTGCAGAAGCCACTTCCAGGAACGCTCCCTGAGCCACGCCAGAGCCGGCGCCAGCAGGACGAGCTTGCCGACCCGCTCCGAGGCGGTGAACCCCATCTCGATTGCGATCCGGCCCCCCATGCTGTTGCCGGCGAGGTCGACGCGGTCGAGGCCGAGCTCGTCGAGGAGCCCGGTCAGCACCGAGGCGAACCAGGGGGCGTCGAAGGGGGCGCTGCGCGGCTTGGTCGAGTCGCCGAAGCCGGGCAGGTCGACCGCGATCACCCGGTGACCCAGAGGGGCGAGCGCGGCGACCGTGGTCAGAAACGAGGCCTTCGTGCCCCCGAGGCCGTGGATGCAGAGCAGCGGCGGTCCGTCGCCGGCCTCGAGTAGGGAGAGCTCGTGGTCGGCCATCCGCACCCGCTCGAAGCGAAGCCGATCGGGGTCCCGGGAGCCGCTCGTCGCGGCGAGCAGGCCGACGCCAAGGTGGAGGTTGTCGCGAACCTGGAGGCGCCCGCGCCGGAAGGCCTCCATGCCGCCGCGGACGTCCTCGGCGATCGCCTCCCAGGTGGCCGTATCCGCGGTGAGGCGGGCGTCGGGGGATCCCCGGCCCCCCACCGGCTCGAGCCGCAGGTGCGGCATCGAGATCACGGCATCGCAGTCGCGCCCGTCGCTGACGCCGAGGCGAATCCGGGCCCGGCCGCCGGGGACGTCGATGTCGGCGGGCTCGAACCGCGCGGCTAGCTCCTCGAGTGCCCCGAGGACGGCTGGGGGCGCGTGGGACATCGCGGTGCTCATCGGCAGAAACGCTACCCGGCCCGAGGTCCCGCGAACTGAGACGATCGTCTCAGTTGAGCAATTCGCGCAAGTCGCAGCACACGTCGTCCACGGCTCTCCGCGCGGCCCCGCTGAAGGCCCCCATCGCGAAGAATCCGTGGATCAAGCCGTCGAAGCGCCGGCGCGCCACCCGCACCCCGGCGGCCTCGAGCGCCTCGGCGTAGGCCTCGCCGTCGTCGCGCAGCGGATCGAGCTCGGCGGTCACCACCACCGCGGGGGGCAGACCCGCGAGGTCGTCCGCGAACAGCGGCGAGACCCGGGGGTCGTCCCGCGGCACCTCAGATGGCAGGTAGTTCGACTCGAACCAGCGCATGTCGTCGGCGGTTAGGAAGAGGCCCTCGCCGTTCTCGGCGAGCGAGGGCCGCTGGGTGGCGAAGTCGGTCACGGGATAGATGAGGAGCTGCGCCCTGAGGCCGGGGTCGCGCCCGCGTAGCGCCTGGCAGGCGACGGTGGCCAGGTTGCCGCCGGCGCTGTCGCCGCCGACCGCGACCCGTGCGGGATCCCCGCCGAGCGCGTCGACGTGGTCGAGCGTCCAGGCCGTTGCCGCGACCGCGTCCTCCACGGCGGCCGGGAAGGGGCTCTCGGGGGCGAGGCGATAGTCCACGCTGAGGACCGCGGCGGCCGTGCCGCGGCAGAGGATCCGGCACTGGGAGTCGTAGGAGGCGACGTCGCCGACCGTGAAGCCCCCGCCGTGAAAGTACGTCAGCGTCGGGGTCGGGGCCGTTTCCGGGGGGCGGTAGAGGCGGGCCCGCAGGGGACCCGCGGAGCCTTCGACCTCGAGGTCCTCGATCGCGCCGACCTCGATCGGCGGCACCAGGGCAGCGGAGGCAAGGGAGAGGCGGCGAAACCTGTCCCGGGCCGCCCCCGGCGTCCCCTCCGACATCGCCGGGGCTCCCTCCATGCGCTCGAGGAGCGCCGCGATCTGCGGGTCGAGAGGCATCGTGCAGCGCGAGGATCGGCGCCGCGCGAAGGAAGCTCGCGCGGCGCCGCCTAGGATGCCCCGAGCGGCTCTAGCCGCCGGAGGAGATCGTCTCGATGAGCTGGCCCAGGTCGTCGTCCTCGATCGACCCGGCGAGATCGGCGATGGTGACCACGCCGACCAGGTCGTGGCCGTCGATCACGGGCAGGCGGCGGACCTGATGGCTGGCCATCGTCTGCAGCGCCTCGGAGACCGAGTCGTCGGCGCCGATCGTCACGACCTCCTCCCCGCCGAGCTCGCTCGCCTTCGTCGATCCGGGATCCTTGCCGGCGGCGAGCACCTCGACCACGATGTCACGATCGGTGAGCATGCCCTTGAGCCGCTCGTCCTCGCCGCAGATCGGCATCGAGCCGACGTTGAGCTCGGCCAGCCGCTTGGCGGCATCCGCGACGGTGTCGTTCTCCCCGACGCACTCCACGCCGCCCGTCATCACGTCCCTTGCAGTCTTTGCCATGTCTCCTCCTTCGATGATTGCGAAGGGTCAATTGCCCCGCGTGGGCGGCTTCCAAACGCGCGCGACGGGCTCAGCCCGGCTCCTCCCGCACGACCCTGTCGGCCGGCTTGTCGTCGCGCAGGCCCTTGAACGAGGGATGGCGCAGGGTCCCGGCGCTCGTCCACTCGGCGAAGTCGACCTCGGCGACCAGGATCGGCTCGACGAAGACCGAGCCCTTCTGCGGCTGGCGGCCGTCGAAGGGGCTGTCCTTGCGCCGGAGTGGCTCGAGGCGCTCGCGCAGGAGGAGCAGGTCCCGATCGGTGAACCCCGTGCCGACCTTGCCGGCGAAGCGCAGCCGGCGCTCCTCGCCCTCCCCCTCGTTGACCCCGACCAGCAGCGAGCCGATGGCGCCGTCGCGGCGACCTTTGCCCGGCAGCCAGCCGCCGATCACGACCTCCTGGCCGCGGAAGTTCTTGACCTTGAGCCAATCTCGGCTGCGCTTGCCGGGGCGGTAGGGGGAGGCGAGGCGCTTGGCGACGATCCCCTCCAGCCCCTGCGTGCGGCTGAGCTCGAGCATCGCCGCCCCGTCGCCGCGGTGATAGGCGGGGGTCTGCCAGCTCTCGCCGTCGAGGCCGAGGCCTGAGAGGCGCTCGCGCCGCTCCTCGTAGGGCAGGTCGAGCAGCGAGTGCCCATCGTGGTGGAGGAGGTCGAAGGCCACGAAGGTGACCGGCACGTCGGCACGTCGCTTGCGGACCTCGGCCGCCGAGGCGACGTGCATCCGCCGCTGCAGTCGCTGAAAGCTCGGCCGGCCCTCGGAGTCGAACGCGACCAGCTCGCCGTCCAGGACGGCCTCAGCCCCCTCGAGCGAAAGCGCGATCGCGGCGATCTCGGGGTACTGGGCGGTGATGTCGCGCATGCTCCGCGACTGCAGCCGCACGTGGCCGGTCCCGCAGAGCGCGATCGCCCGCACGCCGTCCCACTTGATCTCGAACGCCCACCGCTCATCGTCGGCGGGAAGCTTCGCGAGCGCCGCCTTCATCGGCTCGATCGCCTCCGGGAGGGGCTCCCGGCCGGCGGCCGGGGCGTCCATGCGGTGAATCATCCAGTTCTTGCCACCGGTCCGGAAGAGCGCGTAGCGGCCCTCCACCCGCGTGCCGTGGAGGCGGACGACCACCTTGTCGTCCTCGAACTTCTCCTCCTCGTAGGTGCCCGCGTCCCACTGGGTGACGGTCCCACCGCCGTACTGGCCCTTCGGGATCTCGCCCTCGAAGTCGAAGTAGTCCAGCGGATGGTCCTCGGTGTGGACGGCAAGGCGGTTCTCGCTGGGATCCTGCGGCACGCCGCGCGGCAGAGCCCAGGAGACGAGGACGCCGTCGTGCTCGAGCCTGAAATCCCAGTGCAGCCGGCGCGCGTGATGCTCCTGGATCACGAAGCGGCCGTCCCCGCCCAAGGCGGCGGCGCCCGAGCCGGCCGGCTCGGGCGTCACCTCGAACGAGCGCTTCGCGCGGTACTCCGCGAGCCGCTGCTTGCCGTCCCTGCCCATCGAGGGCAAGCCTAGGCCTAAGGACGCCGGCTACTCCTCCTCGTCGCCGGCGTCATCGGCGAGCTCGTCGAGGTCGTCGAGCTCCTCGAGCTGCCCCTCGACCGCCTCCTCATTCCAGGCGCTCTCGTTGGGCTCCTCGTCGGGATCGGCGCCCGGGCGCTCGCTCATCAGTCGCGGTGCAGGCCGACGCGATCCACCTTCTGGTGGTAGCGCTCGCCGACCTTGCCGCCGAGGATCGCCGCAACCAGCGTGACGATCAGGAACGCGGCCAGGGCGATCAAACCGCCCGTGACGAGGTCACCCTCGTCGATCGGGATCCGCGGCAGATTGAGCTGGGAGAAGATGTTGTACTCCGAGCCTCCGATCGCACCGAGGACCGCGACGAGGATCGTCACAACCAGTCCGATCAACCACACGCCCAGGCCCTGTCTGGCCCCGTCGAAGCGCGACATCCGCCCGGCGACGTAGCCGCCGGCGAAGTAGCCGATCGCGAGGACGATGAGCAGCAGGGCGGCTCCCACAATGCTGAGTGCCTCGGCGCCCTGCTCGGCGTCATTGCTGCTGATCCCGATCGCCGCGCCGGCGGCGCTGAGCAGGGCCGTGAGCAGCACGGTGATCCCGATCGCGACGAGCCAGCCGAAGAAGGCCGCGCCGAGGTTGAAGCCGCCGTACTCGTCGCGCTGGCGCTCGCGATCGAGGCCCAGCCCGCCGCGGTCGTCGCGGACGCCCTCGTCACGACGGGTGGTGACGGTGCGGTCCTCCCCCACCCTGTCACCGGTTCTCTCGGCTGCGCGATCCCGGCGCGCGCCCTCGGGGTATCCACCCTCTGCACTCATCTGCGGTTCCTCTCCCTAGAAGTTGCGTTGTCGATCGGGCATTACCCGAATCCGCAAGGCTGACACCTCCCATGCGAGCGAAGTTACTCAGCTGGAACGTGGCGGGCCGGACCAAGCTGCTCGAGGAGCAGGTCGCGGCGGTGGCCCGCCAGGAAGCCGATCTGGTCGCCCTCCAGGAGATCCGCCCGAGCACGTCGAGCCGCTGGCGGGAGGGGCTCGCCGCAGCGGGCCTCCGATTCGCGATCGACTCGAGCGCCTTTCTGGGGGCGCGACGCCTGTTCAACCTGACCGCCTGCCGCTGGGAGCTGATCGAGCTGCCCGGAGTGGGCGCTCCCCAGCCGGAGCGCGTGCTCTCGGGGGTGGCGGCGTCCCCCCTCGGCCAGATCGAGCTGCACAACGCCCACATCCCGCCCGCCCCCTCCAACGGCCTGATCAAGGTCGAAACCTGCGAGGCGCTCTTCGCCCGGCTGGCGCGGCCCTGCGATCGCCATCGCGTCCTCTGCGGAGACCTGAACACGCCGCGCTTCGAGAGCAGCGACGGCCAGGTCGAAACCTTCGCGTCCAACCATCCCGAGCACGTGGCGCGGTGGGACGCCGCCGAGCGCTCCCTCCTCACCGGCCTGGCGGAGTGGGATCTCTGCGATGCCTTCCGCGACCTCAACGGCTACGAGCGCCGCGACGTGAGCTGGGTCATGCACACGCGCGCGCGCCGCAAGGCAGCCCACCGCCTCGACCACGTGCTCGCGTCGGCGAGCCTGCGCCCGATCGCCTGCGACTACCTGCACGGCTGGCGCGAGGCCGGGCTCAGCGACCATTCGGCGATCGAGGCGCTCTTCGAGCCGCGCTGAGCTGAAGCCCGCTCTGCGGTCGCTCAGGTGGAAGCTTCGTTGCGGATCGGGGTCGCTGGAGACCCCCAATCCGCAGCGAAGCGAGCGGATCAGCCGCCCAGCTAGCTTCCCCCGCTCGCCAGACGCTGCGAGATCCGGTCGAAGATCGCCTCCGGGACGAGCGGCTTGAGCAGGGTGAGCGTGCGCGCTCCCTGCCCGACGAGGTACCGCTCCGCGGGCGAGCTCGACGTGAGCGCCTCGATCACCTTCTCGGCCACCATCGACGGATCCTCGGAGTCCTCCTGAGAGGCGAGCTGCTCGTCGAAGCCGGCCAGCGCCTCGCCATAGACCGAGCGCTGCTCGTCGGTCATCCGCGCCCGCGATTCGTCCAGGGAGGAGCGGCCCTTCGCCCAGATCTCCGTCTTCATCGACGCCGGCTCGACGAGCGATACGGCAACTTCGAGCGGAGCCATCTCCGCCCGCAGGGACTCCGCCAGGGCCTCGAGGCCCCACTTCGAGGCGTGGTAGGGCGAGGCGTAGGGGAACGCGACCCGGCCGCCGAGGGAGCTGATGAAGACGACCCTTCCCCTGCCGGCGCGGATCTGCGGCAGGAATGCCTGGGTAACAGCGAACTGGCCGATCAGGTTGGTCTCGATCGTGGCGCGGACCTCGTCCATCGGCACCGTTTCGACCGGACCGGCGCCGGGGATGCCGGCGTTGTTGACGAGGGCGTCGAGGCGACCGCCGGTCAGCTCGTGCACGCGGGACGCGGCGGCTGCGATCGAGGCCTCTGAGGTGACGTCGAGGTCGATCGGGGTGACGCCGGCGCCGGGGGAGGTTTGGGGCTCGGCCCCATCGCGCCTGCCGGCGAGGACCTGCCAGCCGCCCTCGGCGACGAGGGCCTCGACGCAGGCAGCGCCGATCCCCGACGAGGTTCCGGTGATCAGGACGGTCTTCTCGGAGCTGGCGGGCATGGCAGCCACCCTTCTTCTCGTTGCGGCCTCCCTCGCGGTCGCGCTGCCCCGATGGCCGGGCGGCTAAACCGGGCGGGCATCGGGCTCGGGGATACTCGGCGGGTGCAGCGCAAGGTCCCTCAGGCTCCCCCAAGCGTCTCGCTGGCCGAGGCGACCGGAGGCTGGATCGGCATCGCCGAGGCGACGCTTCCGTTCATCGCGTTCACAATCGTCTGGGCCGCCGCCGGGCGTGACGTCGTCGCCGGCGCCGTCGTCGCGGTCGCGATCAGCGCCGTCCTGGCCATCCTGCGCCTGCTGCGGCGCGAGACGATCCAGTTCGCGCTCTCCGGGCTGGTCGGAGTCGCCTTCGGCGCCTTCGTCGCCGCTCGCAGCGGCAACGCCGAGGATTTCTTCCTGCCGGGAATCCTGATCAACGCCGCCTCCTGCGTCGCCTACCTGATCTCGATCGCGGTCCGCCGCCCGCTGCTCGGCCTGTTCGCCTCCGCCCTCACCGGCGAGGGGCGGCGCTGGTACGAGGACCCGGTACGGCGCCGTGCCTACTCCCGCGCCAGCTGGATCTGGGTGGCGCTGTTCGGCTTTCGCCTCTCGATTCAGCTGCCCCTCTACCTCAGTGGCGCCGTCGGTCCGCTCGCGATCGCGCGAGTGATCACGGGTCTGCCGCTGTTCGCGCTCGGCCTCTGGTTCTCCTATGTGCTGCTGCGGCCGACGATCGGCCAGGATCTGCGCCTGCCGAGCCGCGGCTAGCGGGCGCCGGCTGCAACGGCGCGCGTGATTCGCTCGCTCAGGAGCGCCGCGTCGGCTTCGGAGACGGTGCGGAGCTGGCCCTGGAAGGCGAGGTGCCAGTGCTCGAGCGGCCACTTCGCGAGGTGCTCGAGCTTGCCGAGAAGCGACTCCGCCGGGACAAAGTCCTCCTCGGCCAGGATCGCGAGCGGCTCGGAGTGAACCCGCCACGGGTAGTCCTCGCGCTTCTTCTTCTTGCCCTGCGGCCAGATCGGCTCACGATCCTCGAACATCGGCGAGACGGCCCGCGCGATGCCGCCGAACGCCTGCACGCCGGTCACGTAGAAGACCACCACGTCGCCGGGCTCGAACTGCTCCGCCTGCCTGATTCGCCGCTCCTTCAGGCCGATCACGTCGAAGCCGCGCTCGACGTTGATCCGGAAGTTCTCGAGGGAGCCGGTCAGGATCCAGGTCTTCGCGGGCGCGGGGGCGTCGGCCACCGCCCGATCATAGGCCGAGGGCCCAGCTTCTAACCCGCAGCGGCGTCGGGGGCGGCCCCCGCCTCCGCCTCCTCGAGCTGCGCGTAGAGCCCCTCGATCGCTTGCTTGGCAGCCTCGTGCCGCTCGCCGGCGCGGCGCGAGCGCCCCGCCGACGACCAGGCAGTGGGGTCGGCGAGCTCGTCCTCGAGGGCCCGTAGCTCCCGCTCCGCGGCCTCGATCTCGTCCTCCAGCGAGGCGACGCGCCGCAGCGCGTTCTTCGACGGCCGCGCCGGCGCGGCCCGCTCCGCCTTCCCCTCCGCTCCCGCCGGCGTTCGCGCGCTCGCGGCCGCGGCCTCAGCCGCCGCGCGCTCGTCGCGAGCCCGCTGATACTCCGCCCAGCCGCTCGCGTAGCTGCGCAGCTCACCCGCCTCGCAGATGAGGGTGCGGCTGCCGACCGCGTCGAGCAGCGCGCGGTCGTGGGAGACCAGGATCACGGCGCCCTCGAACGCCGAGAGCGCGTCCTCGAGCGCTTCGCGGCTCTCGATGTCGAGGTGGTTGGTCGGCTCGTCAAGAATCAGCACGTTGGCTCCGGAAGCCACGAGGATGGCCAGCGAGAGCCGGCGCTGCTCACCCCCTGAGATGTCGTCGAGGCGCTTGTCGACATCGGTGCCCGAGAAGAGGAAGCCGCCGAGCAGATCGCGCGCCCGCTGGCCGGTGAGGCCGGTCTCGCGCTGCGTGGCCTCGAGGATCGTCCCCTCCCCCGCCGCCGTCTCCGCGTGCTGGGAGAGGTACCCGAGCCGGACCTTGTGGCCCACCCCGATCTTTCCGGCCGCGGGCTCCCGGCGACCGGCGAGCGTTTCGATCAGCGTCGTCTTGCCGGCGCCGTTGGGGCCGACGAGGACGACGTGCTCGCCCCGCTCGATCAACAGGCTCGCACCCTCGAGCAGGGTTCTCCCCGGCACCTCGAGCCGTAGGTCCTCCACCTTCAACACGACCTTTCCGGACCGCTCAGGGGCGGCGAAGTCGAAGCGCAGGCTCTTGCGGTCGCGGGGCTCGCGGACGGCCGCGTCGCGCTTGACGCGCTCGATCTGCTTGACCCGCGACTGGGCCTGGCGGGCCTTCGTTGCCTTGTAGCGGAAGCGCTCGACGAACCGCTCCATCCGCTCGATCTCCGCCTGCTGGCGCTCGATCGCCTTGCCCAGCGCGATCTCCCGGGCGGCCTGCTCGGTGCGCCAGGCATGCCATGGACCGGAGAAGAAGCTGCCCCGACCCGCCTCGAGCTCGAGCACCGACGTGCCCACGGCTTCGAGGAACCAGCGGTCGTGAGCGACGAGGACGACCGCGGCGTCGAGGCCCGTCAGGTAGCGCTCGAGCCACTCCAGCGAGGGGATGTCGAGGTGGTTCGTGGGCTCGTCGAGCAGGAGCAGGTCGGGTCGGGTCGCGAGGACGCGCGCCAGCGAGGCGCGGGTCAGCTCCCCGCCCGAGAAGGTCGAGAGCGGGCGGGCAGCCTGCTCGTCGTCGAAGCCGAGGCCGGCCAGGACGATCAGGACCTCATCGCGCCAGCGGTAGCCGCCGGCCAGCTCGAGCCGCTCCTGGGCAGCCGAGTAGGCGGAGAGCGTGCCGGCCGCGTGGTCGCCATCGGACATCCGCGCCTCGAGCCGCTCCAGCTCCGCCTCCGTCTCGAGCATCTCGCTGCGACCCGAGAAGACGTAGTCGCCGAGGGTGAGGGCGCGCTCGCGGGGTGGCCGCTGGTCGTGGAGGGCGACCTTCGCCCCCTTGCCCAGCGCGAGGCCACCGGACTCCACCGGGAGCTCGCCGGCGAGGATCCGGAGCAGCGTCGACTTTCCCGCCCCGTTTCTGCCCGAGAGCGTCATCCGGTCGCCGGGCTCGAGCTTGAACGAGATGTCCGAGAACAGCGGACGGCCTCCCATGTGGACGCCGAGGTTCGATGCGATCGCGATGGCCATGGAAGCTCGCGAAACTACCGATCGCCCGATCGCCGGCCGGATCGCTCCCTCGGACTCCGTAGATTCGGGCTCGCATGCGCGCAGCCTGGGCAGTGACGAAGCGAACGCTGGTGTCGTTCTACGACGACCAGTGCACCCACCACGCGGCGGCGATCACCTACTACGCCCTGATGTCGCTCTTCCCCGCGGTCCTGCTCGCGCTCTCGATGCTGGCGCTGATCGGCCAATACCCGGAGACCTACGACTCGATCATCGGCTACCTGCGCGACGTCGTCCCCTCCGAGACGCTGGCGCCGCTCGACACCTCGCTGCGGGAGGCCCTGCAGCAGAAGGGCACCGCGCTCACGGGGCTGGTCGTCTCCGTCGCCCTGACCCTCTACGGGACCACCGGGGCGCTCGAGGCATCCCGGCGCGCCCTCAACGTGGTCTTCGAGGTCGACGGTGGGCGGAGCTTCCTGCGCCGCAAGTCGATCGACGTCGGGCTCACGTTCGCGCTGATGGCGCTGATCCTGGCGAGCATGATCATGCTCTTCGTCGGAGGCGCGCTCGCCGAGGACATCTTCGGCTTCGTCGGCCTGGGCTCCACCGCGGCGGAGATCTGGAGCGTCGCCCGCTGGCCCGGCGCCCTCGCCACGACGATGCTCGTCTTCGCGATCCTCTACTACGTCAGCCCCGACGTCGAGCATCGCTCGTTCCGCTGGGTCACCCCCGGCGCCATCGTCGGGGTGCTGCTCTGGCTGGGAGCCTCCGTCGCCTTCTCGGCCTACATCTCGAGCGTCGCCGACGTCAGCGCCATCTACGGCACGTTCGCGAGCGCCATCGTCCTCGTCGGCTGGCTCTGGCTGACGAACGTGGCGCTCCTCTTCGGCGCGGAGCTCGACGCCGAGATCGAACGGCAGCGGGAGCTGTCCGAGGGGGTGCCCCCCGCCGAGACGATCGACCTGCCGGCCAAGACCGGCTGAGCGCCGTGGCGCTCAGCCGCCCCGGTGATCGCCGCGGTGGTCGCGAATCTCGATGTCAGGGTTGCGCTCCGGCGGCGGCTCGCTCGTCGACGGGGGCGCCGGGGCGGGAGCGGGCGGATCGTCGCCGTCGAAGCCGGAGGGGCCGCGAGGATCCGAACGCTTCTCGTAGGGATCGGGCCACTCGGTCGGATCGGGCTCCCCGACCGGGTTGCTCAGGTCGTGGTGCGGCTCCTCGGAGGGGTCGCGCGCGAACTCCTCCTTCTCCTGCTCGTCACGGTGCTCCCCGGGCGGCCGATCCATGGCCTGGGCATGCCCGCGACGCCACGACCTCAAACGACTCCGCGGCCGCGGAGTCAGGCGAGTGAGAACTCGACCACGCGGGCCACCGGATCGACGCGCTTCAGCCGCACCGAGACCTCGCTGCCGGGCTCCGGGCACTCCCCCTCGATCCGCGCCCGGACGGCCGGCTCGCGCAGCTGCAGGAGCCCCTCGTCGACGACGATCGCCGGAAAGCTCTCCCCCTCGCGCCCCTCGAGCAGCAGCGCCTCGACCAGGTCGACGACGCCGCGCTCGACCGCGCCCGCGCGCCGGGCGCCCGCCGCCATCGCCTCCGGGAGGACGGGCAGGCCGGCGCGGACCCAGTCGGGCACGGGGGTGCCGGCCTGGGAGGCGAGGCAGCACTCGCTCACGTAGCGATCCTGAAGGCGACGCAGGGGAGCGGTCGCGTGCGCGTAGTTGGCGGCGATCGAGAAGTGTCCGGGGTCGGCCGGGGGCTCGCCGTCGAAGACCGTGTAGCCGGCGCCGCGACCCACCCCCGTCGCCTCGTGCATGAGCGCGGCATGGGACGGCTCCGTCACGTCGAGCCCCCGCAGCCACTCGTCGTAGTCCATCCCCTCCGCCCACTCGACCCCGAGCGCCTGGGCCTGGCGCCGGAGCCTATTGAGGGCGCGCTGCTCCGGCGGCGGCTGGGTTCGGAGGATCCCGGTTCCGCCGCGCAGCATCAGCTCGGCCGCGGCCATGCCGGTCAGTAGGGAGATCTGGGCGTTGTGGTCCTCGCTTGGGAGCGGAACGCGATAGCGCACGGTCCATCCCCCCTCGCCACGGGTGACCTCCTGCTCGGGCACGTTGAGACGCACTCCACCCCGGGCGCGCTCGATGGCCTCCCTCCGCTCCCCCACCTCGCGCAGCAGCGGCTCGAGCTCTGCCGGCACGTCGGCGTAGGTGTGCTGGGAGACGCTGCGGACCTGGGCCCGCTCGACGTTCGTCTCGACGAGCTCGCCGGAGCCGTCGACGCCGAGGGTCCAGAGGACCGCCGGCCGCCACTCTCCCGGCAGCAGGCTGGCCACCCCCTCCGAGAGGATCGGCGGATGGAGGGGCGTCTTGTGATCGGGGGCGTAGACGGTGACGCCGCGGGCGTGCGCCTCGGCGTCAAGCGGGCCGCCGGGCGCGACGAAGAGGCCGACGTCGGCGATCGCATATCGAACCCGATGTCCCTCGCCGTGCCGCTCGATGTGCAGCGCCTGGTCGAGGTCCTTCGAGCCGGGCGGATCGATGGTCACGAACGGGATCTCGACCCGCTCACCGGGAGTCTGGGTGCGCGCGGCGGCGTCGGTGGCCTCCGCCTCGGCTTCCGGGCTGAAGCCCTCGGGGACGCCCGCCTCCTTGCGGATCGCCTCGAGCCCGTCCCGCATCGCCGCGGCGGGATCGATCCTGATCCGCCGGGCGGGCATCGCGGGAGCGTACCGGGAGGCTGAGGACGGTCCGCGAGACGGCCGCCGGCCTCAGCGGCCGGGAGGCCGGTCGATCAGCGGCCGCAGCCGGTGTGCAGCCGTTGACCCCGTAGCCGGTCGAAGCGGATCTCGAAGGGCAGCTTCACCCTGACCGGGCAGAACCCGCGCCGTCGCAGGACGACCTCGCCCGATCCCTCCCCGTGGAGCTTCAGGCCGGTGCGCTCGAAGCGGATCAGCTCCTCGGGTGGGCGCACGAAACGGAAGCCCATCGCCCACGCGCGGCCCTTGCGGGCGACGGTTTCGAACGTCCAGTGCGGATCGAGGGCGGGAGGGGGACGGAAGAAGCCCCAGTCGATCGCGCTCGCCAGATCGGCGCGCCAGTAGGGCCAGTCGTGGATCCCCTGGTGGGGGTCGTAGGTGACGTCTACGCCGGCATCCTCCGCCGCGCTCACGAACTCGTCCGCGTGCTGGCGGAGCTCGGTCTCGGCGGCCTGGCCGAACACGTTCGACAGCTCGTCGGGGCGAGCCGGATCCGGCGTGCCGTCCCCGGCGGCGACGTAGAGCCGGGTGTGGCGAAGATTTCCGACCAGCGCCTTTGGGTTGTGTCCGCGCCAGTAGAACTCCTGCGCCTCCGGGTCCCCGAAGATCGCCTCCTTGCTCTGACCCGTGGCGAAGTCGAAGGCCTGCTGGTAGGACTTTCGCTGGATCGAGAGCGTGCCCGAGAAGGCGGCCGCGGAGCCGAAGTACCCGGGTCGCTGGGAGGCGTAGAACATCGCGCCCTCGCCCCCCATCGACAGGCCGGCAAGCGCGTGCCAGCGCCGGCCGGGCTTGATCCGCAGCCGGCGCTCCACGTAGGGGACGAGCTGGTCGAGGTGGTAGCGCTCCCACGTCGGATTGCCGCGGCGGCCGTCGTTCCACCAGTTCGTGTAGAAGCCGCGATCGCCCTCGGGCATGACGATGATCCCGTCGAATCCCCGGGCCGTGTCCATCAGGTCGCCGTTCGCCGGGTTCGGCCACGAGTCATAGGCATCGCCCTGCCCGTGCATGAGGAAGAGCACCGGGTAGTTGCGGTCGCGATTGCGCTTGCGGTGGTAGCCGGTCGGGAGGTAGACGTCGGCGCGCAGCGCGTTCGGCCGCTCGGCCACGCCGGGCGGCTCGTTGTAGGAGCCCGACGGCGCCGCGGAGGGATCGACGAAGCGGCTCTCCGAGACGCCGGGCCCCTCCCAGGTGACGATGCGGGCGGCGTGAGCGGCGGCGGGCGCCAGAAGCGCGAGCAGCGAGACCACGAGGGCTGAAATCAACTGGCGGGCCGAGGGCACAGGTACAGGGTAGGCGGGTCAGCCGCCCTCCGCGCTGATCGCCGGTCCCGAGCTCATTCAAGGGTTTCGGTCGTTGGCCGATGAGTGTTGTGGATGTATCGAGCTCGACTGAGCTCGCATGGGACGCCCCGTCGTCGCCGTGGTCCGTTACCCCCACGCCTGGAGGCACCCGTGAGAAGTTCCGCGATCCCCGCCAATTACGCGATGTGCCGAAGGGAGGGGAAGCGTTCACGACCCCTCACGGGTCTGGTCACCGGCATCGCACTTGCATTCGCCGCCATGCTGGCGTTTGCGAGCAGCTCGCAGGCGGCGACGGCGGTAGGCCTCGGAACGGCTGACAGCTTTGCGATTCTGGCCGGCGCCGGGGTCACGAACACCGGCCCCAGCGTGGTCAATGGGAATCTCGGTACCTCCCCGAACCCTTCGGTCACCGGCTTCGGGGGGGCGCCCGACGGAACCGTGAACGGGTCGATCCACCAGGACGACGCCACCGCAGCGCAAGCCCAGGACGATCTGACCGTGGCTTACAACAACGCGGCGGGACAGGGCCCCGCCACCACGCTCGCCACCGAGCTCGGCGGCCAGACCTTGACGCCCGGGGTCTACGACTCCAGCTCGGGAACCTTCGGCATCACCGGAACGCTCACGCTCGACGCCCAGGGCGACCCGGATGCCGTCTTCATCTTCAAGACGGCGAGCACGCTGATCACCGCCTCGGGTTCTCAGGTGCTGCTGATCAACGGGGCCCAGGCGTGCAACGTCTTCTGGAAGGTCGGCTCTTCGGCAACCCTTGGCACGAACTCCACCTTCGTCGGGAACATCCTGGCGCTGCAATCGATCTCAGTTAAGAGCGGGGTCACGGTGAACGGCAGGCTGCTGGCCCGCAACGGCGCCGTGACGCTGATCAACGACACCGTCACGCGAGCCGCTTGCCAGACCGCTGGTGGCGGTGGCGGCGGCGGTACCGGGGGTGGCGGCGGTGGCACTGGCGGTGGCACTGGCGGTGGCACTGGCGGTGGCGGGCCGCAGGTCCACATCATCAAGCCACCCAGCACCGGCGGCCAGACGGGCGACAACCGCTGCATCAGCCACGGCTTCAGAGCGAGGTTCAGGATTCAAAGCCCCTCGCGGCTGCGCCGGGTCGAGGTCTTCCTGGACGGCAAGGTGATCAAGCGGAGCACCAGCAAGAAGTTCTCGGTCTGGATCAAGGCCCGCGGTCTGCGCTCGGGACGCAACACGATCCGAGTGGTCGCCGTTGACGTCAACGGCCGGCGCGACGTGGCCAAGCGGAGCTTCCGCCGCTGCGCCTCGGCGGCGCCCAACCCTGACTTCACGGGCTGAGCTCGGTCACGCCGTGATCGGCGCCAGCAGATCGGGCTCGGCAACAACCGAGGCCGCATCGCGGACCCGCCTTGGAGCCCTGGCCTTCGCCCTGCTGGTGGCGTTCGCGCTGCCGGCCTCGGCGAGCGCGGGCAGTCCGCCTGCCGTCGACGGCAGCGTCCGCCTCTCGAACGAACGGACCTTGACGCGCTGGGCGCACCCCGTCGAAGCGGCTCCGATCCGCAGGATGCCGAGGCAGGGCGCGCGGAGGATCGTGGCCACCCACTACAGCACCGAGGATGGATTCGCGGAGGTCTACCTGGTCTTGCGCAGCTGGAGCGACCCGAAGGGGCACGGCTGGCTCCAGGTCCGGATCCCAATGCGCCCGAACGGTCGGGTGGGGTGGGTTCGCAGCTCGGCGCTCGGCCCCCTCTACCACGTGCGGACTCAGCTGGTCGTGGACAAGTCGAAGCACCGCGCAACCCTCTACGAGCGGGGTCGGCAGATCTGGAACGCCCCGGTCGGGATCGGCAAGCCGCGGACCCCCACACCGACGGGGCGCTTCTGGATCCGCGAGAAGTTCAGGACATCCGACCCCGGCGGCCTCTATGGGCCCGTGGCGTTCGGCACCAGCGACTACTCCGTTCTCACCGACTGGCCGGGCGGCGGGGTCATCGGCATCCACGGAACAAACGAGCCCGGGCTGATCCCCGGCGCGCCGTCCCACGGCTGCATCAGGGTTCGGAATCGCGCGGTGCGTCAGCTTTGGCGCCTGATGCCGATCGGCACGCCGCTTCTCATTCGTCGGTAGCAGAGGCACGGCCCGCCTCCCGCGAGCCGAACGTGGTTGGCAGCTCGGCTAGCGGCCCAGCGTGCGCAGGAACTCCCGGGCGGCGTTGGGAAGCTCGGCGAGTAGCTCCCGCACGTCGTTGAGCCCGGCGCGCAGCTCGGCGTCCCCGGACTCGATCGGGAGCATCGAGTCCTGCAGCTCGGCGATCCCACGGTCTGCGGCAGCCGAGGCCGTAAGGGCGCCCTCGACGAAGGCCTTGACGCCCTGTGACCTCCGGCCCGGCGACGGCGAGTCGAACTCGCGGCGGGCGAGGCCGATTCGCTCGGCGAATTGAGCATGGGCGCGCTTACCCCGGCCGTAGGCCTTCTGCACCGGCCGGTAGAGCTCGGCCTCGAGGCGATCGGCGGGGCCCACTGATAGCAGTCCATAGGCCTCTCCCAGGCACGCCACGGCGAACGCGATGCGGTCGATCGCATCGCCGAGCTCGGCGAGGATCCGCTCCCTGGCTTCGCGCTCGGTGATCGCCACGCCCTGAGGTTAGTCGTGGCCGCTCGGAGGGAACGCCCAAGAGGAGTCGCCGCTAGCCGTCGTTCGGGACCAAGGTGGCCACCGTGAGGCCGCCGGCCCTTTCGCAATCGTCTCGAGGTCGAAACGCGCGCGGATTCCGACGTGAGTCGGTTGCCTCGCCCTCTTCGAGGCGAGGCATCCCGCGACGCTACTGCAGGCTCGTCGTGGCCACCAGGTGGTCGAGAACCGCGTTGGCGAGCGTCTTGAGCATCCCGACCTGATCGTCCGTCCAGACACGAGGTTGGTCGCAGATCACGCACAGGCTGCCGATCCCATGTCCTTCGCTCGTGATCAGCGGGATCCCCAAGTAGGCGATCACGTCCATCTCCCGAACCGCTGGATGAGTGCGAAGGACGGGATCGTGGCGGGCGTCGTTGATGACGAGCGGGTTGCAATCGATGGCGGGGTGCTTGCAGAAGGAGTAGTCAAGCGATGACTGCCCTCGGGAGGCCCAAGGCTCCTTCAGCCCTGGAGCGCTCGCGAACACCTGACGATCGGCATCGACCAAGCTGATCAGGGCGACCGACGCGTTCAGAGTGCGCCGTGCCAAATCCGCGAGCTGATCCAACGCGGGATCGTGCTCGCCTTCGAGCAGGCCGGTTGCCCGTACGGCGGTCAGTCGAGCGGGATCACGCAGGTCGTCCTCGTCATCGTCAGGCGCCGAGCTCCGCCGCCTGCGGGCCCGCTCGGCCAGTTCCTCTATGGAGATCTCGACCTCGCGGTCCCCACGGCGAGCGGCCAGCGCGGAGACGCGGATGATCGCTGCGTCTCTGATCATCTGGGCGGTGCTGATCTCCTGGATGGCCGCCTCACGTTCGAGCATCGCCCAGAGATCCTCGTTGAAGCGAATTGTCGTCGCCCGCATCCCCACGCTCGACATTATGCGGGCTCTTGGCGACGTAGGCCGCGGGGGGTGCGAAGAGCGTAGATCCTCCCCGGCGCAACCCCCCGGGCAGACGTTCGGTCTTTCCCTGCATCATCAATTTCTAATACATTCGTCCAATTTTTATACCGATACCGGCACCGATGGCGCTAGTGCCGATGAGATAGTCGTAGTCGACTGGGCTTGCTGCTTGACTCACAGGAAGCCCCTTAGTGACTACGGAAAATCCATGTCCTCGATTGACTCCCTGGTCAGACTGGACGTGTAGGGCTCGACGGGGCGCCTCCTCCCTGAGGCGCCCCGTCGGCGATTCCTCGCTTGGTGCGATAGCGCATACGGTTCCGCTTCTCGGCCCGGATCGCGAGCGCCAGTTCGGCCAGGTGCGGCACCTCCTGCAGCGCCGGCTCGGCGGGGCGCTCGAAGGTGAGCTCGAGCTCGCGGGCGTTCTCGGAGGCTTTCCAGAAGCCGAAGGTGCCGATCGATCCCGCCAGCTTGTGTGCCTCCCGCCGGGCGCGTTGCCTCAACTCGTCGTCGAGCGCATCGTCAAGGGCTGCCGCGATCGCCTCCTCCAGGACGCCGACGCCGGAGAGAACGCCGTCGCGCTCCTGCTCCCATATCTCGCGAATCAGAAGGGCCGTCTGCTCGTCATCGGCCGAGTCGCCCCCGGCGGGTGACGTCACCTCGATTCCCCGAGTGCCTCGCGAACCCGGGCGACGAGGTGTGCGGGATTGAAGGGCTTGGTCAGAAACTCATCGGCGCCGGCCTCCTCGGCCCGCTCGCGGTCGGAAGCCCGCTCGCCGCCCGTGAGCATGATGATGTGCGGTTGCCGGTCCAGCCGAGCGTCACCGCGGACGTCCCTGCAGAGCTCGTAGCCGTCCTTCTCGGGCATCTGCGCGTCCACCACCACCAGCCGCCGGAGCGAGCTCGCGGATTCGTCCCAGTCCCTGCTCGCCGTCCGCGGCGGCGGCCACCTCGAAGCCGGCCTGCTCGAGAGCGCGGGAGATGAGCAGGCGAATCGGCGCCGAGTCGTCGGCCACCACGACCGTGGCGGCAATCAGTCAGTCCCCCTGGCGAGGAAGTCCTCGAGAGACTCCGCGGGTTGGGGGCGGGCGAACAGGTAGCCCTGGCCGAATCGGCATCCAAGCGCCTCGATCCGTTCGAGTTGCGCCTCCGTCTCGATCCCTTCGGCGATCACTTCGAGACGCAGCGCCCGGGCGACCGCGATGATCGCCTCCACGATCGACTGGGTCCGCTCGCTCGCCAACCCGTCGACGAAGGACCGGTCGATCTTGACCCCGTTCAGCGGCAGCTGCTCGAGATATGACAGCGACGAGTATCCGGTGCCGAAATCATCGAGATCCAACCTGACGCCTCGGCGGCTGACTTTGGAGAGCATTCGCAGTTGCTCCGTGGGATGGCTGAGCAGAGCCGACTCCGTGATCTCCAGCGTCAATCGATCCGCCGGCAGCCCCGTCTTCTCAAGCGCCTCGCTGACGATCATGGCGAGATCGGTCGCGTTCATCTGGCGAGCCGAGACGTTCACGGCCATCGACAGGTCCAAGGCAGGAAATGCCCCTCGCCACGCAGCGGCCTGTGCGCATGCCTCCAGGAGCACGAAGCGCCCCAGCGCGCCGATCAGGCCGCTCGCCTCGGCGATCGGGATGAACGTCGATGGCGGGATCGTTCCGAGCTCGGGGTCCTCCCACCTCAGGAGAGCTTCAAAGCCGACGATGCTGCGATCGGCGAGCCGCAGCTTGGGCTGGTAGAAGACTCGGAGCGTTTCGCATTGGATCGCCATCCGCAGCGCGTTCTCAACCCGCATGCGCTCGAGCGCATCGGCGCGGAGCGAATTGCCGCCGAGGGCCCGCACCTGGTCGGGCAGCTCTCGGGCTTCCCGGGCTGCCGCGCTCGCTCCCTCCACCAGACCCTCGGCGGTGTCGGTGGTGTCTGCAAGCGCGATGCCGATGCTCGGGAGTGGGTGCAGGGACTCCCCCTCCACCTCGACCGGCTCGAGGAGCAGCTCCCGGATCCTGTCGGCCCATGCCAGGGCCTGGCGCTCGCTCGAGACATCGCCCAGCAGAGCGAACTGATCGTCCTCCAGCCGGCCCACCACCGCCGCTTCGCGAACGCCATCCTTGAGCCGCGCAGCGATTGCGATGAGCAGCTTCTTCTCGACGTCCCGGCCGAGGCTGGCCTTGACCAGATCTAGGTTGGCGATGCCGATCGCCAAGATCGTCACCATGCGATCCGTTGTCGTGCGCAGGGCTCTCTCGGTGAGGATGACGAACTGATCGCGGTTGGCCAGGCCGGTCACCGGGTCGTGCTGCAGCGCGTGAGCGAGGCGGCCGCGAAGCTCGATCTCCCCTGATGCCGCCTCGGCGAGCTGCTCGACGATCGCCATCTGCTGACGGCTCCAGCGGCGCGGCTTCGTGTCGATCACGCAGAGGGCTCCGTAAGCCTCCCCCGTGCTGGCTCGAAGCGGCGCTCCGGCGTAGGAGCCCGCTCCGAGCTCGGTCGCGGCTCGGTTGTCGCGCAGCGCCTTCTCGTCATGGGTGTTGTCCATCGCCAGCGGCCCGTCCGCGCTGACGACGTGCTGGCAGATCGAGTAGGAGAGCGGGGTCTCGCGCCGCGATGCCCAGGGCTCCGTGAGCCCGACCGCGCTCTTGAAGTACTGGCGGTCCTCGTCGACGAGCGAGATCAGCGAAACCGGCGCGTCGAGCAGCTCTGAGGCGAGGCGCGTCAGCCGGTCGAACGAGTCCTCGGGCCCGGTGTCGAGCAGCCCGGTGCCCCGCAGGGCGGCCAGCCGTGCGGGGTCTCGTACGGCCGCCGCTACCGATTCCGGCTCCGCCGGCGCGGATCCCGCGCCCGCGCCCGCGGGATCCGCAGGCGAATCAGAGCTTTCGGCGACCTCAAACATCCACGATCTTGGCGCGGACCTGCTCGGCTACCTCGGGCGGGATCTGATCCATGCCGTGCGCCTCTCGCGCATGCTCAGCGACCTGCTGCATCAGGTCGGCCTCGCTCTCGGCATGGAAAACCGCCTCGCAACCCGAAACCACGGACCCGCATGCAAGCTGCTTCATGAGATTCCTCCTTCGAGGATGGTTGAGTCGATCGGTGAACTGAGCTGCCAAGAGACGACAGTGATTCCGCTACCGCTTACGCCAAGCTGAAGAACGCGACTTCGTGACCGTTCTTCCACCTCCCCTTACTATCGGCCCGCAGGAGAGATCCTTGAAGGGTCCTGCGGGCCTAAGCGGGGATCGGATTACCGGTAGCGGTTCCGCCTACCCAGCGAAGCGAGCTTGGCGCTGCCCATCCGTAGCGTCGTCATCGGACCTGTCCGCGCTCTGGCCTAGCTTGCCTCTCGGTGAGCAAGACGGCGGATGGAGGCGGCCGCACCGTCGTCGTGATCGGCGAAGGCGACCTGAGCGACGAGGTCGCGACCGCGCTCGAGTCAGCCGGGGCCGGGCGTCGAGCGCCTGCTCCAGCCGGACGAGGACGAGGTCCGCAAGGCGCTCGAGGGTCGCGCTGTCGACTCGGTCGCCGTGGTCGTGCGCGAGGACGCCTTCGTCCTGCGGATGGCGCTGATTGTCCGGTCGGTCTCCGAGGAGGTGCCGCTTTTGCTGACGATCTTCGACCAGACGATGGCGGAGCAGGTCGTCGGGGAGGTGCCGAACACGCAGGTGACCTCGCTCGCCGACATCGTCGCGCCCTCCCTAGATGATTGATTCCTAATTGCCGAGCGGCTCCAGGGAGCCGCCGGCAGGCGAGGGAAGCAGGCGAAGGGCGCCGAAGGAAGGCGTTGCTAACAGCAACGACGACCTAGGAGGCCACGTGCACGCC
>JAABUR0100001395.1_pt1 | contig 43338 bp, 37 predicted proteins | sample 5560091 | NCBI WGS metagenome assembly JAABUR01 (sample SAMN10711879, study PRJNA513375) | rock metagenome | isolation source: Antarctica rocks | place: Antarctica: Victoria Land, University Valley sud | reverse complement strand
GAAGACCTTGACCCCTGCCGCGTGGGCCGGGGCGACGAAGGGCGTCGGGTCGGCGAACGAGTGGTTGATCGCCGCCACCCCCGCTTCCAGTGCCACACGGGCCAGCTCCTCCGTGTCCGGGAACGAAGAGATGAAGCCCACCCCGAAGGGACGCGCGGTGAGCGACCGGGCGATCCGGACCTGCTCCCGCAACCACGACGCGCCGTCAGGGTTCGTGCCCCCGATCATCCCGAAGCCGCCGGCCTCGGAGACCGCGGCGGCCAACTCGCCCGTCGCGGTCCCGGCCATCGAGGCATTGAGAATCGGGTGCTCGATGCCGAGCAACGTACAGAGCGGAGTGGTGATCATGCACGGCCTCCGTGGTCGGCGGGCTGCCGAGGCTGATGTCAACGGCACGAACGCGCTCCGACCCATGCCGGTGCCTGGCGGATAGCTCAGCATAGCCTACGCGCGCACCGTTAAGCGGGTCCTCCGCCCCTGATAACAGCCCTTATCAGGAGGGAGGCGGTTGAGAAGTCTGCTCGCTATCTGGGGCGGCCGTCGGGCACTCCTGTGACCGTAGCGGGGGCCAGACGACGCCTGCGGCACGCAAGGATGTCGTATGCGGCCCAGATGGTGATGACCGCGCCGGTGACGAAGGACCTGATCAGCCAGAGCGCGGAGGGTCCAGACATGACCGTCGCCCACCGTCACCATGTAGATTAATCACCACGATCAGGGGCGGACCACAGCAGTCCGCCCCTGATCGTTAAGGTGCTAGGGTCGCGCCTTGCACAGGCACGTTGGCCCGCGCCCCTTCTGTTACGTGTCTCTGGGTGTGGCTACGGCACCGGTGTCCCGGCCATCGGCGTCGCAGCCCCTCCCTCAGGCGGCCCCACGCTGGTCGCTACCAGAACGGCCGGCTCTTGCCCATCGTTCCGCAGCTCGCCCGCGGTGCTGGGGGGGAAGACGGCCGAATCACCCGCCCCCATCGTGAACTCCGTGTCGGCGGCGATCTGCTCCAACGCCGGCGGTCCACCCTCCTGGGCTCCTGGGGTGGAAAACGCCGCCACCGTGGCCGCGCGCAGCACCTGCATGGGCGCCTCGACCCGCACGGTGAAGGTCCCCGATTCGACGTACGCCAAGGCCACGGAAGGATCATCCGCCGTGACGGCGAAACTCACCCCGGGATCGAGCGCGAGGCGGAAGTAGAACATCTCGGCTGGGGTTGCCGGGAGTGCCTGGGTTGTGCCAAAGCCGAGCGGCGTAAAGGTCACGCCTTCTGGTGGTTGCTCAAACTCATCAGCGGCGGGCGTCCCCTCTTGGGCGCGCGTGATCAGGCTGCCCCGACCAACCACCAGCCCGACCAGGAGCACGATCAGAAGCGGGATGACGAGCGAGAACCGACGCATCGCGGGACCTCTCCTCACGGGACCGGGCTGCCTCCGTGGCAGCCACACCACCGGCTATCATCAGGCCAGTGGCCGCACGACGCAAGGGGCACCGCCAACGACGCCCCAACCCGGAGCCATGGGTCGGCAGCTGCATTCGCCTTCAAAGGGACAGACGAGTGGAGGCGACAAGGCTAGTGGCCCACGCCCCTGCGCCACTATTGCGCACCATGCGCGTGTCCGGGATGAGCGCCGCCCGCTCCGGCAACGGCGAGATGGGCGGCCCGAGCTAACCGCTTCTGCGTCCTGATCGTGGCCGTGTCTCGAGTCGTCGCTTTGCCCGCGAACGGCCATTCGGAGTGGCGCTGGCGACACCCCAGATAACAGCCCTTTTCTCAGGCCTACCTCGGTCAGATTGACGCTTGACACGAGCGGTGGGTTGTTCCTTTCCACGCGTTTCGTCGTAGGTCTTCGTCGCTATCTGTCGCGGCCATGACCGGCAGGACATGAGGAAGTCAATGCCGAGCCATCCTCATCAGGCGGCCCATTTCTGGGGCAGGCGAACCGTGAAGGTGCATCCTACTCACCGGATGAGGCAGCGTAACAAGGGCGACCCAGGACGCGGCCGGGTTCCAGATCCAGTTGCGCTTTGCCCACGCCATGTCCGAGATTGGAGATATCGACGTCCGCCTCGACGGCGACGTCAAGACGGAGGATCTGGCCGTTTGCTAAGCGGTTGAACTGCCCGTCGCAGCAACACACGATCGAAATTAGTCAAGACTATATTGAAAAATGTTAGTGTATATTCTAGACTTTAGCCTCATCGAAATTCCGGACTCAGTGAGAGGTTATGCACGATGCTCCCAGCCCGGCTCAACCCTGGCCGACTCAATCGCCGCATGCTGCTGCACCTCGGCGGAGGGGCCGGCCTGGTCGGAGCGTCGACGTTGGCGACCTTGCCAGGCATGTTGCGTGGTGCGAGCGCCGACGACGCGCAGCCAGCACATGATCACCCCAGCGGCATGATCATGATGCCAGGAGTGAACGGCGAGGTGGACCACGCCGCGAACGGGTTCAATCCGACCGATATCTTGACCGATTTCGACACCGGCGAGGTGAGCACACTACCCACCGGCCAGACCGTGCACGACTACACCATCGTGGCCGTGAACAAGGAGATCGAGATCGTGCCCGGCATCGTCTATCCGGCCTGGACCTACAACGGGCGCATCCCCGGTCCAACGATCCGCGTGCGCGAGGGCGACCGTGTCCGCATCAAGTTCTCCAATGGCGGCAATCACCCGCACAGCATGCACTTCCACGGCATCCATCCGGCGACCATGGACGGGGTGTTCGATGCGAAGTCTGGCCAGATTTCTCCGGGGGCAGAGTTCACCTACGAGTTCGATGCCGAACCGTTCGGGCTTCACCTCTACCACTGCCACACGGCGCCACTGGCCGCCCATATCTCGAAGGGGCTCTACGGCGCGTTCATCGTCGACCCCAAAGACGGCTGGCCGAAGGCCGACCACGAGTTCGTGATGGTGATGAGCGGCTTCGATATCGACTTCGACGGTGGGAACGACTTCTATGTGGTCAATGCCATCCCCTTCCACTACGACCACGACAAGCACCCGATCAAAATCAAGGTCGGGGAGTTGGTCCGCGTCTTCCTGGTGAACATCCTGGAGTTCGACCAGATCAACTCGTTCCACCTGCACGCCAACTTCTTCCACTACTACCCGACGGGCACCAGCCGGACACCGAGCGAGTTCACCGACACGATCGCCCTGATGCAGGGTCAGCGCGGCATCCTCGAGTTTCGCTACAAGTATCCCGGGCGGTACATGTTCCACGCGCACAAGACCGAGTTCGCGGAGCTCGGTTGGACCGGCGTCTTCGAGGTGGAGGAATAAAATGATCACGTCCACGGCGCCACCACCCAAGACCATCGGCCTGAGGACGGTCGCCCTCGTTCTCATCCCGATCTTGCTGCTGGCGGGGGTAATTGCGCTGTTCGTGCTGACCGACGGAGCCGGTCTGAAGGTCGACCCTGCCGCGCCGGTCGAGACGGTCCAGTACGGGCGCACGATCCTGCGGCCCGGCGAGATCGAGCTGCATCTGCGCAACACCAGCCCCCAGGAGCTGACCCTCGCCCAGGTCAACATCAATGACGCGATCTGGCCGTTTCGTGTGTCGACCGGCCCCGCCGTGCCCCGCCTGGGCAGCGCCGTCGTGACGCTTGCCTACCCCTGGGTGGAGGGAGAGGCCTACGCCATCTCCCTCTTCTCGTCCAACGCGGTCGCCTTCGACACCGAGATCGAGGTGGCAACGACGACCGCGACCGCATCGGGGAAGACGCTCTGGAGCTTCACCCTGGTCGGCATCTACGTCGGCATTATCCCGGTGGTACTCGGCATGCTGTGGCTCCCGGCGCTCAGGCGACTCGGGCCGCGCACCATGATGTTCCTGATGGCGGCGACGGTGGGCCTGTTGATCTACCTGGGCATCGACGCCACCAGCGAGGGGTTGGAGCTTGGCGGCAACCTGGGCGGCCCCTTCCAGGGCGTCGGCTTGCTGGGCATCGGGATTGTCGGGGCGTTCCTGCTGCTGGATGCGATCGGCCGCCGCCAGATGGGCGGCGGGCGGAGTGAGGCCGGGCAGCGGATGACCCTGGCGTCGACCATCGCGGTGGGGATCGGGCTGCACAACCTCGGCGAAGGCCTGGCGATTGGGGCGGCCTATACCGTCGGCGCGGCGGCGCTGGGAGCGTTTCTGGTGATCGGCTTCATCATCCAGAACATCACCGAGGGGTTGGGGGTCATTGTGCCGATCCTCAAAGACCGCCCCTCGCTGCGCTCCCTGACGCTGTTGGGCCTGATCGCCGGCGGACCGGCAATCGTCGGTGCGTGGGTGGGCGGACTCGTCTCCTCGCCGCCGCTGTCGGTCCTGTTCCTGGGGATCGGCGCCGGCGCGGTCTTCCAGGTAGCCTACGCCATTGGGACGCAGATGATCTGGCGGAAGGACGCGACGCGTCCGATGCCGTTGACGGTGTTCTCAGGGATGACCGCGGGGATGGTGATGCTCTACGTGACCGGACTGGTGATCAAGTAGCGGATGACGACCTGGAGCAGCCTGGGACCGACTGCCGCCGTCGACGTGCCGGTCAACAGACCGTCACTCGACGGCACCGCAACCGTACCGGGGCCGCACGAGACGACTGATGGTGGAGGAAGAGCGGGAGTGCCATATCATCATTCTGGTGGACCCTGTGGGCCGCGTTCCACGCGCCGAACGTTCTTGAGGGTGCTCGCTGGCGCGGGCGTGGTGAGTGCCGGGGTTGGCCTGGTTGGCTGCGGGGCGGCAACGGATCGTGTCGTCGCCATGGACGACGGGATGACGTTCGTTCCCGCTAATCTGGTCGTCAAGCTCGGGGAATCCGTTACCTGGCGCAATCAGAGCGGCAGCATGGTCCATACCGTGACCACCGATGCCGCGAAAGTCCTCGACCCGGCCAATGTGCATCTGCCGCGGGGTGGCGCCGCATGGGATTCCGGCTCGATCGCGCCCGGTCAGTCCTGGAGCCACACCTTTGCGACCCCAGGCGAGTACCGGTATTGCTGCCTGCCGCATGAGCTGGTCGGCATGGTCGGCACTGTCACCGTCGAGGACGCGTGATGCTACGCGGAGATTGGCGGTCACGACGCCGGCGGCAGGAGCCAGCGACCGACTCCGCGACTCGCGGCGCCGCGCTGGCGTGCCTGGCAGTCGTGAACCTGGCCGTCCCCTTCGCGGCGACATGAGCGCGGCGACCCAGGCTCCCGGACGGAGTTCGGCGCGCGTCTCGCCAGGAGGTGAGGCTGACCGCCAGGCGTATTACCGACCACGGGACCAGGCCGGGACGGCGACGGTCCAGCGCCAGGCCGAGCAGGTCGGTGTTGCCAGTCCCTCCGTCACCACCATGTTCCAACGCCTGGCGGAGCAGGGGCTCCGGCGCCACGCCCGCTCGCAGCGGGTGGCGCTGACCGGGGCCGGCGCGTGGATCGCCCTTGAGGTGGTGCGCTACCACCGGCTGCTGGAGCGCTACCTGGTGGAGACATGTGAGTCGGGCCCGGCGCGGAAGCAGCCGGCGACGTGGTCGTTGACCATGCCGACGCTTTGCATGAAGGCGTAGCAGATGGTGGTGCCGACGAACGTGAAGCCGCGCTGCTTCAGGTCGCGACTGAGAGCATCGGAGACAGGCGTGTGGTTCGGACGGTCATCGGCGGCGGGAGGTATCGCTCGCGTCGGCGGGGAGTCGCCGACGAACGACCAGAGGTAGCGGTCAAAGGAGCCCTGCTCGCGTTGAATCGCCAGGACGGCGGCGGCGTTGCGAATCGTCGCGGTGATCTTGGCTCGGTTGCGAACGATGCCCGGGTCGGCGAGGAACCGCTCGATATCCGCCGGGTCAAACGCAGCGACCCGCGCGGGGTCGAAGCCGGCGAAGGCCTTCCGAAATGCCGCCCGCTTGTGCAGGATCGTGCGCCACGACAGGCCGGCCTGGAACCCTTCCAGGCTGAGCCGCTCGAACAGGTCTTGGTCGTCGTGGCAGGGTACCCCCCACTCCTCGTCATGGTAAGCGATCATCTGCGGGTCGGTACCCGCCCAGGGACAGCGCGGGAGGTCGATGCTCATCGTCTCATCCCTCACGGCCAGGTGACCAATCGCCGCGTCCTCTCGTCCCTATTCCAGATCGACATCGATGCCCTGCTCACGGAGGCCCGCCAAGTGATCCGCGGCGATCCCGGTGTCGGTGACGATCCGTCGCACCCGGGTAATCGGCGCGACGCGGACGGTGGCGATGCGGCCGAACTTGGTCTGATCGGCCAGCACGGTGATCTCGCGGGCGGCGGCCATCACGGCCCGGTCGGTTTGCACCTCGGCCCGGTCGTCGGCCGAGAGCCCATAGTCGGGGTGAATGGCGGGGCTGCCGATGAACAGCTTGTCGGCGCGAAGATCCTCGAGCGCCTCCTCCGCCAGCGCGCCGAGAAGCGAGAGCTCCGAGTGGCGCAGCATGCCCCCAAGGAGGATGACGGTGACCGGGAGATAGGGGCCAGAGGTCCTGCTCGTCGACGTAGGGCACGCAGACCTGCCGAAAGCTGCGGCCACCGTCGGTGGAGCGCCACAGCTTGCGATTGACGACGAAGACGGTGTCTGGATCGCGCGGGTCGGCGAGGATGTGGCCGAAGTACCAGGCGCGGACCAGAAAGTTGCGGTCGCCGTTCAGCCAGGTCCAGGTCGCGCCACCGTCATCGGATCGGTAGATGCCGCCCTCCACCCCATCGATGAGCGCCCAGACTCGCCCGGCTCGCACCGGTGAGGCGCTGATCCCGATCCGGCCCAGTGGACCCGCCGGGAGACCGGGATTGGCGGTCAACTCGGTCCAGGTGTCCCCGCCGTCGACCGTCTTGAAGATACCGCTGCCCGGTCCGGCGGTCGTGTGCCGCCAGGGGAAAATGCGCGCCTCCCAGATCGCCGCGTAGAGGACGCGCGGGTTGCCATGGTCGATCGTGAGGTCGATCGCGCCCGCGTCCGGACCGCGAAAGAGGACGCGTTCCCAATGCTGGCCGCCATTCCGCGACCGGTAGATGCCTCGCTCGTCGTTGGGACCGAATCGATGCCCGAAGGCGGCGACGTAGACCAGGTCGGGATCATTGGGATGGACCCGCACGCGGGCGATGTTCTGCGTGTCGGTCAGCCCCAGGTGGGTCCAGGTCGCACCGCCGTCGGTCGAACGGTAGGCGCCGTCGCCGTGGGTCACATTGCTCCGCAGACCGCACTCGCCCATCCCAACGTAGATCACGTTGGGATCGGCGTCGGCGATGGCGATTGCGCCAACGGAGGCGCGCCGGAAGAAGCCATCAGAGACATTGCGCCAGGTGGACCCGCCGTTGTCGGTTTTCCAGACGCCCCCGCTGCTCGATCCGAAGTAGAAGACCCCCCGGCGGCCGGGTGCCCGGCCACGGCCATTCCCCGGCCGCCGCGATAGGGGCCAACGAATCGCCACGAGAGCCCTGACAGCTCGGACATCCGACTCCCTTTCCCTGCGCTCACCGCGGGCGTCTAGCCGCCGCCTGATGACGATCGTTGTCATGGCCGGGAGTGTCGCAGAGGCGCTGGGTGGGGGCAAGAATGGCACGGGCAAGGCGGGGAAGTGATCAACAACGGACCAGGATCATGGCGCGCGACTGTCCACGGCCGGGGCACCTCTGAAGCTCTTCAGATCTGTGCGGGCGCGCGGTCGCTGCCGGTTTGGATCTGCACACCGGCGCCGTTGAGACGGTTTCGATGGTGATCGTCTCGGAGCGCCCTGTCCCGATCCGGAATACGAGATTCACGCCTGCTCGGAACGAGCACAGCCACCGGTCAGTGACCCCCCGGGCGCCGTCTTGCTTAACCTTTTGTTGACCTCCTGGTCCCGTCCGGTCGGTAGGATTCATGGGTTATCCTTGGTCTGCACCGACCCGGTTCATTACCCAGGCGAGGTTGTCTCATGAGACGCGATGTGCTCGTCGCCGTCGCCGTCTTCGCCCTCGCACTCTGGCAGAATCTAGCCCAGGTTCCGGACACGTCGTTCAACCCCGACGAATCGCGCTGGCTCCACCGTGCCCACTATCTCCGCGATGTCATACATCCATTCGGCCCTACCTGGAAACCGGGATACCTGACGCGTGGCCAGCCACCGCTCGGCTCCTATGCCACGGGGATCGGCTTGCTCGCCCAGGGGCGTGACCTCGCCACGAACGGCTCCTGGATCTACACCTGCCAGGAAGGCGTGTGCCGGACCGGCTTCCAGGAGCGGGCCGAGAACGTGGCCGCCGGCAATGTGCCATCGGCCGCCGACCTCCAGGCCGGGCGGCGAACGAGCGCGGTCGTCGGCGCGTTGACCGCTCTGGTCGTCTACCTCCTCGGCGCCCGTCTTACCAACCGAACTGGGGGGTGGCCGGTGCGCTCCTTCTGGCTGTTCACCCGTTCCAGTCCTACGTCTCCAGCCTGGCGACCGCCGACGCGCTGCTCGGCCTCCTGCTGGCGCTGGCCGGGTTGGCCGTCGCGCGACTGGCTGCCCGGCCAACCTGGGGGCGAGCCCTGCTGGTTGGCGTGCTGCTCGGGTTGGGGGGTGCGACGAAGCTGAGCCCGCTCCTCACCGCCGTGCCGCTCGCCGGGCTGGGGGCTGCGCTGCTGGCGCCGGCGGTCTGGTCCCGTGTTCGCGGGGGTGGATGGACGACGAGCCCGCGGCGCGATCCCCTCGCCGTCGGGCTGATCGCGGCGCCACTGGTGGCGTTCCTCGTGTTCATCGCGGTCTATCCGTATCTGTGGCCGGATCCGGTTGGCCGGACGGCGGACCTCTTTACCTTTCGCGCTCAGGAGATGCGCGCTCAGGGGAAGGACTGGCCGGTGCTGGCGGTGCCGACACGGGCGGATGCCCTGCGCCGGATCGGCGTCACCCTTGGCGGGGAGTCCGATGCGACGAGCCGGATCGCCGGGGCGGTGCTGCGGCGCGTCGGACTGAGCCCGGATGTCCCGCCGCTCGATCTGCCGCTGGCGATTGCCGGGGCGGAGGTGCTGGTTGCGCTGGCCGTGTCGCGCGGGGTGAGGAGTCCCCAGATGCTGGTCGTAGTGCTGCTTGGCGCTCAGGCGGCGATTACGGTCGCGGGGATGCGCTCAGGGTTCGATCGCTACCTGGTGCCGATCGCGCTGTTCGTCGCTGTCTCCGGCGGCGTACTCATTGGGCAGATCGCCGTGGGCGTGATGAAGACTGGCCGGGAGGCCATGGCGGCGCTTGCCTCATTGCCCACCCGGTGGGCGCGGCGAGGATCTCCTGGTGGGCATCCGGCCGCGCTCGATCGTGGTGTGCCATAGGGCCGGGGAGGTCGGCGTTCGGGTGGTTGATCGGACGCGGTGGAGTGGCGAGCGGACGGCACGCCAGGGGCGACCTTCGTTGGTCGGCGTCGAGGGGTGGGAGGCATTGCGGGGTGGTTGGCGACGGGAGTGGCCCGCCTGCGGCCGACGGGACGGTACAGGACACTCCCCTACAACTACCGCGAGGGGGATGGCGGGAGACGGCCACCGCGATGGCGACCGGGACGGCGGGGGGTAGCGACCGGGACGGCGGGGGTAGCGACCGGGACGGCGGGGGGCCGGTTGGGGCGGCACGATGGAGACTCGTGAGAACTCGCCCGGGTCGGTGGGTGGGTGTTGTGGCGGCGGAACGGTCGATACGCAGACGATAACCTTCGACGCCCTGCCCGCCGCTGGTGCCCCGGACTACATCGTCAGATCGTGGGTTCGATGACGACCGCGAGCCGCGTGTGCCGGCCTGGACGCGTTGCCGCTGCCGTCGGACCGCCCCGGGTGTTGCGCGTCCTACACTTGCTCGCGGGGGTCGAGGGCGTCGCGCAGACCGTCGCCGACGAAGGTGAAGGCGAGGGTGATCAGACCGACCGCGACGCTCGGGGCGATTAGAATCCAGGCCTGGTTGCGGTAGGCGGTCTGCCCGGCCTGGATCATCTGGCCCCAGCTGGTGGGGAACGGCGCATTGAGACTGACATCGGGCCGGAGACCAATGCCCAGGTAAGTCAGCACTGCCTCGGCGATGATCGCGCCGGGGACGACGAAGGCGCCGGCGACGATGATCGGACCAAGCGCGTTCGGCAGGATGTGGCGGCCAATCAGACGCCATGTGTCGGCGCCGCTGGCGCGCGCGGCCTCGACGAACTCTTTCTCTTTGAGGGCCAGCGTCTCCCCCCGCACGAGGCGGGCAACCCCGGTCCAGTTGATGATCGAGAGGGTGACGAAGAGCAGCACGAGACCGTTGAGGGCCCGCCCGAGCGCCGTGTCCCCGAGCGAGATCTGCATGATGATGAAGAAGAGCAGGGCGGGAAAGGCGTAGACGACATCGGTGAAGCGCATCAGCAGATTATCGAGCCACCCCCCGGCGAACCCCGCCGCCACCCCGATCGGGACGCCGATCAACAGGATCACCGCCATCGGGATGAAGCCGACGACCAGCGAGATGCGGGTGCCGTAGACCAGCCGGCTGAAGACATCGCGGCCGTTGGAGTCGGTACCCAGCGGGTAGGCCCAGTCGCCGCTCTTCTTGGGGTTCGGATCGTCGACCCAGGCCGCCTGGCGGAACTTGCCCGCGGTGCGGAGGTTGCTCTCGACCGGGTTCTGCGGCGCGATCGCGGGGGCGAAGATCGCGACCAGGGTCAGCAGCAGCAGCAGGGTCAGCCCGGCCATTGCCATCTTGTTGCGACGAAACTGCCGCCAGGCATTGGTCCAGAGCGAGCGGCCGGGTTTCGACGGGACGATGGCGCCGAGACCCGATTCTTTCTCCAGGGTTGGTGCGGTTGGGGCCAGAATCGACATTGATGCGCTCCCTTCCGCTAGCACCTGGTATGCGCGTCGGGACCCGCGGCCGCCGGTCCCGACGCGCCGAGGGCGTTCACGATGAACCGGCGAAGACCGCTCGATGCTGAGCCCGGGCGACGTGAACGATCCGCGTTCCCACCATGCCAACGGATCCTCTGAAGGTACGGCGCCATGGAGCGACCCAACCGTTCAGCGTTGTCATACCACCCTCTAGCGCCGGACGCGGATGCGTGGGTCAACGAAGCCATAGCTCAGGTCGACGAGCACGTTGGCGAGCGCGACCAGCGCCGCGTAGAAGATCGCCGTCCCCATGATCACCGAGTAATCGCGCTTCGAGATCGACTCGACGAACTCTTTGCCGAGACCCGGCGCACCGAAGATCGACTCGATGATGATCGATCCCGTGACCAGGTCGGCAGCGGCCGGTCCGAGCACGGTAATGATCGGGATCAGGGCGTTGCGGAGCATGTGCCGGCTGATCACCCGGCCGCTCGCCAGCCCTTTGGCGCGCGCGGTTCGCACAAAGTCCTGCCGTTTGACCTCCAGCATGCTGGCGCGGGTCAGCCGGGCGATGTAGGCCATCGTTCCGAGCCCCAGCACGATGCCGGGCATGATGTAGGCGCGTCCCAGACCATGCCATTCATCGGGGTCGCGAATCGGTGAGATATGGAGATTCTGGCTCATGAACAGGATCAGCAGGAGCCCGCTGACAAAGGTCGGCACCGAGATGCCGATCGTGGAGGTGAAGAGACTGGCGTAGTCGAGCCAGGTGTTCTGGCGCAGGGCGCTGATGACGCCGAGCGGCATCCCGACCGCGACCGCAAAAACGATCCCGACCAGGCCAATCTTGGCCGAGATCGGGAACTTATGGACGATCACCTCCTGCACCGTTTCGGCCCCCTTGGATGCATAGGAGGGACCGAGATCAAAGCGGAAGACCCCGATCATGTAGTTGAAGAACTGCGTGTCCAGGAGGGCTCGGCCGAGCGTCAGCGGGTTGTCGACCCCCGCGTCACGCTTCTCCTGGAGCTCATCGGGATTAAACCAGAGCGGCTTATCAAGACCGAATCGCCGGTTGAGCGAGTCGACGGTCGCTTTCGGCAGCGTCTTCTCGCGGTCCCATGGACCGCCCGGCGCCCGGTACATCAGGAAGAAGGTGACCGCCGCGACCGTGATGACGACCGGGATCACCCAGAGGGTGCGCCGCAGCACGAACTCGAACATCGCGTTCCCTTCTTTTCGCGGCCGCCGCGCGTCGTGCGGATCGGGTCCGTTGAGACGATGGTCAGGATGGTTGCGTCACGAGATCAGAGCGATCGCTGATGGCTGTCAGGAAGATGGCGCGCGACGACGCGTCACGACGCGGACCCCCGCGTTCTGTCTCGAACCGTGGTGCGAACTCGCCACCCCTGCCGCCTGTGCGCGACGGTCGACAGGGCCGCATCATCGACGCGCCGCTTCCTCGGAGGTACGCATCGTCCCGGGCCGAGGATGGCCGTCCGGACCGCTTTGGCCTGGCACCGGGCCGCTCCGTTCGGTCCATCCTGGACGCTCTCAGCGTCTCAGGATGCTCGAACCGCTCGGCCGCATGGCTCCCGGTGCAGAACCGGCACTGGACGTGGCAACGGGCGGCAGGCCGAATGCCCGCCGCCAATCACCCCATCTATCCCAATCGTTATTCCGTGATGTCGATCGTCATCAGTGAGCCAAGGGAGCCAGGCCACTCGACCTCGCTGGCCGCCGGGGTGTAGCCGGTCACCTTCGGGTTGACGACGAAGACGCCCGCCAGGTTGTAGAGGAACGGGCTGGGCACGTCTTCGATCAGCATCTCGCCGGCCTGCTCGTAGAAGCCGATCCGCTTCTCGGGGTCAACCGTGGTATCGCCCTGCTTGATCAGATCATCGATCTTCTCGTTGCAGTAGCCGACGCGCTCAGCAAACGTCGACGCACAGGTCCAGTAGACGCTGAGCCAGTTCTGGGGATCGGGGTAGTCCTGAATCCAGCCACCGACCAGCACGGCCTGGGGATGGGTCGCGTTGTCCTTGCGCTCGGCGGTCAGCGTGGTGCCGTCGGTCGGCTCCAGCTTGATCTTGACGCCGAGGACACGCTGCATCTCGCCGGCGACGAATTCGGCGCGGTCGGAGGCGCCGGAGAGGTCGCTATTGAAGGCCAGCGTAATCTCGCCGAGCTTCTCGGCGGTGCCGTACTTCGACGCGGCCAGGGATGCCTTTGCGGCTTCCTCATCGTAGCCATATTTGTCGCTTTCGATATGGCCAGGGATCCCCTCCGGGATCCAGGTCAGCGTCGGAACGCAATCGCCGCTGCGAATCTCCGCGCAGTAGGTTTCCCGGTCGAACGCCTGGGAGAAGGCCTTGCGGACATTAACATCGTCGAACGGTGCCTTTTTCAGGTTAAAGGCGAGGGTATAGGTCGAGGCGGTCGGGTAGTTGACGTAGGCCTTGCTCAGCTCGGGATCGTCCTGAACCTCGGGGATCTGGGGCGGCTCCAGCTGGACGATGTCGAGGTCGCCGCTGCGGTAGGCCTCAAGAGCGACCGCCGCATCCTCGACGTAGCGGTACTCGATCCCGTCGAGTTTTGGCCGGCCCTGCCAGTAGGTGTCGTTCGCCTCGAAGGTGATCTGCTGATCCTCTTCGATGCCGGTGACCGTGAAGGGGCCGTTCCCGATGTGGTTCTCGGCCGTCTTCCACCAGTTGTCCGGGTCCTTGTCGGCGACCTCTTTCTTGACCGGGTAGAAGACCCAGGTGTAGGCGATGGTGTGGAAGTACGGCGCCGCCTGAGTGAAGGTCAGCTCCAGCGTGTTGTCGTCGATCACCTTGGCGCCCAGCTTCTCGCGGGCCGCGTCGTAGGCGGCCTGGTCGATCTCGGGGGCTGGTGTTCCCTCGTCGACCGCAACGGCCAGATCGGCGAAGTCGGCGCAGCCGACGATCTCGAAGAGAATCGACTGGTACTCGCCGGCGGTGTTCGGGTCGCAGGTGCGCTCGACCGCATAGCGGAAGTTCTCGGCGGTCAGCGGCGAGCCGTCGCTGTACTTCAACCCGTCGCGCAGGTGAAAGGTCAACGTCGTCGCGTCGGCGTTGTACTCCCACGTCTCGGCGGCGGCGGCGACCGTCTCCTGCTTCTCATTGAGCTTGGTCAGCCCCTCGTAGGCGAGGGCAAGGATATCGATCTCGTTGGTGTAGGAGCTTTTCTGGGGGTCGAAGACATCGGGATAGGTTGGGTGGTGAACGCGCAGGACCTTGCCACCACTCTGCGCCGCGACCGGCATGGTGCTGATAGCGAGCGGGACGATCATCGCGAAGACCGCGAGCAATGTCGCGAGCTTCAGCCACCGTGCGGGGACCCGTTGCATGCGATCCTCCTCCTCGATTCGCCTGGTCCCGACGCGCCCCATTGCACGCGGGAAACGTCAGGCAATTCGACGTAAAGCTAGACGACCCGTACCCCACCGTCAACATGCCCGAACGATCGGCCCGCTCGCTGGCGCCGGCACTTGTCTCCTGGAACTGGGATCACCAGTGGCTGTACGTCGCCGGGCCGGCTCTCGGCGCGGTGGTGCGGAGCAGGAGGGGACCGATGGAGACGAACGTCTTCGCGCAGACATCGGACGAGATCGAGACGATCATCGCGACGGTGAAGCCAGCCTCCGCGGAGGAGTGCCAGCCGGGCCGGTGCGCGGTGTGAAAGATACCACCGGCGGATGCGTAGACGTACCGATTGCGACCGTGCCCACCGAGGGGCCGTGGTTCCCCCGCGAGCGCTCGGGTTGACCCGCGCCAGATCACCGCTCCCAGGGCCTCCCAACTCGTCTCGATCGCCACATCTACCGTTTGACCGGCCACGAAGCCTGGCCCGAGCCCGATCGTGAGCGGGGCCATTCGCCGGCGAGCCTGGGGCCGCTCTCGTTTCCGTAGCCGGGCATCGACCAGCACATCGGGCCGTAAGGAGCCCACCAGGTCGGTGAGATCACCGACCTGGACTGGGATCGTCGTGTGGTCGTCGAGAAGGTTGGGAAGATCGGTAAGATCGTCCACCCGGCCTGCCTCGATGCCATCGAGGCAGGCCGACCCATCGAAGAGGGCATCGGCGAAGGCCATCCCGCGCCGGGTCACGGTTGGCTGGGCGTGGTCAACGATGACGACCGCCGCCCCCGCGCCAAAGAGCCGGTGGGCGACGGCCGAGCCGACATCACCGCTGCTGTCCACGACAACACGGAGCTGGGCCAGACGACCGGTTGTCAACGACCGTTTCTTCACGCCCGCAGTATAGGACGCATGGGATGGCACCCTGGAGAACGGCTCTGACGAGGATCATGGCTCCGATCATGACGGACGTCGGTCCAGAGGACCACGGGACGTCTCCCGTGGTCGATAGCTGGTGACCGCGGCCCTCACCACACCGGTTGGGGAACGGCATCGGGCGCGTCTTTTCTGGTGGCGGTCAGGTAGGCGACCAGCCCAAGAATCGCGACGAGAAAGAGGGCGCTGGTGCCGACCGTGCCCAGTCCGAGACCGCCATCATCATGCGTCTGAGAAAGGTAGTCGCCGAGCGAGGCTCCGAGCGGCCGGGTCAGAATGTAGGCGATCCAGAAGGCCAAAACGGCGTTCAGCCCAAAGCGAAGATGGGCGATGGCCACGACGGCAATGAGCGCACCCCACAAGACGGCGGACACCCAGTAACCGAGGCTAAGTCGTTCCGCGGTGAGATCGCCAGCCGCGGTGCCCAGGGCGAATGTAAAGAGGAGAGCGAGCCAGTAGAAGCCTTCACGCCGAGTCGTGACAATCGTATGGATCGAGAAGGTTTTCTCGCTGGCGAACCACACGGCGAAGGTAACGACCAGGGCGATGCCGAACACAATGGTGGTGGTCACCAGGGAGACCCCGAAGTTGTCGGTGAGGTTATCGGTGATCAGGGTGCCGACGACGCTAATGAGGACAACGGCGAGCCAGTACATGCTGGGGACGTACTGCTTCGATCGAAACTGGAAGAAGAGCGCGGCGATCAACAGGATGCTCATGACAACGCTCGTGCCTGTCAAGCCCAGCCCCACATGCTCATTGAGGAAGTCGGCCGCGGTCTCACCCACCGTGGTGCACAAAATCTTGATGAGCCAGAAATAGATGGTGACTTCCGGTACCTTGTTGAGCATTCGCCGGCCGAATCTCGCGCCCGCCTCCGCCTGCTGATGATGATTCGCGGGACGTGCGGCAACCTGAACCATAACTTCCTCCGAACTACACAGGTGACTGATTCCCACAGGTGACTGATTCCCATGGGATGCCGATCGCGGCACACCGGTCAGACCCCGCCTCGAACAGCCAATCCGCACCGCACGGACCGGTCGGGGTGGCGCTAGAGGACACTCCGCACACCGATGGTAGCCAGGCAACCTGAGAGCAGGATGAGGAGGGCGGGTGGGTTCTGCCGGCGGATGCCCGGCGCCCGGAGAGGCGAACGAGACGTGGCCAGCCATCGCCCCCTCGATCGAGCGGCAGGAGCGGGGCTTCCTCGGACAGCCGCAACAGGGGGCACGGAGCGTGCCCGGTCACAACGGTGTCACCTGGGCGGTCAGTCACTTGGCCAGGGAGAGTCGCAGTTCGAACCGCGCTCCTCGTCCTTCGCTGGGCGTCGCCAGTCGGGCGCTTCCGCCGTGGGCCAGCGCGATCGCCTCGACAATGCCGAGCCCGAGTCCCGTTCCGCCTCCCGCCCGGGCCTGATCGCCGCGGCGGAATCGCCGGAAGACCTCCGGCGCCAGGTCGGTGGCGATGCCGGGTCCGTCGTCCTCGATCATGATGAGGGCCATGTTGCCCGGCTCCTCCCGGAGAGCGATCGTGATTGATACGTTCGGAGCGACGTGGACGGCGGCGTTATCGAGCAGATTGCGAAGTGCCCGTGCCAGCAGCTCCAGATCGCCGCGGACCTCCAGCGGCGTGGGCGGCGCATCGATGCGCAGCGTGGCTTCCTGGTGATGATCGCGAAACGATTCGGCCACTGCCTCGACGAGGCCTCCGAGATCGACACGTCCGAATCCTACCTGCACCTCCTCAGCGTCGAGGCGGGAGAGGAGGAGGAGTTGATGGGCGAGTGAGTGAAGTCGCTGTGTCTGCGCTCTGACCACACTGAGAACTCGCCGATACTCCGCCAGCCCCCGCTCCTGCGACAGGGTGACGTCGATCCCCGTCTCGATGGCGGCCAGCGGCGTGCGCAACTCATGCGACGCGTCTGCCGTGAACCGGCGTTCCCGATCAACCGTCTCGCTCAATCGCGCTAGCATCGAGTTGAGCGTCGCGGCGAGGTCGCCGAGCTCGTCGTTGGTGCTTGATCCGGCGATGCGTTGGTGGAGGTCGCCATGGGTGATTCGTTCGGCCGTGGCGGTCATTGCCGCGACGGGGCGGAGGGCTCGCCGCGCGATCCAGTAGCCGCCGAGGGCGAGCACCGCCGCGGTCAGCGGTGTGGCGACCAGAAGGATGAATCGTAGGAGCGCCAACGGCTTATTCACCCGCGAGCGTTCCAGCCCCGTGATGAGGACGCCACTGACCACGCGGCCGGTGGAGATGGGAGAGGCCACCACCCGATAATCTTCGTCGTTGGCGAGGTCGATCGTGCGGTAGAGCTCTTGGCCCTTGGCCAGGGCGGCCAGGACCAGCGACTGCTCATCGGCGCCGACACCGGTGGCAGGTGATGCGTCGGCGAGCATCGACCCATCGCGGGCGTACAGGCGAAGAACCGCCTCGCCCATCGACAGCTCCTGCCGGGGATCGCTGCTCACGGGGAGGACCGGCGGAACGTGCGACGCATCGACGAGTTGAATGTTAGCTTCGGCGCGAAGCGCGAGGGTATCGTCGAGGTTGACGGTAAGCTGGCGGTTGAACACGATATAGATGGCCGCGGACATGAGAATCAGCAACCCGGTCGAGACAACGCAGATGGTGAGGGCGATTCGTGCTCGGATGCGGAGACTAAGGCGAGGGCGGCGCATCGACCCGATATCCCATCCCGCGGACCGTTTGGATCATCTGCCGCTCCGCAGTCGCATCGAGTTTCTTGCGCAGGGAGTAGATGTAGACCTCAATAAAGTTGGACTCCGCTTCCAGACCGAAGTTCCACACGTGCTCGGCGATCATCGATTTGGTCACGATCCCACCGGCGTTGCGCATCAAGTACTCGAGCAGCGAGAACTCTTTGGCCGTCAGCCGGATCTCGTTCCCGTCGTTGGTTACCCGGCGTTGTGCCGGGTCGAGCTCGACACCCCCGACTCTGAGGATCGGCGCTCCGCCGGCACCCCGCCGGAGCAGGGCACGAACCCGAGCCAGCAGTTCGGCGAAGGCAAAGGGTTTAACAAGGTAGTCCTCGGCGCCGAGATCAAGCCCTCGCACGCGGTCGGCGATCGCGTCCCGCGCGGTGAGGAAAAGGATGGCCGGGCCGTTTCCCGTATGGGAGCGGATGCGGCGGCATACCTCGAACCCATCGGTCCCTGGCATATTCACATCCAGGATCGCCACGTCGTATGCAACCACCTCGGCGGCCAGCCAGGCTTCTTCGCCGCCGGTGAAGGCGTCGACCGCGTAGCCGGCCTCCTCCAGACCGCGGGTCACGAATTCGCGCAGGATCGAATCGTCCTCGGCAAACAGAATCCTCATGGCGCCATTGTAGTCACGTGGCTGAGGGCGAGATGAGCGACGACGATCGGCGCCCTTTCCCCCGCGCGGAGACCATTCGACTCTCCCGTCGGTGACTCGGGGCGGGCGCCCCGGAGCATCCCCGCGGTTTGGCGGGTAGGCGCGGGAATGCCGGCACGACCAGCGACAGCGCCGTCCACCGCCGTGGTGACCCACTCAAAGTTTTCGGATCGTTTCGAGCACTCCGCGCCGCCCAGTACGAGTCGCCGCTTGACCAGCCAGGCCAACGGCGCCCGCCGTTACCCCGGCTACCAGGGTCAGATAGACCCAGGGTACGGTTGCCGCCTGCGGCGGCGGGTCGAAGACGTGGGTAAGCAGCTTGATCAGCATCTGGGCGACGCCCCAACCCAGGACACCGCCGCCGATCAGCCCACCGGCGAGGACCAGCCCCGCCTCGCTCCAGACAAATGCGCCGAGCTGCCGCGATGTGGCGCCGAGCGCACTGGCGATCGCGAGCGTCCGCCGCCGCTCCTCCAGGCCAAGCGCGAGAACCAGACCAGCGCCCGCGGCGGCCAGCGCCACCGCAAAGGCCAGTTCGATTCGGGTCAGACCACTCAGGCTCACCGCGGTGAGACCAGAGTTGATGAGCCGCCGCTGCTCCTGGATATCGCGCACCGACGCACCGGATGTCCCGCCGAGGGCATCGCGGATGCGCGCCGCCACGGCCGCCGGCGAGCTCGTGGTCTTGATCAGGAGCGTCTCGACGGACCCTGACCCCGTTTGGACCGCGATGTAGGCGGCGTTCGCGACGAGGAAGGAGTCGCTCGGCGCGGTCGGGAACTCGCGGGCGATGCCGACATAGCGGAACGGGATGACGTGGTACTGCTGGTCAGCCGCGTTTTGCAACCGGAGCTTGATCGAGTCGCCCGGCTGGAGCTGGAAATCGAGGACTGTCTCAGGCGAGACGAGGACCCCGTTGGGCGTCGCGGCGAGCGTGGCCATGACCTCCGGGGCGCTTGCACCGACGAAGTACGCATCTGCCAGGCGAGCGGCGCTCGTGAGCCGGGCAGGGTCGATTCCATAGAGATCCTGAAGATCGGTACCGACGTAGGCGAACCGGTGCTGCATCGGCTCGACCGCCTTCACGCCGGGAAGTGCGGAGATCCCTTGCAGGCGACTGGCGAGGGCCGCGGCTGCACCGCCCGTCACCGTGACATCGGCACCATTGGAGAGTTCGGCGTCGACGAGCGCCTGCGCCTGGTAGGTTGAATTGAAGATCGCGGTCGAGGTGGCAAAGGCGACGGCGAGGACGACGAGGACCAATCCGGTCGCGACGCGCGCCTGCTGCCGGCCAAGTGACGCACCGACTAGCCCCGCGAGGCGGCCGCTCAGGGGACGGATCAGCGGCGCCACGGTGCGACCGCCGCGCCCGAGCAGCAGCCTCGTGAGCCGGGTGGTGAGCAGCGCCACGCCGGCCCAGAGCAGAAGCGGGGCGAGGAATGAGGTGTAGGAGACGGCGACCTTCGGCACGCCCTCCGGAGCGAGGACGAGCTGGTAACCGCCGCGCCCGGCCTGCCAGTAGACGAGAGCGGAGCACGTGAGCAGGATCAGGTCGAGTCCACTTCGCTCCCACCACCACGCCGTCGCTCGCCCCACGGGAGCCCGGGCAGCGACCACACTTGTCTGGCGGCTATCCCGCCAGGTGGGTACCAGAATCGTCAGGAACGCGAGGAGGAGCCCGATACCGACGGCCACCCCTGTCCAGAGGAGCCACGACGCGGCGCCGTGACCGACCCCCCAACGGCCAAATGTGGTTCGAACCGCGATGACGGCCAGCGCGAGGCCGGTCAGACCACCAGCGAGTCCGATGGCGGCCGCTTCCAATCCCGCGAGTCGCACGATCTGCCCGGGCGAGGCGCCACGTAGACGGAGCAGCGCCTGGTCGCGACGTCGCCGCGTCGCGCCGGATGCGATGAGGACGGAGGTCAGGAGAGCGGCCAGGAGCGCGCCGGGCAGGCCGAGGAAGAGAAAAAGGACGCGCGCATAGAGCGCGTCCGAGCGCGCCACGCCAAGCCGAGCCGCCAGATTGTCCCCAACCACACCCGTCCCGGCCAGGCGGGTCTCGTAGTTGCGCGCTTCGCCGGACACCTGAGCGTAGGCCCCCGTTGGGGCGGCCGGCAGATCGTGCGGGATGGTCGCATGCAGTTGCGTGCGGACCGCGTCCGGGGTGACCCGAGCGACCGGGTCGAACAGCGTGTGCCACTGGTCGAGGGGCACGAGCAGGACGTTGTCCGGCGGCGCCTGCGGCGCCGTTCCGGAAGGCGCGCCAACCACCTGGAAGAGCGAATCGGCAAGTGGCAGATCAATCACGGCGTCGACGATCACTCGCACGACCGGCAACCCGGGGCGCTGGACCGTGATCGTCGTTCCCGGAGCGGCATGGAGGTTGGCGGCCGTCTGCTGGGCGAGTAGCACCTGACCCTGGCCGACGAGATCCCGAATCTCGGCCGGGAAGAGCGTGCGGTAGTCTGGCGGGATGCCGAGCACCTTCCCCGCGCCCGTCGTTTGGGTCGTGCCTCCGGTGGCGGCCCCGAACCCCGGCGTGTCAGCGTAGCCGACCTCGGCGAGCTTGACGGCACCCGGGACGTTGTGCAGTTCGGCGATCGCCGCCCGCGAGTCCGTGCCTGGGGCAAGCTGAACCTGCCAGTCGATGGCGACATCGGCGATTGCTTGCCTCGTCATCGTCGCCTCGGTGGAGGCGAAGAAGCCACCCAGGGTCACGAGCAGGGCGACGGCGACTGCAACCCCCGCGACCGTTGCGGCCAGGCGACCTCCTCGACGTCGGAAGAGGGAGCTTAACCAGGTGCGATCACGGGCGTTCACGATACGACTCGGCTTGTCCAGAGCAGGGCGGTGCCGCACCGAGTCGCGGGGCCTGCTGGCTCATGCGGTCGATTGACTGGAAGGGTGGCCAGGACTCCGTCGCGCATCGACCAAACGGTGTCGAGCCGTTCAGCCACGCGTGGGTCATGGGTCGAGATGACGATCGCCGCGCCAAGATCGGCCAGCGTGCCCAGCAGTATGCTCAGGACTTCGATCGCCGTTGCGGAGTCAAGCTGACCGGTCGGTTCGTCAGCGAGGATGAGTGCGGGGCGGACCGCTAGAGCACGGGCAATTGCGACACGTTGCGCCTGGCCGCCGGAGATTTCCTCCGGCAGCTTGTCGCGCAGATGGACCAATGTGAAAGCGGAAAGCGCACTTTCCGCGTGCTTCGTGGCGGCGCGGTCGCTCAGACCCTGGAGCACGAGCGGTAGACGGACATTCTCGATGACCGAGAGCGGAGGCAGGAGGCTCGGACCCTGGAAGACATCGACAATCCGGCCAGGTCGCAGGGCCGCGCGTGGTCCGAGCGCCGGCCACGTCACGGTGCCACCGGACGGGACATCCAGACCGCCGATGAGATGCATGAAGGTCGACTTCCCACTCCCGCTGGGACCGGTGAGGGCAATACGGTCGCCCGGATAGATGGCGCAGGTGGCCTCGCGGAGCGCGTCGGTGGCGGCAGGGCCGGAGCCAAAGCGACGCGAAACACCGTTGGCGATGACGAGCGGTTCAGCCATCGGACAGCCTCCCGTCGTCCATGCGTAGGATGCGGTCGGCGGTTTGGGCAACGGCCGGACTATGGGTGACGACGAGAATGGCCCCACCGGCGCCGGCGCGGTCGGCCAGGAGCGCCAGTAGTCGCTCCTCGTTCGCGCTGTCGACCTCGCCGGTCGGTTCGTCGGCGATCAGCATCGCCGGATCGTTGATCAGCGCAAGCGCCAACCCGGCTCGCGCCAGCTCCCCGCCGGAGAGCTGGGAGGGAAGGGCGTGGGCGCGGTGGCCGACCCCCACCGCGTCGAGCGCGGCCTGGACCCAGTCGCGACGATACGTTCCCGCCAGGGTCATCGCGACAAGGAGGTTCTGTTCAATCGTGAGGTGATCGAGCAGGTTGCCGGACTGGAGAAGGACGCCGATGCGGCGAGCCCGCACCCGCGCCCGCTCCACCTGTGGGCGTCGGGTCAGCCGTTCGCCGGCCACTGCTACCCACCCGCCGTCTGGTTCGTCCAGCCCCGCCAGGCAGTTGAGAAGCGTTGACTTACCGCTGCCGGACGGGCCGGTGATGGCGACCATTTCGCCCGGTCGAATCGTCAGGGAAACCCCACGCAGGGCCAGTGTCTCGTCCTCACCAACATGATAGAACCGGTAGAGATCGTGGGCCTCGACGGCTGGAACGGTTATGCCGTCCATCGGAAGCTCTGGGAGACGAGGGCGGCGACATCAACATTGTCAGATCCCGCGGGCACCGCGAGCGAGATCGCGGCGAGCTTGCCGTCCTTGAAGACCTCATAGCGCTCGACGTCGAGCCGAGCTTGCTTGCTGGTCACGTCATCGGGTGCCGAGTTGGCTCGGTAGCGGATGAGGACCGCGAGTCCCGCGGGCAGCGCGATGGTTTTTACCTCGACGAGCTCAAAGGCCGCCACCTGGCGGACGAGTTGCGGCACGTCAACCCGCTTCGCGCTGTCACCCGTCGGCGCGCTCGCGGCGCAGCCGATCTCAACGGAGAAGGTGTGGAGCTTGTCCGCGAAACGAACGTTGGGACCGTCCTCCGTCCGTGCCCATCCCTCGGGCCTCGAGATCATGTAGCCGCCGTCGGCTGAGGCATACGGGACAAATGCCTGGTTGTCGGGGATATCGCCGGGTGGATTCTTCTCCGGTTCGATTGCTGACGGGGTAGGAATTGCCACGGCGCTGGGCGTCGATCTGGTCGCCGTCACGCTCGGCGCCGGCGCCGGCGACCCCCCCGTACAAACCAGCGGGGCGGCCGTTGTTGCAGCAGGCGCGACGAGGCCGAACGAGGCACAGGCAAGCAGAGCGATCAGGATGCCGTCGCGGGTTGTCCCCCTGAGTCTGAAGTTGGGCATGTGGTCGGCTCCAATGCGTTGAAATGGCGAGCGGATGGTTTCGACTGCCGGACCTGTTGCAGAGTATGGCGCTGGCAGATGAGAGCCAGATGAAATGCCGCCGGTCCGGCACCGCGAGACCGCGTAGCGACGCAATTTCAGATGTCGACGCCTCTGAATATGTGCGATTCCCACTCCTGCTGGCGTCATGAACATCCCGTACGTGGTGCGATGATCGTTCTTGACAGGGATGGTGGTCAGGACGCCACCGGCGATTGGACGGGAGGGCACTCATCGATGCCGGTAACGACTGACAGTGAGGTCCTCGCCCGTCCGGATGTCGTCGGACGAGGAAGGTGGAGCTATCGACTGTGGCATCCGGGAAGGTGACCCGGCGTAGGGTCACCGTTGGTTTGGCGCGGTGGATGATACGGACCGCCGCCCCCGCGCTGAAGAGCCAGGGGGCGACGGTGGCCGACAGCGCCGCTGTCACCCTTGGTGACACACGGCGGTGTGGGGGCGTTGCTCATCAACGACTGAGCCTCCACGACACCACCTCTACGAGTGGGAGGAGATGATCCGTGGAGAACAACTCAACGCGGTGCGAACGATGTCGACGGACGTGGATCGTGGGTGCTGCCGGGTTGCCGCAACTAGGATCCGACCAGTGGGGGCGCTGACGGCGGCTTGACATCCCTGACCGGGGGTGGAGAGGATGGTCGATCTCGTTCCGCTGTCGCCTGCTGCGCCTGCGCCTGCGCCACCTGGCGGAGGCGGCGGATCTCGGTGACCGTCTCGGACACCGCCGCCAGGAGGGCGCTGTTCGCCTCGATCCCCGCCCGGATCAACCAGGCCGCCGCGTCGCTGCGTGTCGTCCGGATACCGGTCTCGACCAGCGCGTCGATGGCCGCGAGGTCGCGGTCGGCGACCCGGCACATCACGACATGACTCGACCCCGGCTCGCCGTCCGCCGTCGCCTGCCCGAGCCTGGTAAGGGTTGCCATCACCGTGCCGCGAGCTCGTTCCAGGGAAACCCCGAGGGAGTTCAGGAGGCCGCTTGCCAGCCCCTCCCCCTCCCGGAGGAGACCGAGCAGCAGGTGCTCGGTGCCGACGTAGCGGTGCTTTAGGGTCCGCGCTTCCGTCTCCGCAAGCTCAAGGGCGCGCTTGAGCCGGGGGGTCGCGCCGAGCTCTCCCGTAGGCGAGCGGTCACCGCGACCGACGGTCTGTTCGATCGCGGCCCGGACCGCGCCCAGCTCCACCCCGAGGGCGCTCAGCGACCTGGCGGCAATCCCTTCTCCTTCTCGCAGGAGACCAAGCAGCAGGTGCTCGGTACCGAGATAATCATGGTCGAGACGGCGAGCCTCTTCCTGGGCGAAGGTGAGTGTCGTCCGCGCCCGGGCGGTGAATGTGGCGAAGCGGTCGGCGTTCGGCGACCGCGCGCGTCCCCGCGCCCGCTCGGTCAGCGTCCCAAGCTGATCTCTGGTCTTGCCGGTCGTGCGGTCATGACCGGCTGGCTCGTTCCCATCGGTGCTCATGATGTCTTCCTGATCCGCGCGCCAAGGTGGTGCCCCCGAATGAATCGAGTTGAAATTACATATTACAACATACGCTATAAAAGGGTGAGGAGGAGGGAGTGCGACCTCAGTGGGCCAGTGAGCACCCTTTCTGTCGGTTACGGACCATGAACGGCACGGAGCGGCGGTCCCTCGCCGGCCTATCGTCTCAGCACCCCTGTTGTTTACATGGCGAACGCATCAGGCGACCGGGGACGCAACCTTCGAAATCTTCAGAGATGTCCTTACCATCGTCTGCCAGGGCCTCCAGGCCGGTTCCCTGCCTTCCGACCGTGACTCACGTTCGGTGGTGGAGAGGAAGCGTCGGTTTGTCGTCGACCTCCAAACATGGCAGCGGACTGCTCCTCATATATTGATATTCTTCGATGAATCCAATAAGATGCTCACGAGCGAGGAGTGCATTGGTGTCGACAACGGAGTTGAATGATTCACAGACTGGCGTGAGTACGGTGCGCTGCTGCCCGCCGGCTGCGCCGCCCATAGTCTCGACGACGCAGGCCGCGGAGTACGCGGAATGGTTCAAGGCGCTCGCGGATCCGACCCGCATCCGTATTCTCAACCTGCTGGCTCAGGGAGATGGGGCCGTCTGCGTCTGCGACATCGTCGATCACTTCCCGCTCTCGCAACCGACCATCTCGCACCACCTCCGCATCTTGCGCGATGCCCGCTTCGTCGAGGCCGAGCGGCGCGGCACCTTCATGTATTACCGCGTCAACCGCGCCTGTGTCCGCGAGTTCCCGGACGCCGCTCACCGCATCCTGAACGGATAATAAGCGCGGCGTCCTCACCAGGGCCGGTGTCCGTCCAGATTCATCGACGATCGTGGATATAGGATCCGCAGTCGTGGTTCACGAGGGAGAGCATCCATGGCAACCGAGCGTCAGCGTTCCCTGCCGGTCGCGGTGATCGGCGCCGGTCCGGTCGGTCTTGCGGCCGCGGTGCACCTTCTTGAGCAGGGGCAGGAGCCGGTCATCTTCGAGACTGGAATGGGCGTAGGCACGGGTGTTCTCAGCTGGGGCCATGTCCGGCTCTTCTCGCCGTGGCGCTACGTCATCGACGAGGCCGCCCGCCGCCTGCTGGAACCGACCGGCTGGACGATCCCATCCCCGGAGGCGTTTCCCACTGGCCGCGAGCTGGTCGAGGAGTACCTGCGGCCTCTGGCGGAGACGGAGGCGTTGCGCCCCCGGATTCGGTACGGGCAGCGGGTAACGGCGGTGGCCCGCGCTGGATTCGACAAGATGACGACCGAGGGACGTGAGGAGGCGCCGTTCCAACTGACGATTCGCACCGCCGATGTGGCGGAGGAGACCGTGCTGGCGAGGGCAGTGGTCGACGCCTCGGGCACCTCCGCGCTGCCCAACCCCGCCGGGGCCGCCGGCGTCCCCGCGATCGGCGAGCGCACGCTGGCCAGCCGCACCTTTTACGGCATCCCCGATGTCCTCGGGACGCATCGCGACCGTTATGCGGGCAAGCGGGTGCTGGTGATCGGGGCCGGGCACTCCGCCTTCAACGCCCTGCTCGATCTGGTCGACCTCGCGGACAGCGAACCGGCGACGGCCGTTACCTGGGCGGTCCGCAAACCGGCGAACCGTCTCCAGAACCTGTTCGGCGGCGGCATCAACGACGCGCTGCCGGCTCGTGGGGCACTCGGTGCACGGGTCCACCGGCTGGTGGAGGATGAACGGCTGCGGCTGGTGACCGGCTTCAAGACCGCCCGCCTGACCGCGACCGCCGAGGGGATCATCGTCGCCGGGGAGGATGAAGCCCTGCCGACGGTGGACGAGATCGTGGTTGCCACTGGCCTCCGGCCGGACCTCTCCTTTCTGTCGGAGCTGCGGCTGGGGCTCGACCCGGCGGTCGAGAGTCCCAGCGCGCTTGCCCCCTTGATCGATCCCAATGTCCATTCCTGCGGCTCGGTGCCGCCGCACGGCGCGGAGGAGCTGCGGCACCCCGAGCCCGATCTCTACCTGGTTGGCATGAAGAGCTACGGCCGGGCGCCGACCTTCCTGATGCTGACCGGCTACGAGCAGGTCCGCTCGGTCGCCGCGGCGATCGCCGGAGACTGGGATGCGGCGCGTGCGGTGCGGCTGGTCTTGCCGGAGACCGGTGTCTGCTCCTCGGGCATCCTCGCCGAACGCGGGGTGGCCTGCTGCGGCGCGGACGCGGCGCGCGATGAGGCATCGGATACGGCATGCTGTGACGCATCGACCGCTACACCCGAAGGTGGCGGCTGCTGCGGGACGGCGGTTCCGCGGGTGATCCAGCTCACCGCCGCCTCGAAGGGTGGATGCTGTTCCTGAGGGGCTAACCTCCACCGACCCACTGGCGGAACAGTTTGGGGCAATGAGGAGACGCGCTCTGGGCGGACCAGCGACTGAGAAACCGATCCGGCGACGGCCCTACTACGGCTGGGTCGTGGTCGGGGTGCTGGCTGGCACGGAGACTGTCTCCTGGGGTGTCCTCTACTACGCCTTCTCGGTCTTTCTCGATCCGATGCGGGCCGAGCTCGGTTGGTCGACCGCGGCGATGACCGGGGCCTATTCGCTGGCGCTGTTGGTGGCGGGGCTGGCCGCGGTGCCGGTCGGTCGCTGGCTCGACCGGCACGGTCCGCGGGCGCTGATGACATCCGGGTCGATCCTGGCGACGTTGCTCCTCCTGGCATGGTCGATCGTCGACCGGCTGGCGGTGTTCTACCTGATCTGGGCGGGGATTGGGCTGGCGATGGCGGCGACACTCTACGAGCCGGCCTTCACGACCGTGACGGTCTGGTTCGAGCGGCGTCGTAACCGGGCGCTACTGCTGCTGACCGTGGTCGCGGGGTTCGCGAGTACGATCTTTCTGCCGGTCGCCAACGGTCTCATCGGGTGGCTTGGATGGCGGGCGGCGCTGGTGGCGCTCGCCGCGATCCTGGCGGTCACCACGATCCCGCCGCACGCGCTGCTCCTCCGTCGCCGTCCCGAAGACCTTGGCTTGCGGCCGGATGGGGACGTGGTTCCCCTCACCGAGCAAGCGCGACCCACCGTCACGGGAGTGTCGCTGCGGCGGGCGCTGCACGACCCGGCGTTCTGGTGGTTGACCCTTGCCTTCTCGCTCGGCACCTTCTCCTCGGTCGCGGTCGGCGTCCACCTGATCCCGTTTCTGACCGGACGCGGCTTCTCGCCGGGCTTCGCGGCCGCGGTCACCGGGCTGATCGGGGCGACCCAGGTAGCGGCACGGGTGATCGTGACGGTGCTGCACCATCGCTGGCGTCAGGCAGCGGTGACCTCGGTCGTCTTCGCGTTGCAGGCGTTCGCGCTGGTCTTGCTTCTCTGGTGGCAGACGGCGACCGGCGTCATCGTCGCGGTCGTCCTGCTCGGTGTGGGGCGGGGCGCGGTGACGCTGGCCCGGGCCAGCCTGATCGGAGACCTCTACGGCCGCGCTCACTACGGGGCGATTGGCGGAACCCTGGCGCTCTTCGTGACGCTGGCGCGGGCGGCGGCGCCGGTCGGAGTAGGGCTCGCTTATGGCTGGTGGAGCGGCTACCCGCCGGTCTTCTGGGGACTCGCGGCTTTAAGCGGGCTGGCATCACTGGCGATCCTGGGCGTCGGTGGCCACGATGCACGCACGATGGAGCTGCCCCCGGCCTGACCGGACCCTGGAGCACGGTGCACCACGACCTCAATGCCCGGAGCGGCCGTGTGACCACCGCATCATCGCCGCCAATCTCCGATCCACCACTCGGCGTGGGGCATATCGCTGCCACGGGTGACCCGGATCAGGGCGTCGAGGTCGATCGGGACCCGTCGCAGATCGACCGACAACGCGCCACGGTCGGTGGTGACGATCGCGTACTCGGCCCACGCCGGATTGAAGATCGGCTCCGATGGCGGCACGGGGTGAAACGGGAGACCAACGCTGCCGGGGTTGAGCAGAAGGAGCCCCCGATAGCGGCGCAGACCCTGCTGGTGCGTGTGCCCGCTAGCCACGATCGTGGTCGCCGTGGGAATGGTCGCGAGCATGGCATCGAGTTCGCCGGTGGGGGTTGTCGTCAGCATCTGATCGTTGAAGGAGCGCGGGGAGCCGTGGCACCCGACGAGGAGACCGTCGTCGTCCAGCGCGATCTCGACGGTCGGTTGAAAGGCGCGAAGATCGCCGAGGTCATCGTCCGCCAGCTGGCTCGCCGCCCAGGCCGTCATCTCTTTGATGCGGCGGGTCGTCTCGTCGGTCGCGGGTGTCGATGCCGGGTCGAGCACCTCGGCGTCAGCGTTGCCCATCACCACCGGGCCGCCGATCGCCCGCAGCCTTGCCACCGTCTCCGCCGGCTGAGCGGCCCCCGCCGCCACATCGCCGAGGCAGACGATCTGATCGACTTCCTCCGCGGCGACGCTGTCGAGCACCGTCTCGAACGCGATTAGGTTGCCATGGATGTCGGAGACGATGGCGATGCGCATGGGCAGACTCCCTGTTGGACGTGACGGGCGCGCCAATCAGTTTCAGTAGTAGCAGTCCCCTCGTCGCGCGCCTGAACCCGACCCCCTACCGCGATGGCGGTGCGTTCACCTGGCGGGTGACGGTACTTGCAGCACGATCGGATCATCGGCCGCCCCGACGCACGACGCACCGCGGTAGGGGCGCCGGTTGCCGCGCCCCGGTTATGTCCCGGTGAGGCGGGCGACGATTGGGGCGAGGGTGGTGGCGAGATGGCTGCCGACGGTGATGTAGGAGATGCCATAGCGCTCTCGTCGCTCCTGCAGGGTTTCGATGATGCTCTCGATTGTGCCGATCAGGGCGTGCGGTGAGGTCAGGATCTCGGCCGCCGGGAGGTCGAAGCTCTCCGCCAGGCGCTCGGCCGCGGCGGGGGCATCGCCGGTGATCTCGACGGCGTAGACAAAGATGTTGAGCTCCGGAGTGGTCTCCCGAGATGCGGCCGCATCGCGAATCCAGCTGATCTTGCGGGCGGTCGCGGCGGCCGCGATCGAGGTCGGGTCGAGGGTGCCATCGGGGAGCGCCCGTGGGGCGAGACCGACAATGTCGGCGTGGCGTCCACCGACCTCGAGGAGTCGCTGCCCGCCGCCACCGATCATGATCGGTGGATGAGGCTGCTGCACCGGCTTGACCGCCAGCGTCAGGTCGGTGACCGCATAGTGCCTGCCGGAAGTGGTGACATCCTCCTCGGTCCAGAGGCGCTTCACGAGCTGAACCGCTTCCTCCAGGCGATTGATACGCACGCCCGGCGCATCGAAGGGCAGCCCGGCCGCCAGGTACTCGGCCCGGTCCCACCCGGCGCCGAGACCAAGCTCCAGCCGCCCCTCCGAGAGTTGATCGATGGTGGCGGCCTCCTGCGCCAGCAGCACCGGATGGCGGTAATCGTTGGCGAGGACGAAGCTGCCCAGGCGCACCGTATGGGTGGCCATCGCCGCCGCGGCGAGCGCGGCGACGGGACCGACCCCGTGCAGGAAGTGGTCGAAGAGCTGGAGTGTCGAGAACCCCAGCTCCTCCGCCTCGTGGGCTGTGGCCAGCCACTCCGCGGCCGACGTGCCGCCGCGGGCCTGCACTCCGAACCGGAAGGGTCGTGTCGGGGTGCTCATGCCTGCTCGCCGCCCGGATCGTCCGCCTTGCCACGGGTCCGGCGGGCATTGTGGAAGGCGGCGGCTTTGCGCTCGTACGCGCCATACGGCGCCTCCGGCGCGGCGGCGAAGCGCTCGGTCAGCTCCAGATCCTCACGGATGCGGGCGGTCATCGGCGCGGCCTGCAGCATCGCCGCCGCATCTCGCATGCGGACCCGAGCCTCCGAGTGCCGACCGGCCCGGTCGAGGCTGAGCGCTTCTCGCCGCCCGGCGGTGGCGCGCTGAACCGCGGCGCGCTCGACGACGATGGTGTCCGCCATCGTCTGATCGAGCGTGGCGTCGTCGACGAGCACCAGGGGCGGCACGTCGACCGACCGGGTGCGGCGAGCATCAGCCGCCGGGTCGGACCATGCCAGATCGAGCCCGAGCTGGTGGGTGGCGCCGGCGGCGCCCGGGGCAACCCGTAGCGCGAAGACGAGATCCAGCTCGTCCCCGGCCGGAAGGTCGCCGGTTGCCACCTCGATCTGCTTGCCGCGGCGCTCGGCCGGGAGGGCGTTGACCAGATCGGCCCGCACGCCGTGGGGCAGGGTCAGCGTCAGGGTCAGACCGGCGGCGGCGATCGTCAGCAGCTCACGCAGCTCGCGCTCAAAGAAGCCCTTCAACTGATCTGGCGCGTCGATGAATTGAAAGTTGCCGCCGCCGGCCTCGGCCATCCCGCTCAGCATCACCTCGTCGAAGTCGAGGCCGACCCCAAGCGTGGTCGTGCTGATGCCTCGCTTCCTCAGCTCACCGGCATGGGTCGCCATTTCCCCCGGATCTGTGATCCCGCCATTGGCGAGGCCATCCGTGAGAAGCAGCGCTCGGCGAATCCGCACCGCCGGGTGATCGGCCGCCCCGGTCGAGTGAGCGATGGTGCGGCCGATCTCACCACAGCCGGTCAGCCAGCCGGAGCTAAGGTCGGTCGATCCACCCGCGTCGACCCCATGCAGCGCCAGGCGCAGCGCGGTCTTGGCGCGGGGCGTCGCCGGTTGGAGTGGCTGGAGGGTGTCGACGGCGTTGTCGTAGACCACCAGCGCCGCCTGGTCCGCATCGCGCAGATGCCCGGCGGCGACGTTGACGGCTTCCTTGACCAGCGCCAGCTTCTCACCCGCCATCGACCCCGAGCGATCGACGATGAAGGCGACATCGATTGGAGCGCGCCGTCCTCCTCGGGCGCTCGCCTCCCTCGCCCGGAGCTGAATCGACAGGGTCGCGTTGCCACCGCTGACGGCAACGACCGGTTTCTCCCAGCGGACCTCGACATCGAGCCCTGAGGCGGCGTCCGGCCCCGGGTTCACCCGTTGTTGAGACATCACGATTCCTTCCCGGCCGGCGGTGCGCCAGCCCGCATGATCGACGACGAGTTGATGGTAGAGACTGGTCGAGCCACACCGGCGGGCGCCGTCGAGATGCACCGCGGTGGGCGTCTGATCCGGCGAGCGACGGCACCACGCCCGAACGGATGGAGGAGACGGCATGCGGTCCCGTGGTGAAACTGGCTGGCGCCTATCCGAAGACCCGGCGCGCCCAGGCAATCAGCCACTCGACCCGGTCGCGCCGCCGCCGGTAGGCCGACTCCCGGATCAGCAGCTCGGCATCGTCGCCGAGCGGCACCCGGCGCCAGCTCCCGGGGTCGGCGGCTGCCGCCTCGTCCGCCCCGGTCTCCGACTCCGGCGGGAGGTCGAGCGATGCAGCCGGGTAGACTCGTCCCAGCATCGGGGAGGGCGGCGGCGATTCCGAGTCGCTGAGCGCGGCGTCGAGCGCGGCACTCGGCAGGATCGTCTCGTGCAGCTCGACCCGGGCCGGTGTTGGGTCGGGCATCGCCCGCGCCGGCCGCGACCGCAGCAGCCGTCCGACATAGTCGACCGCCGAGTCGCGTTCAGGGGGCGCGACCGGGTGGGCCAGCAGATCGCGCACCTCCTGATCGCTCAAGCCGTCGAGCCGGCGGCGGATCTCACGGAGCGGCAAATACTCCGCTTTGAGCTGCCCGATCAACCGCAGCCGGTCGAGATGCGCGTCGCTGTAGTGGCTTCCCGGCCCGGCGCCGGTCGGCGGCGGCAGCAGACCCTCTCCCATGTAGTAACGAATGGTTCGTGTCGAGACCCCGGCGGCTCGCGTGAGCTCTGGCAGGCTATAGCGTCGATGCTCCCCCTTGCCCTGGTCAGGGCCGGTCGCGCGATTGGTCGTGTCAGGACGATGCTTGGAACGCTCCATACCTCATGTATAACAGTCGAACGTTATAGTGTCAATATAGCCACGATGCTACACTCGCGCGCTGCCAACGAACGACGAGCGACGGGACGAGATGGAGGCGGGCAATGTCAGCCGGGCCGGAGATGCCTCGTGATGCGGAGCGCGCGACCGGTCCCCTGGTGGGGGTGCGTGTGGTCGACCTGACCCGGGTGATGACCGGCCCCTACTGCACGATGATGCTTGGCGATCTCGGCGCCGATGTCATCAAGATCGAGCTGCCTGGCAAAGGGGATGACACCCGGTCGTGGGGACCTCCCTTTCAAGGGGGAGAATCGGCCTATTTCCTCTCCGTGAACCGGAACAAGCGGTCAATCGCGCTCGATCTGCGGCAGGAGTCGGGGCGGGCGGCATTCTGGCGGCTGGTCGAGACGGCCGATGTGGTGGTCGAGAACTTCTCGCCGGGAACCGCCGACCGGCTCGGGGTCGGCTATGCCACCACCCGCGAGCGCGTGCCGGAGATCATCTACGCCTCGATCTCCGGCTTCGGTCAGACCGGCCCCTCCCGCGAGCGCACCGCCTACGACCTGATCGTGCAGGGAATGAGCGGGATGATGAGCATCACCGGCCCGGTCGGCGGTCCCCCGACCAAGCTCGGCATCCCGATCGCCGACATCGGGGCCGGCATGTTCGCCGCCTTCGCGATTCTCGGCGCACTCTTCTCCCGGGAGCGCACCGGGCAGGGACAGTACGTCGACACCACGATGCTCGGCGGTCAGGTCGCGATGCTCACCTACCAGGCCGGGATCCACTTCGCGACCGGTCAGGTTCCAGCGCCGCTCGGCAACGCGCACCCGATCGTCGCGCCGTACGACACCTTTCGTACCGCCGACGGCTACGTGAATCTCGCGGTCGGTAACGACGCGATCTGGCAACGCTGCTGCGCCGCCCTTGGCATGACCGACGCAAGCACCGACCCGCGCTTCGCCGACAACGCCGGGCGGATCACCAACCTGCGCGCACTCTACGACGCCATCGAGCCGACCCTGGAAGAACTCGCGACCGATGAGATCGTCCGCCGTCTCGATGCCGCGGCGGTCCCATGCGGGCCAATCTGGGACATTGCCCAGGTTCTGGCCGACCCGCAGACCCGCGAGCAAGGCCTGCTGCAAACGGTGACGCATCCGACTCTTGGCGACATCTCTGCTACGGGATTTCCGTACCATTTCCACGGCACGCCCCTGGCGATTCACCGTCCGCCGCCCTTGTTGGGGGAGCACACCGTCGAGCTGCTTGGCGCAGCGGGCTACTCGACCGACGAGATCGCCGCCCTGACCGCGTCCGGCGCCGTCCAGGGCCGGACGCCCGTCGAGTAGGGGCGCTGCCGACCGTTACGGCCCTCCGGGATCGTGGGCTGCTCCAGAGATGGATTCCATGCCGGGTGGTGGGAGGATGCGTAAAGGACCCCATTGCGGCGAGCCCGTGAGGCGGCGATCGGTGTCGTAGGCGAGGCGGATCGGTGCCGGAACCGGCGGTGTCGTGGCGAGGTCATCGAGCGGAATAATGAACGACGGGTCGCCCTCGCGGTCGGCGACCGCGAGCAGGGCGTGGCCGTCGGGCGACCAGCTCAGGAACTGTGAGATCGGACGATCGAGGGAGATTCTCAGGTTCAGACCCCCCGGCGCGATGGCTCGAACGCGCACGGTCGCGTCCTCCTCGGCGTAGGCGAACGCCGTGCCATCGGGCGACCAGACCGGCATCGAGATCCGGGCATCGCCGGTGTCGATCTGAGAGGAGACCCCGGTGTTGGGATCGAGCAGATAGAGTCGCGCCCGATCCCGGTCGAACGACTTCCCTGGATCGCGGGTGTAGACCAGGAGCCGGTCGCTGACCGGCGACCAGGCGACCCGCCATGGCGAGGTGATCTCGCCGCGGGCGACCTCGCGAATCTCGCCGGTGGCGAGGGTCGCGATATAGACCCCGTCGGCCGAGGGGGTCGTCCCCGGGGCGGGTGGCGAGTCGAAGCTCGGCAAGCCGTCGACGCGGCGGCTGACGAAGGCGATTCGATCACCGCGCGGTGACCAGGATGGGTAAAACGCATCCGGAATTTTGGTCGAGGTCAGATCGGTCTCCGTTCCGGTGGCGATCTCCATGACGCGGATCGTTCGATCGGTGATCGACATCCCCGGTTGCGAGAAGGTGGTCTCCGTCGCATAGGCAAGCCGCGTCCCATCGGGGCTCCAGACCGGACCAGTGAAGGGGCGCAGGTCGCCGGCCAGATGCCGGAGTCCGGTGCCGTCGACGGTGACGACGTAGACGCCAATCCCGTGACCACCGATCGTGTCGTCGTCAGAGGCGAACGCGATCCGGGTTCGATCGGGGCTCCAGGTCGGCCAGGAGGCCGCAATCGTATCAGTCACGGTGCGCCCAATCGTGCCGTCCGGTCCAACAAGCGAGAGGACTCCCCCGGTCGCCAGAACGATCGGCGCATGTGCCCGCCGCAGCCTCGCCAGTCGAGTCGCCAGGGTGGCATCAGCGGGGTTGGTCGCGACGAGATCGGCCAGGGCTCGCTCGGCTGCAAGCCAGTCGCCCCGCGCTTCAGCCTGATCGGTCTGTTTGACCAGATCGTCCGCGCGAGCGGCCCGCGCCTGACGGAGCAACCCGGCGGCCTCCTCGTAGGTCGGCAGCGCCCGCACCACCGGTATCAGGAGGGCGAGCGCCTCATCGTGGCGGCCGTCGGCGAGGGCGACCGCGGCCGCGTTGACCGTGGCCATCTGATCGGCGAATGCCGCGACAACGGTCTCGCGGCGGGCAACGGCATCACGGTAATCGCCCGCGGCGGCGAAGGCGTTGATCGCCTCGGGGTAGCGCCCGGCGCTGATCGCGGCTTCTCCCCGCCGGTACCAACTTGCCGGCTCCCACCAGGTGGCGCGTGCGTAGAGGGCGCCGAGCGCGAGCAGGACCACCAGCGGCAACCCATAAAGTGCGAGCCGGAGCACGCCCCGACGCTTGAGCGGCCGCCACGACCTAATGGCCCGGACGCGCCGCCCACGTGCGGCGCGCTGCTCCTCGCCGCCCACGCGAAGTCCCGCGCCACAACCGGCGCAGCGGTCGGAGGTGGGGTTGAAGGTGGCGCAGGCCGTGCAGAACATCGCTGACCCCATCGCGGCTGATGCCCGCGATCGATCGCATCGACCTCCATCGTAGCAAACGGCCGGCCACGCGGGTGGGTGGGCGTGATGACCCGTTGGGCACGAGCGTCACCGTCCATCGTCATCGAGGGGTGTGGGGATGAGAAATGACGCGGTGGAACGCTGTGCCTTTCCGTGGGAGTTCTCTATGCCGGGCGGGGGGCGCGGAGGTTGAGGCGCCAGTAGTCGAGGGCAAAGGGCGGGTCGTCACCCGCGGCGAGGTCGACCAGGGCGTCGACGAAGGCGTGCCGGGCGGCATCATCCGGCAGACGGGCGAGGTGGGAGCCAAGGACGACTGAGGTCAGAAAGGTGCGGTGCGCCTCGGCCTCGGCATGGGTCGTCGGGGCGGACTCCAGGTCCGTCGCCACCTCAACGAAGCCGGCATCGCGGAGCCGTGTGGCGGTCGTGACATCGTCCGCGAAGGTCCAGGGGCCATCCCACCCGGCAAAGCATGGCGCGAACGGTGACGATGCCATCAACGGCGCCATCCGATCGCGCAGCCGGGCGAGGTTCGGTCCGCCGCCACATTGGGCTGCCAGGCGACCACCCGGGACGAGCGCCCCGAGCAGATGACGAAAGAGCCGCGGGTGATCGGGAATCCAGTGGAAGGTCGCGGTGCTGAAGATCGCGTCGACCGGGGTGGCGAGACTGAGCGTTTGGAGGTCGGTCTGAAGATAGGTGACGCGGCCGCCGAACCTCGGCTCAAGAGCGTCGGCCGCGGCGCGGAGCATGTTGGTGGACGCGTCGGACGCGATGACATGGCCGCGCGGCAGGCGTTCGAGCAGCAGCGCGGTCAATCGTCCGCTGCCGCAGCCCGCGTCGAGCACCGTCTCGTCGCCCCGCAATGCGAGCCGGTCAAGGACGCGCTGTCCCCAGCCGACGTGGGGATCGGAGACGCGATGGTAGGTCGCCGCGTCCCACTCCCGCGCGCTGGGCGGGACGGTCGATGACCGGTCGTCGGTCATTCGTCGCGTCCCGCGACCGGTGACCGCTCAGCCGCGGATGGATCGCGGGTCGTGCCATCGATCGCCGGCGCGCCGGGCGGCGATAACGGATGAAGCGGGCTCCACTGCGGCGGTCCCATGCTCGGGTAGTCGGTGTCGTAGTGCAACGGCACCAGCACCTGATCGCCCGGCCCGTCGTCGAGGGGAATCAGGGTGGACGATTGGGCGGGATCGCGCGCGGCCGCCAGCAGCGCGGAACCATCCGGCGACCAGGTGACGAAGGTCGAGATCGGATTGGCGACGTTGATCCAGATTTCCCCCAGGCCGTGGGAGCGGACATGGACGACCGATGTCCCCTCGACAAAGGCATAGCGGCTGCCATCAGGGGACCATACTGGCGCCGAGACCGGCTGTTCGCCATAGGTGATCGTCGAGAGCTCCCCGGTCCGCGCGTGCAGCTCGGCGAGACCGGTGTGCGCTGGCTCGTACCAGGTTTGCGGCCGGAACGAGTAGACCAGCACTCGCTCATCACCCGGCGACCAGACCACGGTCCAGGCCTCCGGCAGCCGGTCGTGGCTCAGGTTGGTCAGCTCACCGGTGGCGAGCGTCGCAATGTAGACCTCCCCCGCGCTCTCCATCACCCCGGCGCCGAGGTCGCGCGTCTTGGTGACGAAGGCGAGGCGATCTCCCAGCGGCGACCAGACCGGGTTCATCGCGATCGAGAACCGGCCGCCGGTCGGGTCCGTGGTGACGCGGGTGGCCAGATCAACGATCCGGACACCGATCGAGCCACGTTTCCGGGCGCCGTCCCAGTCGGCGACGGTCGTATAGGCGATCCGGGCGCCATCCGGGCTCCAGCTTGGAATCGGGTAATCGTTCACCTCGTCGGCGAGCCGCGCCAGGTTGCCCCCGTCGACATCGACGACGTAGAGCGCGGTGGACGCGGTTGGATCAGCCGTGTCATGCGAGATAAAGGCGATCTTCGTGCGGTCGGGACTCCAGACGGGCCACGCCGCCGGCAGATCGTCGGAGACCAGCTGCTCGTCGCTCAGGTCGGGTCCGGACAGGTAGAGCGCATGGTCGCGGGTAAAGAGGATCGGCGCGTGGGCACGTTGCAACGCGGCCAGGCGGGTGGCGATGACCGCGTCGTCAGGATCGGCGGCGGCCAGCAGCGCTAGCGCTCGCTCGGCCGTGCGCCAGTCGCGGCTCGCCTCCGCCCCATCGGCCTCACGTTGAAGGCTGGCGAGGCGACCAAGCCGGGCCGTCGCCAGCGAGCCGGAGGCATCGTGATACCCGGGGAGATCGCGGGCAACGGGGAGCAACGATGCGATCGCGTCATCGAAGCGCCCGGCGTCGAGGGCGGCGAGCCCGTCGAGATAGGCGACGTGATACGGTGCCAGCGCCTCGGTCGCCGCGGCGTGGCGCGCGTCGGCATCGCGATATCCATCAGCGGCCGTGAACGCCTCGATCGCCTCAGGGTAGGCGCCGGACGCTGACGCGGTCAGCCCCCGCTCGTACCATCGCCCGAGCTCCGCCTGACCGGCCCGGTACCGATCGGCGCCGACCCCGCCGCCCCCGACGAGTGCGACGATCGGCACGAGGTAGAGAAGGCGCAGCAGCCGGTGCCGCCGCGATGGCGGAGGGTTCCCCTGGCGACGCGCTCCCCGTGCGGCCGCGCCACCCGTGGCACGACCACAGGCCTCGCACCGGGGGGCGGGAGCGGGGGTGAAGGCAGCACAGGCGGTGCAGAACATGGACGACCTCGCTTCGGCACTGGCGCCAGCCCTATCCTACCATCCGACCTGTCGCCGCCCTGGGGCCCGATCGGAGCGTTGAGGAGGCACACGGGCGTGGCGGAACGAGACCGGCAGGGGGAGAGCGACGTCGTGGGGTTGGCGGCGCTAACCGCGTATCGCGCCAGATTCGCCGGCTGCATTCTGAGCGCCGCGATTCTGGCCGCCCCCTTTCTGGCCCTCCTCTACGCTCCCGCGGCGGGACTGGCCGTGATGGCCCTCGCGCTGGGTCTGCTGGCCTTTCTCGCCACCGATGCCGCCGGCCGGGCCGATCCGGCCTTTCGGGGGCGTCTCCGCCTGGCCGCCAGGCTGAACCTGCTGCTCGCGACCGCCTGTCTGCTCGCCGCCATGATCTGGACGTGACCCGCGCAGCTGGCAGCGGCATTGCCTGGATACGCGGTTGACGGATGCCCCGCAGGAGCGACGCGGGCGACGGCGTCGTCCTGAGCCATGGCGGGCGCTCGTCCGAGAGCGTCCGCGGCGACCTCGAGTCGCGACGAGGAACGTTACACCCGCAGTGTCGAGCGGGTCTGTAGACCGCGACTCTTCTGCATCCAAATCCCGTTGCGGCCCGGACCGTAATAGTCGTTGGCGGTTCCGACCGGCAGGTACCCCTCCTGGCGATAGAGTGTCTGGGCGCCGCTGTTCTCGGCCTCGACCATCAGGAGGAGGTTCCCATGCGGCAGTGCCACCTCGAGGGCCCGCAACAGCGCCGTGCCTACCCCCTGACGGCGAGCGGTGGGGTCGACCGCCAGATTAATCACCCGGCTGTCTTGCCCATCACGATCGCCGATGGCGCAGCCGAGGACCTGGCCGTCCCGGCGAGCGACGACAAACCGGACGCCCGGCAGCAGCCAGAGCGCCACCAGGGTGGTGAGGCCGTAGGCGAGTGCGGGACGAAACGCCTGTCGCTGCACGCGCGCAATCGCGCGCAGGTCGCGGGGCCGCACCGGTTCAACCACCACGTCGACCGCGCCCGGATGAACGGCGGGGACGATGGGCAGCGGGAGGCGGTCACGGATGTCGCGGTCGTACATCATCGGGGATAACCTGGCGGCGAGCGAGTGGCGCGCCGGCCAACCGGGACGCCACCATCCATGGTACACCCGCGTTGGCGGCGGATGCGCGGCGCCCGGTCGCGATCCCACCCGATCTTCCCGGCGCAAACGCGCTCACGGCGGAGAGAGAAGATCGCTCCCGGCCCGAGCGATCCCCTCGGCGTAGGCGGCGTCGGCCGCCCACCGCCCGGCCAGGTCCGTCACCGTCGCGGCGACCCCCGAGCGGCCGGCCGCAACCGCCGCCTGGTAGCGCGGATCGAGGGCGACGTAGGGAGCCAGCGGATGATCGGGCAGGATCGGACCGGCCGCGTAGAGATAGAGATGAACGATCTGGGCCCGCGCGGCATCGGCGCCATTCGACCAGCTCGGCGATGCCGCGCCGTCCCCCGTGATCCCGATCCCCGCCGGATTGAGATGATCGACCCATGCGGCGGAGCGCCAGAACCCGGTCTCGTGCGCCGACTGCGCGACCACGATCGCCGGATCGAGCCCGACGATCGGCGCCAGGCGGTAGACCTCGGCGATGTAGCGCCGGACCTCGGGCAGACGCTGCGCTCCTCGCGCCTGGGCGACGGCCTCCATCCCGGCCGCCGAGCCGCGAACCGGTCCAAGCAGGGGATCGCCCGCATGCAGCGCACCGGTGGCGTTCCCGGCGATGCGTGGTGGCGTCCCGCCGCTGCGTCCAAGCCATGCCTCGACGCCCCGCGTCACCGCCAGGGCAATCTGCTCGCCCCGTCCGCCCGTCGCTAAGCGGGTCGCCTCATCGGGATGGGAGAGGAAAAGCGGCTCCACCAGGACGGCGGCCATCCGGGCTCGGAGCAGTCCACCATTCTCGAACTGCTCGACGCCGCTATCGGTCAGGTCGCTACCAGGTGCCAGCGTGCTCACCAGGGCCGCCTGCATCACCTCGGCGAAGGCCCGGTCTTTGGCCTCGATGCCCCAGAGGGTCTTGACATAGTTGGGCGCCGGGTCGTCGACACTGTTGAGATGGATCGAGACGTAGACCAGCGCACCGCAGGCGTTTGCCATGCGTCCCCGCTCGCTGTTGCCGAGGGTCGTCGCGTCGTCATCGCGGGTAAGAACGACGCCGTAGCCACCCGCGCGCAGTAGCGCCGCGGCCCGCCGGGCGATCGGCAGGACGAGATCGCGCTCGACCAGCCCGGCCGCGTCGTTGACCGCCCCGGAGTCGGCTCCCCCATGCCCGGGATCGAGCACGACCGCGGCCTGCCGTCCCGGACAGCGCGGCACCGAACCGCCGTAGCGAGCGAGCCCCGCCCCCGCGGCGGTGACGGCGAGCAGGATCAGAACGACGATGACCAGTCGCCCGTACGCGTGTCGTCGCATCCGCTCCTCTCTCACCTCCTACCGGCGGCAGACGTGCCCTCGCGCCAGATGCGGCATCGTACGCGATCGCCACGCCCCGGTTCTGTGGCCGACGAGCCCGATCGCGGCAAGCCGTCGGTTGCCGCGTTTCATGCTGGCGGCGGCGACACTGTCAGTCGCCACGTGCCCGGTCGCCAGCGGCTCCCGGACACCGGCACCGTGTTGCCTGCCTGGGTGTCTGCCCGTTGCTTCAGCCAGCGATGACCAGGGTCGTCCGGCGTTCAGACCCGATGCTCGGTCTCGGTGAGACCCTGGGTTCCCTTCCCCGCGAGGTCGGTGACCCGTTCGATCGTCGGGGCGATGGTGGTTGGCTTCCAGAACTGGTGGTAGGTGGAGATGGCCGTGCCAAAGACGATCAGGAAGGCCACCGTCAGATCGTCGATCTGGTCGAGCTCGCCACCCACGTAGACCGTTCCGGTCGCCGCGACCAGGCAGATCGCAAACGCGACGCCGCCCCTGGTCCGAGGCTGCCAGCTCGACTGGTTGATTGTCGCGATCGCCAGCGGCAGGACAAAGCCGACAATCGCCGACCAGAGCGCCGTCGTCTCGTCGATGCCCATCCTGAACTCCTTTCCGTTAGGTCGTCTCGTCATCGTGATGGATGCTCACAACAGCGGTCCCGGTCGCTCACCGCCCGTCGGGAGGGAAGAACCGGTCGTGCTGCCTGGGAGAAGAGGGACCACGCGAACGGACCGTGCCGCTACGTCCTGATCCAGCGTGGCGCGATTCCCGCCACGAGCAGGGCGCGGCGACCGTTCGCGAAGGTGAAGAGCCGCCCACCGCCCGGCCGGGTTTCAACCGCGGTCAATGCCGGCCAGACCCCCGTTCGCAACCCCTCGTCGCGCCAGAGTGCCGAGAGCGTCCCGGTCGCCGAGTCGTCGTAACGGTAGCCCGGCACGCGGCCGCCGAACCAGGAGGCCAGATCGGCGCGACCGATGGCGGAAAATGCGGGCACCGGTGCGACCGGCGCCGCCGCGCCAGGCACCGCGATGACGCCCCCGACCAGCCCCGCCACCGACGCCACCAGGGCGTCGAAGCTCCCCTCGTCGAGGATGCGCCGCGGGCACCGCTTTCGCATCCACCGGGCGTGCGGAGCGATCCGGGCCGTCGAGAAGGTCGCGCCGCGGCCACCGGCAAAGCGCTCCGGTGTCACGATCAGCATCGCCGTCAGTCCGATCAGGTTCTGCTTGGTGCGGCTCCAATCGCTGTCGGCATTGACGCAGGTCTCGATGGCGATCGAGCGGAAGCAGCCGGTATCACCGGGGTCATCGCAGCCATCCCCGGCATGCCAGGCGACCTCATCGAGCGGCAGAATCTGCACCCACTCCTGATCGTCGACCGCGAAGTGGAACGACACTCGCTCCGCGCCACCGCCACTGTCGACGAAGTCGCGGTGCATCTGGGCGTTTGCGCCGGGCGTCGGGTTGGCTGTCTCATGCCAGGTGATCCACTCGCGGGCGAGCAGCTTGTCGCCAGGTCGGTTGCCGTGAGCGAGCGCCTGGGTCGCGATCAGCACGCCCCCGGGCACCGCGGAGAGTGGTCCTGTCATACGTATCGTCTCCTCGATCGTCCGGTGTCGTTCCCGGCGGTCGGCGGGTTCAGCGGTCGGGACGTGGGAATGGCTCTCGGTCGCGCCGGGCGGGATGGAAAGGGAAGCGGTTACCACCACCCCGTCACACCTCCACCAGCACAAGATCGAGCACCGAGTCCCCCCACGATCCGGCGTCCGCCGGCCGGTCGACGGATTCGGAGATCCCCACGATCCGCACACTCCGCTGCGTCGGGTCCGCGTCGTAGTCCAGGTCCCGGTAGGTGACGGTCGCCCCCGCTCGCCAGGCCGCCCAGAGATCGCTCGCCAGTTGGCGCCCCGTCCGGCTCTGCACCTGGCCATCCTGCGCGATCACCTTGAACGCCCATTTCTGGCGCCGCGTCGGCGTATCGAACAGCTCGAACTCCGCCCACACCCCCACCAGCACCGGCGCCCAATCGAGCACGCTCGACCACCGCACCCGCAGCTGCACCCAGCGGCTCACCTGGTCCGCCAGCAGCTCGGCATCGAGCTCCCGAATGCGGAGCGCCGCCGCCGTGCTGCTCAGGGTCGCCGCCTGCGTCCAGGTCGTCCCCCCATCGAGCGAGTAGTCCAGGAAGATCGAGACGCTATCGACACTCGCGGTGTTGCCCCGCCCTTCCGGCGACGCGAACACCGCCCCCACCTTCCGCCACGCTTTTGGCTTGTCGCGTTGCCCGGCATCAAAGAGC
>JAABUR0100001394.1_pt1 | contig 43342 bp, 38 predicted proteins | sample 5560091 | NCBI WGS metagenome assembly JAABUR01 (sample SAMN10711879, study PRJNA513375) | rock metagenome | isolation source: Antarctica rocks | place: Antarctica: Victoria Land, University Valley sud | reverse complement strand
AAAAACGGGCGAGATGACAGAAGTCACGTAGTTTCTCAGAAACTCAAAGCTTGCCAGTTGGCTTTGCACAAGGAAGATCCGGCAACGGCCACGCATCACAACAGTCATGCTTCTTGTACGTATTCTCGGACCCATTCTCCCTTCTCTTCAACCCTCAATTTAGTCTTCAACACGTTCTAGAGCATATCGAGCTTCTAATTCCCTTTTCTTTCTCTGTTACATCATGAAATGAATTTCACAACCCACTAAGCCGATGCTGACTCCGTGATTACTGACAGGTGCAGAAATTATGGTCCTGCACAAAGTACGTGTCTTTCCCATACCTAATAAAGCTCAAGGCATAACGTTGTACAGTTCTACTACGCCAAGCAGGACAAAAACCTTGACGCACTGCCTATTAGGATAGCTGCCTATGGGAGGCCAGGAGGGGTCATCGGCGCTGTCCCTAGCCGTAGGTGCATTAACACTACTCACCTGTCCATCGCTGATCTATTGAGTCCAGCCCAGAAGCCTTGCGGTGGTGGACAGACCTGGGGTTGCCTGCAAACCATGGCATATGTAAGTAGACTTTACAGTCAATTCTTCCTAACCCCGACACAGACACAGGGTCTTGCAACACGTTAGAGGTGCACATACTTCGCAAAATTCTCCCATGGCTCATGTTTTTCTATTATAGAACAGCAAGGCTGACTCCGGAATCCTCAGGTTAAAGTCGAAACTCTCCCTCTACCCAAAGGCGATTTGCCACCTCCACCGACTTTCAAACCTTCGAGCATCAAGATGATCAACGCCTGTTAGAATTGCGGAATGACCGGCCGGTCTATCCTGAATAAGGTCGTCGAAGATATGATTCCGGGGCTTTTGGGGTTTTTGAGGCTTTTGACAGGGTTTCCATTTCGTGGTTTTCAGATACTATCAATGCTTGACGGTCGCATGATGCCGTTGCCTCTAGTGCTGTTATTTCCATATAAGTAGTGGTATGCACGATATCTAGGAAGCGTGCTGTAATCAAGAAGTCGAAAAGTGTGAACCAAACGTAGGGCTTAGAGCTTGAACCATGTGGTGATTAATACATGAGCGAGTCATCATCTTCTGATGACCATGCATTGTCTTCCTTCCCCCGACTTTGGTTTTCTGCACTATCTCCGGCTACTGTGGATGAATTGTTCCAGCTCTGGACAATATTTGCATATCAGTCGCACGTTTCTCGCATTCAGATGTCGTGGTCGTTAGCCCGTGACCAAGAACCTCTGACCAACAAATATAGGCTGTGTATACTTACCAGCGCTGTCTACACGTTCAAGACATGGCTAAACTTACGGAATTGCCCCAAGAGATGGTGGAGCTGATTCTACTATCCGAAAGAAAAGACTTGACGGCTTTCATGCGTATCTGCAAATCGATACACACACTCTCAGAGCCTCTACTCTACACGGAGATTTTGATAACATGGGACGATTGCCTGAAACCCAAACCTTCAATAGAACTGCTACTTCGGACCCTCTTGGAGCGGCCTAACCTGGCATCGCTGATCAAGCGTATTCGATTCAGAAACGGCTTGGACCCAGCAGCGAGGCCCGCCAATCACCAGCTATCGCAAGACGTATTAGACCTTGCTCGAAACAGTATTCGTCTTGACCGATTCCCTTCTTCAGATACATGGATTCAGGGGATGCAAGAAGGCTCTGTGCCGATAATAGTTGCTTTTCTGCTTTCACGACTGCATAAGATCGAAACCCTAGAGATTGGAATAAAATTCCAGTCCGTTCAGCTTGTAGACATGTTCACACACGCATTGTCCGATTCTGGAGCATCAAAGAGCATTTCCCGTTTTCGATATCTCAAAAAAGTCAAACTGAATCCCGAGGCTTACTCTCCTAGAGCGGGGATCCTTGTGTTGGACGAAGTCTTGTCGCTCTTTCGGCTGCCGTCGATGCAAAGCCTAAGTTTCTTAGTGCTAGATGGTTATAGACCTAGCCATCGTGGACCGTGCAATCCAATGATCGAGGTATTGGAGCTGCGCCACAGTCAGATAAGAGAAGAAACCCTTGAAGATCTATTGTCCATGGTTCCCAATCTCAAGTCTCTCAATTGCGGGCTTTGGTGCGAGACTGAGCCAATCGACGATCATTCGTCCTTCCTTGATTGTGAAGCACTTGGTAAGGCCCTGAAGCATACCAGATTACTCGAGCATCTTGTGATATCCATCAATTTCTTCGCCAGTTCGGCTATGGAAGTGGATTGGGGAGGTGCATACGAGAAGGGCGAACATTGGGGAATCAAAGGAAGTCTTGGCTCCTTGACCGACTTGGCGCATTTGAAGAGCATCGAAGTGCCAATAGTCGTGCTGCTGGGATGGGTTGTATCGAGCTCTGCCCCACAATTGGCGGATATTCTCCCAAGGACTTTACGTCAGCTATTACTTAGGAACGATCTGAATTATTTTTACAAATATGAGTGGGACCAGCAAGCTTGCCTCGATCGTCTCTCAGAATATCTGGGCAGACTAAAGACTGATGCCGTCATTTTAGATGGGATAACCGTAAGATTGAGGGATTGTCCGCCTGAAGACCGGTGGGACCAAGACGGGAAAAAGAAACTGGAGTTGCTGTGCAGCGAGGCGGGAGTTTCGTGCACTTTTGATCCCTCAATCTAAATGACATGGAGCGTAGAGTCGACACTCCCACAATACACACTTATGTAAAGAAGCGCGTAAGGTCCTCAAAAATGGCAGTTTTCCGAAACCAATTGACACAACAGCCGCCTTTATATCTAGCTTGTACATTTTCACGTTCGGCTCACCGTAGATTCGGTGCCAATAGTCAGGACTTGACCCGCCCTGCTCAAGCACCCAATATGGGTCCATTATATTCGAGGGAGATGTTACGGGCTGTGGTGGCATTCCTGGTTCGAGAGGCCGTCTAAGCCACAACTACAGTTTGTCTGTGTTAGCCCCTAGAATATTTGGAGAGCAACTTCCAGCGGTGGTAATCACAGAGCTTATAGAGGAGACATAGTGTGGATGGGGGATGTGGTAGGCTGGCGGATGTGATTCTCGATCGAGGTAGAGGGTGGGTCGCTGCGCGCCATCACGTGACCCTCGTGAACAATAAAACATAAGCGCGTCATTGTCGACTTTATGGCGCCAGGTGCAATGCTCACTTCAGACACCTCGCCTACACCAAGGCTGTGTTGGCACCTTTTACTATGGGTGTTACCGGTCTTTGGACGGTTGTGCAGCCCTGTGCCCGTCCCATAAAGCTCGAGACCCTGAACAAGAAGCGTCTTGCCGTCGATGCCTCCATCTGGATATACCAGTTCCTCAAAGCCGTACGTGACAAGGAGGGAAATGCCCTCCGAAACTCACACGTTGTGGGTTTTTTCCGGCGGATCTGTAAATTGCTGTTCTTTGGAATAAAGCCAGTTTTCGTATTCGATGGCGGAGCACCGATACTCAAGAGACAGACGATTAGCGCAAGGAAGTCAAGGAGAGAAGGAAGGAGGGAAGATGCTGTCCGGACGGCTGGGAAGTTGTTGGCGTTGCAGATGCAGAGAAGGGCTGAGGAAGATGATCGGAAGAGGAGGGATGAGAGAGACAGGCCTACAGCTGAACATGAGGAAGAGGAAGTCCCGGATGATTTAGTCTACGTTGACGAGTTACAAATGACTGCGCAGGAAAGGCAGCAGAACCGGCAATTTAAGAAGAAGGATGCGTATCATCTACCACAGCTTGATGTTAGTCTGGAAGAGATGGGGGCGCCGAATGATCCACGAATAATGAGTCACGAGGAGCTAGAAGAATACGCAAGGCAATTTCACACTGGCGAAGATGTTAATGTGTATGATTTTAGCAAAATCGATTTCAATAGTCCTTTCTTCCTAAGTTTACCTGCGAGTGACCGTTACAACATCCTCAATGCTGCGAGATTAAGGAGCCGGCTGAGAATGGGTCATAGCAAGGAGCAACTGGATACTATGTTCCCAGACAGGATGGCTTTCTCCAGGTTTCAGATTCAGCGGGTCTCAGAGCGCAATGAGCTGACACAGCGGCTCATGAATATTAATGGGATGAATGGGGAAGATGCAATGTTCGGCGTCAATGGAGGCGGAAGGGTGGCAGGAGAGAAGGGGAGGGAGTATGTCTTGGTTAAAAACGATGGTGTGGAAGGTGGATGGGCACTAGGCGTCGTGAGCAACAAGGACGAAGGGGAGAGGAATAAACCTATAGATGTCGAAGGTTTCGGAAAGGAAAATCTTACGCAAGAAGCTGAGGGTGGCGGATCGGAGGAGGAAGGTTTTGAGGATGTACCTATCGAGGGACTCAACAGATTACCCAAACGTTCCGCTGCCGGCGTCTCTGGTTTGGAATACAGTGATGGGTCCCATTCGATGGACATCATGGAACGAAGACGGGCTTTGTACGAAGCGCGGCAGGCAGCGGCGGGTATAGAGATTCCAGAAGAACCATCAGACGTCAACGCTGTCACCGGTGAACATGACTCGCTGTTCGTTCCCCAGGTATTAAACGGGGTTGTTGGACAGGAGGACGACGAGGAAATAAACGATCTCTTCGAAGATGTACCACTCGCAAGTCCTGACGAAAACCATGATCTCAGCCGAGCTATTGCCATGTCGCTAGAAAAACCCGAAGAAGAAGAAGGCTATCTGGCAGATATGCCTGTAACTGCTGCAAGTTCGGAGTATAAAGGTCCAAGCATCGACAGGCCGCTGGAATTCAATCAGAAGAATGCCAAGGCTGGCAGAGACTTTGCCCACCAAACCAATGCACGAGCTCATGGTGTGGCTCCTAAGCCTTTCTTTGAGGACAGCGATGATGAAGATGATCTCCATTTACAAGCATCACTGGAAGAGTCAAGACGTACCATGCACAAATCTCAAGGCCCTCAAGGCCCGAGCTTGAGAGCTTTGAGTCCTAGAAGCACTTCTCCCTTGCGAACTGCGCCAAAACAAAAGACAGGATTTGATGGACCACTTCCGTTTGAATCAATCAATTTCGGAAACTCGATTTTAGGCTGCAAGAAGGCCAAAGTTACGGAGGAAGAAGGGGGCTTTGAGAAACAACAGTCACAGAAGGAGAAATCCCCTCAACCGTTGCCCCCGTGGTTCTCTAAAGACGTGCTTGAAGCCAACGCTTCTCAAAAAGCGTCCGAGGATAAAGAGATTAATGGAGGCGGCCCCAGTAGCAGGGCTAAAATAATCGAAAATCAACATATTCTAAAGCGACAGGAAACAGGAGAGGTCATCGACCTCGATGCACTAGTCAAAGAAGTGAACGACGTTGTCGACATTGCATCTTCTAGCGATGAACAGGGCGATGTAATCATCGAAGAAGTTATACCGCTTGACTCTGAGATAAGAATGGGTGACATTGCAGACCAGATTCGAGCTGAACCCCCGATGTCTGGACTGGCCGACAACGATGCCCAGCCGCTACAAGATACTGCAGGCCAAACCCGTCCTGAAACAATCTCCGCGCAGAGCAAACAGAACAGTGAAGAGCCTATTGAGTGGGAAGAAAGTGACCCGGAAAACGACCAAGCAGAGCACGATATTGTGCCTGACGCTCAGCAACTCGTGAGCGGCAATTTGCAACCCTCACCATCGAAATCCCCTTCACCTGAATTTGGGGACGTCGGAAATTTGGCCTCGCCCAGCCGATCTCACAACGACGCCGCGTCCCACAAAAGCTCAGAACGAACACCCCTTCCCCAAGCCTCGTCCCTCGACCTCCCGGCCGAAGACTCCGACGCATATTCCGACCCCGAAGACGAAGATCTCATGCGCCAACTTGCTGCTGAAGCCTCCGAACACGCCCGCTTCGCCTCCACCCTCTCCAGCACCTCCCACCTCCACTCCGCTCAGGATTACGAAACGGAACTCCGCCAACTCCGCAACCAGCAGAAGAAAGACCGCCGCGACGCCGACGAGGTCTCCCACATCATGATCACGGAATGCCAACAGCTCCTCAAACTCTTCGGCCTCCCCTACATCACCGCGCCCATGGAGGCCGAGGCCCAGTGCGCGGAGCTAGTAAATCTGGGCTTAGTGGACGGCATCGTGACCGACGATAGTGATATTTTCCTTTTCGGCGGTACTAGGGTGTACAAAAACATGTTCAACCAAGCCAAATTCGTCGAGTGCTATCTCTCCTCCGACCTCGAAAAAGAATACTCCCTCGACCGCCACGCCCTCATCCGCATCGCGCACCTGCTCGGCTCAGACTACACCGAAGGCCTCCCCTCCGTTGGCCCCGTCACCGCCCTCGAAATCCTCTCCGAATTCTCCTCCTTGGAAACCTTTGCAGAATGGTGGTCCGCTATCCAACTCAACCCCAAACTCTCCCCCGAAGACGCCGCAATCCCGTTCCGCCGCAAGTTCCGTAAGAATGCATCAAAGCTCTTTCTCCCAACCATTTTCCCAGATATCCGCGTTGACGAGGCCTACTTGCACCCCGAGGTCGACAAGGACACGAGTCCGTTCCAATGGGGTGCGCCGGATCTGGATGCGCTAAGGCAATTCCTGATGGCCACGATCGGGTGGTCCCAAGAGCGGACAGACGAGGTCCTCGTCCCCGTAATCAAAGACATGAATCGTAGAGAGAACGAAGGCACCCAGGCAAACATCACCCAATTCTTCGGCGGCGGCGTCGGCATCGGTGGACGACAAAACAGCGCCAAAGGAAACACAGCCAGCGGTAATGCAGCAGGCGGCGGACAATTCGCGCCCAGACGCCGCGTCGAGGGCAAGAGCAAGCGCATGGAAAGCGCTCTAGGCCGGCTGCACGCCCAGGCGCGCAACAGAACCTTGGACGAGGGCGAGGGCGAGGGCGAGGGTTCTCATGATAATGCGCCACGGAGAACCGAAGACTTGGGTGAGGCAGCGGTGGGGGATCAACATCATTCGAAAGGGAAGAAAAGACCGCCGCCACGGGAAACGTCGGCTTCGGACTCGGGAGATGAGGAGGGGGAGGGAGTGGCGAGGAAGGGGAGGAAGAGGGGGAGGGGCGCGGGGAGGGGGAAGAGAGGGAAGGCGTGAAAGGGAGGATTTGTGTTTTTTCAACCATCAACCAATTGTATCTCGCAAAACACATGGACGAACCACATCTTTGGCTCAAGGGTAAATAAGCTTCATCTAGCCAGCAGCAAAACGACTATTATTACAACAAGTGTAGCCTCCCCATCTCTCCACTGTCATTGACCGTCATCGTACCCCTTCCGTCGTGAAACCGCGTAACCAACGATCCCAAGGAAAATAAAGAGATCCTTTCTGCCTTGCTGCTGGGTATTCGCACCTCCCCCACCGTCTCCCATACAAACCCCCTCACCACATCAGATGCGTGTGACCTAAGCCTCTGCAACCCTCTCCTCCTCCCTCCCTCTAATCTCTCCATTGTGCACCCCCTCGGCTTCTTCCTCTTCCTCCTCGTCGTCATCGTCCTGGAATTCTCGATGCGTGTTCGCTGGCACCCATAGTCCACTCTCCCGATCCTTCATGCTAGAGTCTTGACCGCTCAGATCAACGCCCTCGCCCTGGTTGCGGGTTTTCTGGTGGCGGCGCTGAGAGAGGGTGCGGGCGCGGGTGGATAGCTTAGGGGTGACGGCCGCGTTGGCGGTGACCCAGTTTGTGAGGGCGTCTTCGCAGTCTTGGATGATGCTGTGTTGACAGTTTAGTATGCGGTCTCTAGGAGATATTGAGAAGGTGGAACTTACGCTTTGCTGGCCTCGTAACCATCGTACGCATTGCGAGTTTCTCCTGGGGTGACTGGGGTATCATCAACGAGCTCCAACAGGTGCTTTCCGTAGCCAGCAATGATGGCAACTTTCTCACTATGCTCACGAAGAGCATCAAATTGGTAAGTAAATGCTGCCTTGAGCTTCTCACGGGTAATGTTGGAAAGCTGGGCCTCCGCGACAAGAGATTCGGCTTCAGCGCGGACGAGTTCTTGCTCGAGGACGACGATGCGGGGGCTGTTGGGCTCCTTGTACTTGAGCTGCGCGATTTGGTCCGTGATCTTTTGCTTTCGGTCTCGGCTAGGCTGAACGGATGCTTCGATGTTTCGGATGCTCTTGATTGTTACACGGTATTGGTCGTAGCGATCAACTAGTTGGTCCTCGAGCTCTCCAACTTCGTAAATTAGGACGCCGAGCTTATCAGTCACATCAGAAACATCGTCGTCGCATGCTTCTCCCCAGATTGATAGTTGTTGCTGCGTTGGTGTTAGCTTTGGTCCAATGACGTATACTGGGTGCACATTTCACTTACAGCAACTTCCATTCTCTCTCTGCCTACAAGCTCCATGCTTCGCATGACATTCTTCTCCATCTTCACCAATTGCGAGAGCTTTTTCGCCAGGTCTGGGCCAAAGGCACCGGCGGTCGATTTACGGAATGCATGACCTGCACCAGTTCAAAAAGATAAGATTAGCCTGCGATATTTAACCCAACCGCACCACGCGATCAGGATTTTTGAGCTTGGAGCTCGAGAAGGATTTGACACGTGGCCGAGGAAAGTGTATTTGAGATAGGTAGAGATCTGATAATTGAAAGTTGGGGCGCAAATGGGGGGACGTGAAAAGCGCATTGATCGAAGCCTCCTATGATATTCTCGAGAGCGGATGAAGCTCTTGTTTCGCAATAAAATAACCGCGATCAAGAAAAGATCAAGGAGGGCAGCAGAGAGCTTTTTATTCCATTATCGCTTCGATTGTCATAAAGTCACTACTCACCAATACCACTCTTCCCGAAGAAACGGCCTGACTTTGTAGAAGAAGAAGGAGGCGGTGGGTTCTGGATCTGCGAGGCGGTGGGAGCGCGCGACTGGCGCATAGAGTACGTTCGGTGCATGATGATGCTGTGGGTCGCGGAACTTGAGATAATTGTTGTTTGGTTCCACTGAAGAATCTAGTAAGAGATACACTGTAAGCAATGGAGAATTTTAGATTCTTTTAAGTATTGTTGTATTTGTGCCAAGGTGGAAAACGAGTTCAGCTCGCAACATGACGTAGGCTTAGCCGCACAAGCCCCAAGTGCCGGTCTTGACTGTGCCGGAGAGGAAGATTGAGCAGTGCCTGGTTGCGACCACCAAGAACAGAAAGGGTAGAACGTGGCAGGAACACTGACCTTTAAGATGTACACACTCAAATGTGATCAGGATAGTTGTTGATCTGTAGAGAAAAAGGTGTGGAGAGAGAGATGGTTGGGCTGTCGTTTGGCTTACTGCAGTCCGCCGTAATGTGACTTGGGCGTTGTCAGGGAGATTGTGAGCATTGACGTCATACCTAACCCATCAAGGATTTGGTGCACGTGATAGAAGAACTCTGGGGTTTGACAGTCATGCATGCATATAGTTTCAGCATAGTTCCATCCATGGAGAGTATAAGTCGATGAGGCTGCCAAGGGGACCGTCATACTACTCTTCACCGTTCTATTTATCTCATGGCATCTTCGGTAGGAAGCACGAGTCTTATAAGCTTAGTTGACATAGTAGTATTTGTACGCAAACGAGAATATATGTGCTGTAGCCAAACACCTCATGAGACTCCACCAGGGACTTCAATAGCCCGTCATCTTGGCCTATCCAAGTATCCCGTCTCGAGGGACCCAGCGGAATATCCACCTCCTGAGCGCCGCGCTAACCCACGTTATCATAAGCAAGAAATCGATGTTTCATGAACTTGCAGGCGGACCATCTGGCCTGACGGGAGTAGGAGCGATCCTCCTCTTCTTCTGCTTTCCTGCATGGTCTTCCATTTCCGACTCGCTCGTATCACGCTTGCCAAGGACACTGCCGCTCACCGAGCTGGGAGCACTGACGACTCCTGACATAGGTGTCTGCGGTGGGGTCGTCCATGGTAAGTTTGAAAAAGAGGTATTAGCTGCCGCAACACTGGGAACATTCCCTAGTGTCGGTGTAGGGTTGCTGTTAATCATGCCCGCAGGTGTCTGCGCTTGAGAAGATTGGGTGACGATGGAAGAGGTCGAATTAGACCTGGTCGGGCTCGGCGGCTGAGCAATAGGCGCTGGAGACAAAGGCGGTGCAAGAAGAGGTGTTGCTTGCCTCTCCAATTGCGGCGCAGAAGCCGCGGTAGGTGTAGGCGTAGGAGTCGGTTGAGCTGATGAGGTCGTTGAGATAGCTGGTGAAGGATGATGAGCCGTCGGGACGGGACCGGTGTAGATCTGACCAAGCTCCCCAGGACCAAAGGCAAGATTGGAACAGAAACCGTCCGAGGAGCTCATGAGCAGAGTAAGCCCATCGTTTGACCTGGGATTTCTCGGTTAGCATATGGCGAAGCCGAACACGAGGAAGAACACAACATACCAAGTTACATCTGTAAATGTCGCGAAGTGTAGATTGCTCACGACAGCCAAGGGTGTCTGTTGCTGCGTATCATAAACAAGGACTGCATCCTGTGTAGCAACTGCGTAGATTATACGGTAAGGTAGCGCAAATGCTGGTGACGGTCCCGGAGTAGAAGCGCCAGATTCACCCTCGCTCGGCCGCGGCGAAGACGTAGGCCTTGCCATTTCATTCGGTGATGGCATTGTAGGATTTGCTGGTGGTGGAGGCTCCATTGCAGAGCGTGTCGTTGGCGCCTTGGATGGCACGACTGGGTCAGGCAAGGGCGCAATTGCCTCTTCTGACGATGCGGTATCCATAGTGATCTGAGTTGTGGCTTTTGGGGCAGTGCGATGAGTATAAAATATGGGAGAGCACTTGACCGCTATTGACGGCTTCTTATGGCCTGGGAGATGTGCAATTGGTGGCTTGTTGAGCCCAGCACGTGTATATATGTAGACAGTATTGATCACATCATCGATAGACTTTGCTCCCTCGACCGGCTGCGATGTTTTGTATTGCCCAGCTGGGGTAAAAAGTAGGCTACCGTCCGGAGCGAATGTTAGCCGCCGAAAGAAGGACGTGTAGGTTTCATTGGCGTAAATGCTCGCATTTCTCACACCCATCGAAGCCGCAAATGGGTTAGGAGAGTTCTCCATGGGTCGTACAGCTGGTAATGGCATAGATGGCGCTGGAGACGCTGATCGCCTCATAGATGGGGACGAGCCAAAAGAGGATCGTCGGCTGTGTGAGATGGCCGGAGGGTTCATCGGGAGTGCGAGTGAAGTTGGTGTTCCAGGCATTGAGGGTGCAGGAGAAGCTGGGGCGAAGAGAGCGTCAGAAGCGATGTGTGCTCGCGGACCCTGCTCTGGAGGTGCTGGACTGCTGGAAGAAATCCTCCTTGCAGGGAGATCCATCTTCGTAACCTTATTGTATTGGTTGAGAGTAAATTGGCCGTCTTTCGTCTTCAAGTTGTAGATATGAACAGATCGATCTGAGGACTGCGTGGCCACATATTCGTTCAAAGGATCCCAGGCCACACCTTGAACATAGTGGTTATGCTCTGCTATTTGCCTTACCATTTGGCCTATGATATTTCAGCTACCGATTTGGGTAATGGAACGGAATAATGGCTTCCTCACCTGTCTGAGCGTTATAGATCCGTGCAACATTATCCATGCTTCCGGTGATAAAGAAGACCCCATCAGGTGACCAGGCCAGATCGTATATCTCTGAGCCAGATGAACGGCACATGTGCTTGATCCGCCATGTCTCCTTGTCCTCGAGCCCATCCTCTCCAAATGCTGGGGCATGAACCTGGGTCTCCGAGGGTACCCAGAGGAGTGTGTTGCCGTCATCACCTGCACTAGCTAGCATTTCCCCTAATCGATATCAGTAATTAGATCCGATGTTACTTAAGAGGCGAAGTACCTCTAGGAGCGAATCGGACAACATTGACTGCTTGAGTATGCTAGATATTATCATCAGCCTCATATCTTCGAATCACCTCCAGAATCGTCAAATTACCTTGATCAAGGTAGTCAGATATGTCACTGTTCTTTCTTCTCCATCCCGTTCCAGCTTCCACAGCCTGACATTGTTATCTCCTCCACCGGTAGCCAATCGACCCTTGCCGTGCGGTTCGAAGTGTGCTGAATAGATCGGGGTATTATCGTTATGCCACGAAACCAGGAGCGGAGCAGCCTTCATTGCGTCGAGTTGAAGATGAGAGCCCTTGGTAATCTGCCACCGAATACGCACTCACTGCCAGGGTTGTCAATGAACTGTAGGATATTTTAGTGGCACGTCCCCGGGTCAACAGGCCAGGTCTGGGTCCGGTAGAACGGTGTAGGTTCAGTGTCGGTTTATGAAGCCAATTATGAACCGGTGTCCGAATACATCCAGTGCCGAAGATCGCTGAGCTTCACTGACAACCACAAAATGCTAAGTCGACGTCGATGAGTTGATCAAGAGAATCAGGATGCCGTCGGTGTAAGGTCTCTTGGCCGCCTTCTGCCCGCATGCTGCAGCGCGTTGGCCCTTAGCGCGACCTCTAAACTACAGGGCTGGGCCAATGAGCATCAACTATTAGAAAAGTGAGCTGAAGATTGATGCTGCCCACAATGTTGAGTGGCTACTTTACCTTAATGTTTCAAGATGTTGATGAACGCAAAGGCGAATTGACGACCTAAAATGTTCAGTTTCATCCAACTGGCAGCCATTGGCTGAGACCTCGTCAGGCTTCTATCCAGACAGCTCTAAAGTTGTTCGCATTTCTGAAAGGCCTGACGAACGTTAGCTGAAAGGTGGTCTACGGTGTATATTCTTACACTGCGCCAGTAGGCCAATTTGCCTTTGGTAGATACATCTACTGCGAAGCCGACGTTGGGGAAAGCGAGCGCCGTTACGGAGTAGGCTGCTGGTTCTTTCAATTTGCCTGCTGTAACATAAGAATCTCTCCATATCTCGAGCTACCTAAGGAACTATGAAAAGGCACAGTTCTCCTCGGTCTTTAACGCCACCCACGTCTCTTGAAGCTCCCATATCGCCACCTCGTCGAAGGATCCAAGTACACGAGCCTATACATATTCCACAAGACAGGCCTAGACAAAACAAAGAACCGGAACAGATTCAGCCTCTAGTGATCCCGAACCTTGCTGCCATCGAAGCTGGCGAGTCTGAGATCAGGGACCATCTTAGCTCCTTTTCCGAGCACTTAAGACAAGCCGGCAGAACACATCCTGTACCTCCCCTTTCCATCCTGGATTTTGTGTCCTTGTACCGGCGTAATCAGCATATCTATGGTCGTCATTTTGTTGTACATCAGCACGACCACCCCGTTGCAGGTTCGGTTTTATTAGGTTTACAGGCTCGACTCTCACAACAGAACGCTGAGTCAGGATAGGTACACATTACGACCTCAGGCTTCAAATTTCAGAGACGAGCTCCATCAGCTTTGCAGTCATGTACGGGTTACCTGGAAACCCGAATTCGTTGAGGCTTAATAGAAATGCCACTGAAACACGTGTTCACAATATGTGGGTACGTTGATTCAAGTTCTCGAGGACCAGTAAAGCTTCTTCTACGTCATATCAGGGGTTTCGAGCGTATTTTGACTCGGTAGTTGTATGTTCTGCATGCGCTGTACGCGACACTTGTTCTCCTAAGTCAAGCTTCCATCTTCCACATGAGGTTTTATCTGTCAATTATGTTTTGATCAAATTTCTTTCAACGCTAAGACTTTTGTAGAACCATCTGATCGAGACAGCTTCTGCTTCCACTGGCAGCATGCTGATATGGGATACTGGAGAATACTCCGTACTTCCCTGGCAAGACTCAGGGGAAGAATCCGACGATGACCAATCAAGTGCATCTAATACCGAAACGCATGCTCCTGTCTCAAAGATCTCCGAAAACCAGAAGTTGCATGTAGCCTTTCAAAATGTGCGTTGATAATGAGCATGACCATCCGATGCTCTTCCATTAACCCAGAACCAGCGAAGAATCCGCATCTGCCTTCACGGCACCCGCCTTCCCTCCAGCTACACCCTCTCCATGCGCCTCCTCACAGAAAACAACCATTTCGCCCAGCCCCAAAAACCAGCTTTCAAGCGACGCAAAACAGCATCATCAAAGCCCTCCCCAGCAAGACGAACAACTCCCCCATCTTCCGACACCAAAACCCAGGGCTCCCCCACCAACAACCTCTCTCCAAACCCCAAAGCCACCACAGACCACCCCTCCCCCTCCGCCTACCAACGCGAACTACGCGAACTAGCCGAACTAGAAGACCACACCACCCGCCTCACAAACGCCTACCCCGGCGCCACCAATTCCATCAACTCCATCCACCAACGCCGCTGGTACCTCTCCCTAGACCGGCACTCCTCCGGTTTCGTCCCCAAATACTCCCCAAGCAACAGACCCAGCGGACGGACGGAGTGGGTCCGAAGACTGGAAGGAGGGCAGCTGTTGGGGTTTGAGCCGTTCTTTGTCCGGGGGAGAGAGGTGGAGCGGAGTGTGGTTACGGGACGGTTAGCGGGGGAGGTGCTGAGGGATGAGGGGGTGGAAGGGTATGTGGGGAGGAGAGGGTGGAGGGCTGTGCTGGAGTGAGGGTGAGGTTAAGGGGCCGATAGGCATGCAACCCCACCGGTGAAAAATGTGTAGTGAGCAATATAAATTTGGAAGTAGATGTGCATTAACTGGATCGATAGGGGGTTTCTGGGCTTACTGAGGTAGGACCGCCGCGAAGGGGAGGTGAAGTGGCTGAGTTGGTTTTTTGTATATGCTTTTTTCTTTACTTGCAAGTTAAATCGATATCATGCCACGCGTATCAATCTATGCTTCCAGGACTACGTTAAGGTATTGACAATCTGATCCCCTGTTCGTTATCGTCCAATCTTCAGTCCCTCCCATCACAACGCCGTCATCATCACCCGTCAGCACTTACTCTCCCCACCCACCCCGTTTACTTTTCCGCCACTACTCATATCCCTCACCCCCACTCACTCACCGCACAAACACCTCAACCCCAACCTCATTCCCCCACCCCGCCTCCAAACCCATCTCCCCCCACGCCCTCTCAACATCGATTTCCAAAACCGTCCCCTCCCCGCCAGCGCTTACGGTATGCAACGGCACCCCCTTTCCACCCATCATCACCATCACATCATCCGCAATCGACCGCTCGTGCAGCGTGGAGATGGATATCCCCAGCACGCCCAGCGCCTTGAGAGTCGTGTGGATGCGCAGGCGGCCGTTTTCCTCGATGCGCATCTCGGTCGCGACGACGGCGGCGGCGCCGGTCATTTTGCCCAAGAGGCCGAGTACGGCGACTTTTGTGCTTTCGTACTTGAGGCCGGAACTGCCTTTGAGGGTGAAGGCGCGTAGGGGGTAGGCGGAGAGGATCTCGTAGCCTTTGACTTGGACTTCGAGGCTCACGACCGCGCTCTTGTCTTCTAATCTCAGAGGGTTGGAGATCTCGCTTGTGGCGTGAGAGCGCACGATATACTCCTGGTCGACTTCGACGCCGGGGAAGGAGTTGAGGTTTACGAATTCGGAGAGGGGGCGTCGGGATACGTTGAAGAGACCTAGAATGCCTGTGCCGCTGGATTTGCCGCCAGTGTAGGTGCCGACTTTGAGCAAGGTTTCTTCTTCGTATGCCGTGTACACACCTACAGTCTTCCCTATAACGCTTGGGCGGAGGATCACGGTTTTACCCTTGGTGGTACGAGCGGTCATTTGCTTGATAAGATCTAAATCGTGTTTCCCAGGTTCGTCTGTGAAATAAATTGGTCCGCCCGAGATGCAGCGGCCTGCGGCGTGGAAAGAGGAGTACGGGTGCGAGGTTTGGAACATATCCCAGTCCGGCAGGATGTTGAGGTGAGACGTAAGGAGGGAATTGTGGGCGTTGGTGAAGATGTGCCAGGGGTGGCTAGAGGGGATTTCAGGGAAGAAATCATCGCTGTTTCTGACCATGAGCCTTGGCTTGTTTGTGGGCAGCTGCGTATGGAAGATTATTTGGGGAGTCTGCGACATGCAGCTGATGGCTTTGATGCTGAAATAACGAAGGGAATTGATGGTCCATGCGTCTTGATAGGCGTTCATGAGATCCCGGCGGTCCTCGGCGGAGGAGAGAAGGTCGAGGAAGAATTGCGCATCTGTTTTTACACTGTCGATGCCGCAGGAGAGGAGGAAGCGGTAGAAGTCGTCGTAGAAGCGGTGAACGTCGAGAGAGTCGATGACGGTCATTTCATCGCCTGTGATGCCTTTATGTTTGCGGACGACGCGGGTTTCGTAGGATTTGGCTAGGGTGCCGGTGGGAGAGATACCTCCCCAATAGCCCAGCTGAATTGTGTTTTAGCCCTCTAGTCTGCTTACTGATGGCTATTCGACTTACCATGGCATGCCAGACAGCGATATGCTGAATATCTGGATGATTATCTCGGATCTGGGTCACCGTATGCTTTAATCCTTGGGGAAAGCCTTCGATATTCGCATCAAACTCAGTCATGCCGCGTTTGAATTGGGACTCTCCGTGATAATCTAGAGATTGCCAGTTGTCATCGATGATTAGGTTTGTGATCTTGATGTTGTTGGCCTTCAGGATGTCTAATGCATCGAAGATCTTTTGCTCATTCAAGTTCTGTCCCAGCCCGTTCCAGGTGCAGTACGTCAAGCCATCATACCAATTTTCCATCCATTCTGCTCTTACGTCGTTCTCGATAGAAGCCTTCATTTCAGCTTCCAATTCGTCACTCATACGTATCCCGCCAACAAGCTTTCGGGCATGATACATGACAGCGGCATTCGCGGTCTCGAAAGTCTTGCCCACAGCTGCAAGCACTCTGGCTTTTCTAAGCTCTGGGCTGTCATTTCTTGCATGTATTATCACGTTCCCGTGGCCATCAGGTTTCAACACTGTCAAAACGTCGTCAATACCACTGACAGCTAGTAAAACCAAATGAAGACCATCCCAACGTAGGAAAGAGCAAAGAACGGCATCTTCAGTAGGAGCAAAATTCCCCTGTCCATGTCGAGGAGCAAGCCAAGGACTCCATATTCTAACTAAAGAAAACCATCGAGTGAAGCTGCGTGGTGTTCCCAGGCTAATATATGTAAGACCTGACGCTTCGTCTTCCGCTGCTTTCACCGGGCCGGTTATCGACCATAGCTGGGTACCTGGAGCTTCACTAGACACAGATTCAATGGAAATATCAGAGCTGTAATCCCTCAGGTAATCCCTCAACTCATTCGGAGGATTTTGCGGCTGGAAATATAGGATTCCGTCCGTGACATTCGACTGATCGTTCATCCATTTCCAGGTATCATCTGAGGAACAACGAAATTTCAGGGTGAACTGGACTGGATCTTCAATGCAGGCGGGCCTGGGCAGACTTATCGAAAAGTACCGGCGATACACCTTCGCTTGACTTTTCGAGTTGACAGCCAGCTAGCAACTGATGAGTATAGGCCTGTAGCTGTTCATACTATATTAGACTTACGGGGCTGTCCGCGGCAACAGATACTTGCAGAGGTAGATCACGCCACTCTCGATTCTGATGAGCATTGTGCCAGAGCACAACTTCCCAACCTTGCTCAGGAAAAGACTTGCTTGATTCAAGGAGGACCGTGAGTTTAACCTACAGAAAATCAACTTCTCTTGATCTCTACATTCTTCACTGAAGCTAGATGGCCCAAACGAACAGCATGTTGATGATTGGGGATGACGGTAGCTCGGCCCAAGGGAGGGTCACATAGTACATTGGCAAACAGCAACATTTGGCCAGGTCTGACGAATTTTAGCTGGAATGGCTTGCCATACAGATCAGTGGTGACCATGACGTAGAAAGACGCTGCAGACGGAGAGAGTAGGGAAATCCAGATGTCGATTTAATCTGGAATTGCTGCAATATTTTACAGTACCTCGATGTCTGATACCTAAATCGCACAACCTCAATTCACGTAGGTATGATCTTGCCCCTAAAACCACTGCCCACAAATCTCAAAGTGATTGTTGCACAACTATGACAGTATTGAAGAGGTTAACTAGGTATCTATTGAAGGCAAGTAAAGGCTATTGTTGCTGATTGGCTTAATTATTTAATCGCTCTGCAGGGATTCGGTTGGAAACAACCATCAGAGTTTCTGCCAACAGTTCTTCTCACACCACATGCGATGGTTGTCTCTCCAACTGCTTATAGGCTTTCCCAAACCTCGCCGTTCATCTGTGCATCGTGTGTTCGACATGCGCGAATACGTGGATTGCGCTTGCAAGGTTCGATGACACAGAAAAGACCTATAACGCAAAATTGGCTTAAAAAGACGGCCGAGGCGAAAGAAGCATGGGACGCCCAGGCCAAAGAAATCGAGGCGGGACGGAAACAGAGCATGCTAAGTATTCTCGAAGAGAGGGGATACGTAAACGCTGTTGCAGGAAGCCGAGATGACCTTGACTCGTTGATGAGACAAAAGCGCATTGGCGCATATCTGGGGATTGATCCTACGGCCCCTTCTTTGCATGTTGGGCATCTGGTACCTCTAATGTCGCTTTTCTGGATGCATGTCAATGGTTTTCATACGGTTTCACTGGTAAGCAACACGAAATCTATTGTTCTCCGATATCATCACTAAATTACTGCAGCTGGGCGGCGCAACTGCTAGAATTGGCGACCCTAGTGGGCGGACGGCATCGCGAGAGGCACAAGACTCGACAGTCCGAAAGGCTAACATGGCTAGCATGCACTATCAACTGAAGAGGCTCTGGGTGAACGTAGAGCAATACGCCAAAAAATACGGGTATCACTGGGAATGGGCATGGCACAGGGAACTGGCGAACAACAATGCCTGGCTGAATAAGCTAGAATTTGCAGAGATTCTACGATTACTCGGGTCAGGCGTCAGAATAGGAACAATGCTCGGAAGGGATACGTGAGTAAGTCCATGTTATGTCACTCGTGGCATCACAGGGGGACTACGCTAACCACGTGCAGTGTGAAGACAAGAATGGAGAACGGCGATGGCATGTCTTTTGCTGAATTTACTTACCCAATCCTACAATCATGGGATTGGTGGCACATGTATCACACGAAACGGGTTCAGGTCCAGATTGGTGGCTCAGATCAGTACGGAAATATTATCGCTGGTATGGACGCCATAAATTACATCAACAAACATCATTACGACCCTTTACATAGGCAAGAAAAAGAGGAATTTTTGATGAAGCCAATGGGCTTTACGACACCTCTATTGACTACCGCTTCGGGTGAGAAATTTGGTAAGAGTGCTGGTAACGCTATCTGGTTAGATAAAGACATGACGAGTGCGTTCGATTTGTATCAGGTACGTCCTCACCGCGTTGATGAGAAGTCCCTCACTCACGTTGACTAGTTCTTCATCCGCTCTGCCGATGCCGATGTTGGTCGATACCTGAAGCTATTCACTTTCATGCCAATATCTGACATAAAGTCTTTGATGGCGGAGCACGAGAAGCAGCCATCCAAGCGTATAGCACAAGTTAAATTGGCCAGTGAGGTCCTTGAGATTATCCACGGGCCTATAATCAAAAGAGAAGTTGAGGCTCAGCATACACTGCTTTTCCGCCCCACAGTTATATCTAACCCGCTGGAGGCTAGAGATGCGCAAAACACTGATGCCGAAGCGGAAGAGGGTAGCGATGTCTCCGCATCCAAGACTGCAAAGCCTGCGGATATGTCTTCGGCTCTGAATATACATGCAATGCATACAACCGCCGCAAATTCACCATCCCAGAACGCCATCTTGCCCAAGTCCCTTGTGTACAACCAACCCATTGCTCGAGTCCTCTTTTCCGCTGGTCTAGTCGCTTCGAAGAGTGAAGGACACCGCCTTTGCGCCAAACGAGGCGCCTATATAGGAAGTAGACCGTCTGCTTCGGGAACCATGTCTGATCATCTAGATTTCTCCCCCTGCATGAATTGGAACCCCCAAGAAACGGAGAAATACATTATAGGCGATGACCTGCTCATCCTTAGGGTGGGAAAGTGGAAAGTTAAGATTGTCAAAATCATAAGCGATGAGGAGTTTGAGAAAAAGGGCTTGACGGCGCCTGGGTGGAAAGAGGAAGATAATCAACCTCTGGATAACAGTGTCCGATTCTTGAAGCCGTGGCACAAGAAGAGTTACGTTCAGAAAGCGCCGCTGCATCAGCATGGTGCTGATCCTTCGTCATAAGACCCTGCGCATCAAATCGAGAAGCTGCCGTGATCTCTCGCAACTCCAACGCCAAGGCTGCGATATTAATGCTACGCAAGTGTTGGCGAATAAGAGGTCATTGGTATCTTGGAAGGACATGCATGGTTGTATGTATGTACATTAGTACTCGACTCTAATATGTACAACAGCGTTTATTGGTAGGTATCCCCTGCGCTTGACTAGATGGATCTTCTCAAGCGATAGAATATCTATTAATTCCGACTTTGCGACTTTACGAACAAGGAAAATATATCTGTGTCTGTGAATCGTGTAGATTGAATTTGCAAAAACCTAGCCAAAGCCTGAGGGCACACCGCAGGAAAAGGGGCAATTACGACAGAACTTTCCTTTTGGCCATTACTGGCACCAGGAGAAAGCACTCCCCCTAGATAGACATGTCTTGGATCCAGACATCCAGCGTGTTGAAAGTCCACAGTAGAACATCCTTCAATAATGCAACATGTGTTGAGATCGCTGTGACGATGAGCAAAGGTGTACGGATTTGTTCTTGAAGGTGTTCTAATGTAACATGAACTAGTTTAAGATACTTTGCAGAGTACAAGAAGATAATTTGCTAGATGGATTGACTTGGATGCGAAGGAGCTGAGGTTGTTTTGGTAAATTTCAGGCTTTTAATTTGATCTTCCACAAAGTCTGAAGCGGCACCCTCGGTCTTTCATGAAAGAATTAAGGTTGTCTGAAGCATGAAACTGATATAAAAACGTGACGAAAGTGAGAATTTTTCGAAAGAAAGCGTGATGTGGTTGTTGAGACTCTTCAGCAATTAGGTTTGAATTGGTCTGAGTTCAGATCTATATAGTACTGAAGCAAGAGTGTATTCTGATCGTTGATTGCCAAGAGTTGCATCGAGTGACTCAACATCAAAACCTTTCAACCTTGCACTATGTTTTTCGCTGCGTCGACTCGTGCAAGTCGTTTCTGTTCACTTTAACTATCATCATTTCTTTTTCTTTCGCTTAAACTATCATTCTGATTTTTACAGTTCATTGAAGTCGTTGTATGTACATCAGATGATCGAAAATCATCTGATCGACGATTGAAATTTTCTTACCTGTTTACCTGTTTACTCGTACATGTCGACATCTTCAATTATTTCAAGTTATTGTCAAGCTCTCAACATGTTGCATGTCAACAGAGTTCTTCTTTCGATAATATGCAACATATTTAAAGACTTGTCTCATCTCAGTTATTTATTCAGTTATTGCTTCATTTTGCGCTCGCTGTCTCTGATTTTCTTCAACAATCTATTCATACGAAGTCTGTCACATCTGAATTAATTCTGCATGCAGTACTGCAGTGTACAGCGACTCTGACAATGACGTTCTTGACGATGAACATTTTCAATGAGATGAATGTTGCAGTTGAATTGTATCAACATAAACAGACTGCGTTGATCTTGAAATGTATGAATGCTTTGATCAATACGATCAGAAACTACGAGTCAAAGCAGAAGAAATGATGAGTAAAATCTTCTTCAACATCTTTGTATGACATGCACTGAGTGAAGTAGAAGTTCTGTGCAAGACATGAGTTTGTGAATGATTAAATAGTGATGAAAGATAAACTCATCATGTTTTTGAACAAGAAAGTTCTATTGCAAGAACTTTGTACAAGTTGTTACAAGCAGTCTTGTATGACTGCTACAAGAAAGAAAGTGCAGCAGACGTTGAGATTTGATTCAATTGACAATTATGTTTCTGCTATCATTTCTTTGTACAATTATCAGCAATCTTTTGATCATGCTACGTCTTCTCATTCATAAGAGATCAAGATGAAAGCTCTTTTGAAAAATTGTACAAAGAAGAAGCATGCAAGAAGAAAAGCTCAATATCTCGATCACGATGTTAATACTTTGCTGAATGAATATGAGTAATAACAAATGATTGATGTTGTATGAAGCTGTTGAACTCATGAGCTCTCTCAGAAATGAGTCACGACTCAAACTGTGAAATTCACTCATTGTATGATGCTTGATTTTTTGATGAGTCATATGATGTTGATGCATGAAGAAAATCATCATCATCTGCAGTTGACTGATTTGTTTTCTTTAAACTTGAAGAATAAGAATCTCATTTCTTGTATGATGCACGTTTGCATCTTGAACAATGAAAAAATGAATCAGACTGAGCGAATCAAATACAAAACAGTTGTATAATATAAAAATTTATTGCTGTGCATCATCTTGCAGCTTGCTTTTTATCTCTTCTATCATTGAAACATTGTACGAGAGCAGATTTTACATTTTTAAAGACAACAGCAATGATATGATTTTCATCTGCTTTAAGAAAGCAAGTTGACTTCATTTATGTTATATGAAATTCAACTAGAATGAATTAACAAGATGTTTGATATTATCAGCATTTTCAGTCTCAAGAAGACTCATGATCGTGATGCAGAAGCACAAGTAGACGAGTTGAATGACACATTGAAATCTCAAATATGTCGTGTCAAATGATGAAATACAGATGCTTTGTTCATAAGTTATTTGACTCATTTTTTTCTGAAGTTCATATGAGTAATGACAGACTTTAAATTGATTTCTGAAGATTTTTTTTATCTTGAGTCAAAGTTGAGTCTTTGTTGTCTTTCATATGAGCACTCTGATTATGAATTGATCATTGACTGACGTGATTCAGCGATTTCTCAAGCAATGCTTCATATGAGAATGATAAATCTTTGCTCGATGAATCGTTGCTTGATACTGTCGAGAAAGATTGATTTAACATGACTGTCTCGACAAATTCTTGAGTGCTAATTAATCAATCACACGCAGCTAATCATCACGTTGACATCGTTGACATCGTTGACAGCTGATTAGATCAAAGATTCAATCAAACATCACTTAATTACGTCATTAATCTTGTACTTAGATCTAATAGCTGGTAAATTGAATCATTTATCTTTGTGCATAGATAATTAGATGACTAACAGCATTATTAAACAGTTTGACAACATCTTCGTTCTTCGCATTCTACATGCTCGTCTATCTACATACTCATCATTCTACTCGTCACTCTACATACTCATCATTCTACTCATTATTCTACATACTCATCATTCTACTCGTCACTCTACATACTCATCATTCTACTCGTCACTCTACATACTCATCATTCTACTCATCATTCTACATACTCATCATTCTACTCGTCATTCTATATACTCATCATTCTACTCGTCACTCTACATACTCATCATTCTACTCGTCACTTTACATGCTCATTATTCTACTCGCCATTCTACATACTCATCACTCTACTCGTCATTCTATATACTCACTACCCTACTCGTCATTCTATATACTCATCACTCTACTCGTCACTCTACATGCTCATCACTCTACTCGCTCATCTACTCGCTCATTTACTCGCTCATCTACTCGCTTCATCTACTCGCTCTACCAATCTCTCTATCAAACGTTCTATCAAATTCCCTACCAAACGCTCTATCAAACGCTCTATCAAACGCTTTATCAAACGCTCTATCAAACGTTCTACCAAACTCTCTATCAAACGCTTTATCAAACGCGTCGATTGAACGCATAAAACACGTCAAACAGTGCTTCAAACAATGCTTTCTACATGACTTGAAAACAGTACTGTTACCTCTGTGATTAGTAATCTTCGCTCTCAGTCGAAGATCGACGCTAGGAAATTCAGAAGATTCAGAGTATTTACTTCTTCTCACTTCTTTCTTTCTTCATAAAACAGTTTCTACTTTCTATTTCGTACGAAATAATGCTAACTGACTCAATAGAACGCACTCTTCATGACTCAATATCAAACTTTCTACTGATCTTTCTGCTGATCTTTCTATCAATCTTTCTACTGATCTTTCGATCGAGCTTTCTACTGATCTTTTGATCAAGCTTTCTACTGATCTTTCTACTGATCTTTCTACTGATCTTTCTACTGATCTTTCTACTGATCTTTCTACTGATCTTTCTACTGATCTTTCAATCGAGCTTTCTACTGAGCTTTCTACTGAGCTTTCTACTGAGCTTTTTACTGAGCTTTCTACTGAGCTTTCTACTACTGAGCTTTCTACTGAGCTTTTGATCGAGCTTTCTAGTGAGCTTTCTACTGAGCTTTCGATCGAGCTTTCTACTACTGATCTTTCTAGTGAGCTTTCTACTGAGCTTTCGATCGAGCTTTCGATCAAGCTTTCTATCAAACGCTTTATCAAACTTCTTACATGCTTCAAATTACTCGTCAATCGAGCGCATAACATAAATCGAACAGTGCTTTCTACATGACTTCTTTCATGATTTTCTACCAAGCACTCTTCATGTTTTTCTACCAAGCATTCTTCATGTTTCTCTATCAAGCACTTTTCATGTTTTTCTACCAAGCACTCTTCATGTTTTTCTATCAAGCACTCTTCATGTTTCTCTACCAAGCATTCTTCATGTTTCTCTATCAAGCACTCTTCATGTTTTTCTACCGAGCATTCTACATAGTTAACAATTCGTTTAAATAGATGATTAGATAACTAGTTAAATAATAAATTCATTGATTTAATACTTTGCTTTTACATGCGCTTGAACATATAAAATTGAGCATATAGAACTGAGCATATAGAACTGAGCATATAGAATAAGAATAATCATTGTCAGCAGTATCATTCATGTTATTTTGATGATTCGTGTTGTTTTGATGATTCATGTCATTTTGATGATTCGTGTCATTTTGATGATTCATGTCAATGTGATAAACGATGTCATTTAAGCTATTAGACATGCGCTTGCAGCTAATCACGTCAAAGTGATCTTATAAGAAGAGAGATTGATCAAAATGATAAATCATCTAATTTATCAACTAATTACGTGATTAAACATTTGACGAGATTTTTCGATGTGCTCAAAATTTTCTGTGTTTATTGAAAAAGCTTTGCATAATGATCTTGCAGAATTCAATTATTTATCATTAAGAATTTTCTGCTCATCTTTTGTGAAAAGATTCTCTCTTCATACAAGATGATTATTTGATGTTTGCAAATAAAGTAAAACTTTCTTTGCTCAATGTCAAGAAGTTGAATGAGCTTTGTATACAAAATGTTGTTGAAATCGTGTCTAGAATCTAATCACACTGCAGCGAGATAGTGCGTAGCTGAATAGAATGTTTGATCAATAGAGATAGCTATAACTAGAATATTAAGAATACAGAAGAAATCAAAGAGAGTTTCGAGCTGTATCTATAGTAGAGCAAAACAAAGAGAGCGAAGCAGATTTGCTCGAGTATCGAAAGCGCTAGAATAGAGTGTTGAGGCTAGAAATTCAACATGAGCCAAAATCTCTAGAGCTTGTTGACTAGAAAACTCTATTCAATTCTGACACACTCATAACAAATGTTGTATCAGATATTGTCAATTGAATCAGTATAACTTCAGAGAACATTGTACAAAGTATACAACATCATGATTCTTGCAATCATCAAATACTAAAGTCATTGCATGATTGTATGAAGAATTTCTTTGCAGAAAAGTTTTTTGTTATTCTGCACGACTCTGCTGCTTTCTTGAGCGACATTGTCGCTTTCTCTCAGCTCATGCTATGATCTTCGTACAAGAATAACTTCAACTTCAACATTGTTTCTTTTCAGCTGTCATCACAGTCTTTGTACGAAGTTGACTTGAGTCTAAATAATTTTCAGAGATCAAAAGCTGCTTCGTACGAAGACATCTCTGATGCTCAAGCTTTTCAAGCTTCGTCATTGCTGAACTCTGATATCATGTTTTCTGAGCATCACATATGTTGAACTGTGAGCATGATTTCAGATCTCTGACAAGAGTGAATGCTTGATTGAAACTTTGCTTCTGTCATTCAAGCTTTGAAAACGATGTACGAAGCTAAATAATGACTTTCTCAATAGAAAAAAGTCTTTTTCGATTGAAGAAAAGTCATCATTGATGAGATACATTGATGAACACAATTGAATCAATTCTTTGATGCTGTCGTGAAAGAATTTCATGAAAAACAAACAGTTGAGTCGACGACAAGTCAACTATCTGAACGTTTTATCGAAGTTCAACTTTCAGATCATCTTTAGATCAGGCAAAATGAACACTAAAGTCGATGCTCTAATCAGAATGTCTCTAGCGAACGTCTCTGAATCAGCTCAGCGTCTTGAAGATCATTTTCAAACTATTCTGACTCTCGATAGAGTCAATGTTCTACCTGTTGAATCGAAAGCAAATCTCTATCAACGAGTACGTATGATCAATCAAACTGATGAGCTCTGCAGCGAATATAGGCAAGCTATGAACGAAAACAAGCTCAAATTTCATATCACTAAATTGAAAGACTGCGAAATCATTGACGACGTTCTATTTAGAAAAGACTTACTGTGAGTTCTCAAGAATATGCATACGAAACTGCTGCAGAAAATTCATGATCAGCTCTCAACCTCTCACTTCGACAATAGACGAACTATCGATCTAATTCAACGATTCTACTATTGATCAGGTCATTGAGTCACAGTCAGACAGTACATTCGAAACTGTCATGCCTGTCAGCGAAGCAAAGTCTCTAGAAATAACATCAATGAACTTCATCATTCTCTACTCATTTCACAAGAACGCTGAAAAGATATAGCTATGAACTTCATTACTGAGCTATCTCTATCAGAAGACTATAACGTCATTTGCACAATCATATGTCGTCTCATCAAAGAACGTCACTATGTTTCCTGTCATTGAAAAGACGATGACATCTCAGTCGAAGAAACGGTTTGAATCATGCTATGAAACGTCTATCAACTGCATGATCTACTCAGTTCTATTGTTTCGAACAGAGACTTTCAATTCATATCGACTATGTGAAAGAGTCTTTGCAAGCGACTGAGAATCACAGCTAGTCTATTCACAGTCTATCATTCGAAGATCAACGATCAGACGAAACGAGTCAATCAAGACGTTGAACGCGAACTTAGAATCTACTGCAATTACATGCAGAACGACTGAGTCAAATGAATATCTATGATGAAATTCAGCGACAATTTCAATATCTTCTCGATCATCTCAATGATTTCTTTCTACTTCAATAAAGAATTTCACCCTCGAATGAGTTTCGATTCAGATACGACTGACTATGAAACAACTCGTGAACGACTTGAAGCTAGAAAAGCAGATGATATTGTCATTCGAATGAAAGAGCTACTGAGCTTCGACCGTCAACAATTGAAAAAGACGAAGCTGATCATCGAAGTTCAGATCAATAAACATAGACGAAACGTCATTTATGAAGTAGATGACTGAGTTTGACTATCTTTCAGAAACGTCAAGACAACGAGACTCTGCAAAGATTTGAAAGACAAACAGCTGAGTCTCTATCAAATCACTGCGAAAGTGAGTATCTTCTATCATCTTCGTCTATCAGTCAGCATGAAGCATCTGCATTCGATGTTCAGCTCGAAGCTACTGCGATCGTATTCAGAAGATTCTCTATCAGAACAGCATTCAGAATCACTCAGATCAATCACTATCGAAGACGATGAACACTGAAAGATAGACGATATATTGAACTTCAGACGCTATCGAGGTCGAATACAGTACAAAGTCAAATGAACAGATCTAGATAGAGACGACGAATGATACTATGTCGATAAAGGGAAATTCGATGACTCAGAGAAAGTTTTGAACGAATTTCATAAGCTATATTCAAACAAACCGCGCTAAATATCGGAATAACTATCAACAAAAGCGAGCAAAGAAACTACATTCATGCGAACATGAATTTTCGAAGGGGGAAGTAATGTTACGAGCGTATCAAGGCTGAACAAGGCTGAAGCTCTAATCAATTCGCAGTGAACGCTAGCGAGTTCTCTGCGTAATGATTAGGGCTAATCAGCGAGCTAGCCAGATATGGCTCAGATATGACTCAGATATGACTCAACACTCTTTTTCTTCCTCAACATTCTTTTCTTTCACCAACATCTTGTTCATCTACATCACATTCTTTTCGTGTCACAAACACATTTCTTTCGAGCCTAGCGCAGTCTCTGAACATTACATAAATAGAAGCTCTTGTATCAATCTTCTTCTGTATTCTTAATATTCAGTTATAGCTATCTCTAAAGATCAAGCACTATTCAACCCTGACTTTCGCTGATTGACTCATCTAGACACGATTCTGACAAAGATTTAACTCAATGATCAGAGAATTTTACTCAAAGATACACTTGATCTTGAAGAGTTCAACGTTATGATTATTTAACTTGACAGCAAGATAAATGATGTTGAGATTGCAAACATTCAGTCAAACTTCATCTTCAACGAAGTATTTAGAACAAGAATGACGAAAGAGATTGACATTGAACTCATAAATGACGAAAAAGATTGACATTGAACTCATAAATGACTTAAGCTATGAGCATCTTATCACATAAATGATCAGTCAGTTCTCTCATCTTCTTAATGAACTTTTTGACATTGATTAACTTGTTTCAAGCTTGAGATGTAAGATTCTTTAACAGAGATTCAAAAAACTTGAAATCTAAACATAAGTTTTAACTTATATTGATTAAGAAGAAGAATGTTAAAATGATTGATGAAAATGCATTATTGATCACAAATTCGATTTCAAGAAGTCACTTAGCTCAATCATCTTGCATGTAGTTGACATAGACTTAAAAATAATGCTTCATGACAGCATTGAATCTCTTGATTTGATCATCAATCTTAAAATGATATATTATGAATAACTTGACATTTATCTTCAACATCTTACATATATGCTTTCAGACATCGAAGATGAATTGTGTGTCTCGATTAAACATGAAGAACTTAAGTAAATCATGATGTTTTCAAACATGAATATAGAAGTTGTTAATAACTTCTTCAACTTTCATAAAGATGATGAGAACTAAATGTCTCATTTTGCTAAGATAATCAACAAAGATTAACACATATTTATATGTGATATTCATGAAGATATTGAATGATAAAAAATCTACATAGTTCATGAAAACATCACATCAACAACGTTCAAAAACTGAAAGAAAACATAATCATTCTTAAGTTCATTGTTTTGAGAGCTTAAAACATGTATACACATGACAGTTTTATATGAAGTGCTGAACATACTTATATATGTTGAGTCATCAATAAACTCAACTGATCAATTCATAACTCTTGAGTTTTTCTGAATGATCATTGATGACATTGTCGTGAGCAAGCTGAATAATATGAAAACGTAGTTTATTGAAGTTGAATATGTATCTTCTTTCTTGAAAGTACAGATGATTCTCGTATTCTTCACACTCAATTAAAAAGATCTTGTTATGATGACATGCTTTACTGCAAAGCGCTTCGATTATCTGAGCTGTGAACATGTCATTAACTTCAATTTATTTTCACAGTGTCTGAGTGAAAATATCAGCAAAATCTTCATCAAGATTCAAAATGTCTTAATTTAGCTGAGATTTGATGTTTTCAATGTTGAATTTTTCAACTTTTAAATTCATGAAAGTTAAAGTTAATGAAAGAACTGAAAACAAATGTAATTGAACTGAATCTAAAATAATAATTTGTGACTGAAACATCATGACTTTGATGTCAAGAATGTTGAAGATAAGATTTTTAACAATCTTAAGATTTAAAACATGAGTTTTCAAAATTATTTAATGTTGATATTGATGTTAAGAATTAAATGTATTCTTCTTCTTAAAGAGATTTTCTGAGTGACGTGTCAAAGCATTCAATTTATCATCAATCTTGTTGAAGCAATATATAATGCAATAGTTGAATCTAGACAGAAACTCACTTCAACGAGCTTGATGATGACTCAACCGTTTAATTAACATGAAATACTCAAGATTTTTGTAATTTATGATTATTTTAACAAAACAGATAAAGTCTTTGAGCTCTGAGCATCATTCTTTGAATGCATAAACAATGATCATAAGTTCTTTATTGTAAATCTTGTAGTTACACTCAATTGAATTATGCTTCTTGAAAAAGTAAACGACTGAATGAAGAACTTCGTTCTCATCATACTGAAAGAGAATGTCTTTGAACACATAGTTTAAAGCATTGATTTCTATCACAATTTTGTGATTTAAATTGTAGTGATGTAAAATAACATCAAAAGTGAATGCTTTCTTAAGAATGTTGAATGTCTTTTGACATTTCTAAAATCAGACAAAAACTTCAATCTTTCTGATGAGATAAGTGAGTGAATTAGTTATTCTGCTATAGTTGTAAATAAATCTTCTATAAAAGTTCACAAAATCTAGAAAACTCTGAACGTCTTTAACATTGATCAACATGAATCAATTGACAATGATGTTTATCTTGAATGAATTTATCTTGATCTCTTCAATGATGATTATCAATTCTAAATATGAAACTTGAGTGACATGAAACTTGCATTTGATTATATTCATCTGAAGATCTGCTTCTTGCAGCTTTCACAGAATGAGTTTGACATAAATTTTATGCTTAAGTTCATTGTTTGAATAGATCAAGATATCATTCAGATAAGCAATACAGAACTTATCTAGATATTTATGAAGAATATTGTTGATATACTTCTGAAATGAGATGAGTTTATTGCATAAATCAAAGAGCATGACTAGATACTTGAATAATTCAAATCATGTGTGAAAAATGATAAGAACTTCGTTTTCTTCTTTGATTCAAAGACAATTGAACGTGAAGATGATATCAAACTTGATAAAGATTTTGACTTGACTTAAATGATTCAGTGTTTCTGAAATCAAAGACAAAGAATATTGATTTTTGATGATGATAGTGTTCAGATCTTGATAGTTCATGCAGAAGCAAAGTTCTTCTTCAAGTTTCTTAATGAAGAGAATAGAGACAATCATCTGAAAGTGATTGACTCAAATGAACTCTTTGCTCAGATTTTCATCTAAATAACATTGAAGTTCTAGAATTTTATCACGACTCATGTTGTACAAAGCAAAGACTGAAGATTGAGCATCTTTTTTAAAATGTATGACATGATCATGAACTTGATGCAAAGACAAGATATTAATGTTTTTCTTGAAGAAGATGTTTAGAAACTTGAAGTATCTGAGCAAAAAAAATTGTAACTGAATCGATGTTCTTGCTTTGTTGATAAATCTCAAAATCTTCTTGAGTTGTGAATGTAATCAAATGAATTTTCTTTTTCATTTGATGAAGACTTCAACTGTGATCTTTAGCATAAATGCTATTCTTGAAGTAAGATGAAGACTGAATTGACAAAGTCACGTTGCATGACTTTGACTCATTAGACAAGATTGAATCAAGATTCAAAAAGTCATCGATTTTCTTTAGAGTAATGCTAAATACTTCAATGTCTTTGTTGCAAGTAGCTCGATCAAAGCATCAAGCTCTCAACTCAAGTATGTCAAGTTATGTAGAAGATCAATTGCATTAATCTGCTTGAAAAACATTAAAAGTTCTAGAAGAAAAAAAATTGCAACACTTGATTTTAAAAAAGTATTCTTTTTAAATAACTTGAAGAATATGACTAGAAACTTCTTGTTTTAAACAATGAATGAGATTGAATGAGATTTGTTTCTTGTGAACAGATGAGAAACTGAGTTGCTTCTTCTGAGTGAATTGAAAGCTAAATTGCTCTTCATGAGCAAGCTGAATACTGAATGATTCTTCTTGAACAATTCATGAACTGAATTGCTCTTTAAAAGCGAACTGAGAACTGAATTGCTTCTTAAGAATGAATTGAAGACTGAATGATTTTTCTTGAACAATTCGTGAACTGAATTACTTTCTAAGAGCAAACTGAAGATTGAATTGCTTCTTACAAGCGAACTGAGTTGAAGCTACTTCTTTAGCTTCAAGCAAGACATTTTCTTCTGATTGATTGAGATTATAAATCTTGATGAGAAATTGATAATAATGATTAAGACAGAAAAGTGAGAACAAGACAAAAGTATTGTGTTCAAAATTGATGTACACAAAGTGATAATGAAGTCATGAAAGATTCATGATGATGAAATACTGATTTAATTCAGTAATATAGAAGAATAGTCTTTCAACATGTTTATTGAGAATCATTGTAAACTCAATGACATGAGTAATGTCATCAATTAAAGCGACTTAATCATCAAATTCTCAAATTCTGCAAGAATGAATTAACAGATACAAGAAAAGATAATGTTGTTGTGCAAATAATTTATTCATAAAGACATAAGTAGAAACATCACTGTCAATCAGAGCGAAAGCAGAAACTTTAGATTGAGCTTAATGAAGAATACAGAATACTATCATGTGATTATCTTTAAATGTCAAATTGAATTCAAAGAGTTTCAAGACAGATTTAGCGAAAAACTTTCTATATAATTGAAGTGAAGATGAAAAGATTGATGTTAGTAAACAAGATAATATATATACAGATTTCTGAATGCAACTTAGTTCAAAGATTAAACTTTTCTCAAATACAACAAAACTTCTTCATTTATGCTGATGACATTGCTGTTGTTGACATTTATGATATGCAAAGTGAAAAGCTTCTTATTTAAGCATTTTTTAGCAATTTTGCTTGAATGTTGCAACTTGCAGTAATAGCACAGCTTTCACTTGTTACAGATTTTCTTGATCTCAAAAACAATTAAAATTTTATCTTGAACAATGACAATGATAAAACTTAAATTCATTGATTCATTAATGAATGAGAAAGAAAGAAATGAGAATACTATTGAAACAACAGTCACAAAGATGATAATTCTAAAACTCAAAGAGTTACTAGTTGATGCAAAGATACTCTTGACTTTGATGAATGAAACAAAGAAGAAGATGATGAAGTGAGATTAATAATGCTTAAGCTGTTGAAACTCTTCATTGATTTTAAAAAATGCTTGAACTTATTGATGAAAGATGAAAGATTAAATCTCATTAAAATTTCATCAGAAGAAAATGATAATTTGAGTGACATAATTGACATTGCATTTCATACAGTCAATCAACAAAAAGTCTTTTATCAAGAAACATTCTTTCTTTTGATAAAAGAGATTGTAATAATTAACAAAGCTATTTGTGTCTTGCTTCAGAGTTTCATAAAAAATATAGTTAAGCATCTTTCAATTTGAAAAAGTTGTTGTAACAATGATGCAACTTATGTTGTTAATCTGCAAAGATGAGAATGATACAAAAATCATTGATTCAATATTAATTCATTAAATTGTGAGTCTTCTTATTTATGATGAGTTGTGACTTGATATAAATAATCTTGACTTGATGAAAGAAGTAATAATCATCATTTACATTCATGCGCTGTATCAGATTCTGCTCTTATGCATTCAATTAATCTTTGTTTTTCTCATACTTAAATATGTTGAGAAGCTTCTTGAATTTAGAAGCAATGATGACAGTGACAGAATTTGCAGAAAGATGAATGATGAGAAAAGATTGATTGTTCAAGATTTATGCAATGATTTGAACTATCATTGCAAGAGACTGAAAATTCAATTTTATATAAATTAAAGAACTGAGAATGATGAATGAAAATAAGATGATGACATCATGTTGTTGAACTTGATTTTGAAGTTCTTGCATTGCACGAAAGATCTTGATTGAATTTTCGATCGTACTTTGAGCAAACTGTTCAACAGCACGCTCATCGTTGATCAAGAGATTGTGAGATGACTTTATTTGAGCAAAAGAATAATTAGACGAGATTTCAATATATGAAAATGTTGCAGAAAGTGTAAATCTTTTGTAATGTCAAAGATTAGACTGAACTAAAGATTCTATCAATATAGAGAATTGATTATTATATTACTTGAACTAGATACAGAATAATACATCAGATAATGTACAAGATGAAAGACAAGAAACAAAAGAAAAGAATGAGAATTCGACTTTTATATACATGAATTGAGTAATGTCAGAACTGAGCAGCAGTTCTATGACTTAAGATTGCAAAGACACGAAACAGATTTTGATGTGACTAGATTAAGATGATGATGACTAGATTAGTGACTTAGTTCAATGAATCAAGACTTTCTAAGATATCGATGGTACTAGATCGAGTTGACGGTATATTCTATGCTCTGGGCTGGGATGGCGACCTGGCACCATGACAATGCGCTAATCTATCTAGACATAGGGAAGTCGTACGACCCCCATTGCATATCTGAGGGCTTGGCAATAACTGCCTAATAACCCTGGTTATAATCGTGCCTGTTCCCCCCTCATATATGCATTACATATCTGCACCTGTCGTTACCTTCATTGTACGCGTATATATCAATCTTTATCTCTTTTTACGATCGTTTTTCATGTCTCAACGCACCTGTACTCGCTGTGCTCATAATCATCCCATTCATGAATTCTTCGATTCTAATTCAACGCGAGTTTTGAATCTTTGTTCATCTCTGTTTATCGATTTACCTGTTTATTTGTACACACTGTATGCTTCGTACATGCTTCATAGCACATGCTAATTAGCTCGATAGAAAGCACCCTTCATGGCTCGATACCAAACTCCCTACCAAACTCCCTACCAAAAGCCCTACCGAATTCTCTACCAAACTTCCTACCAAACTCCCTACCAAACTCCCTACCAAACGCTCTATCGAATTCCCTACCAAACTCTCTATCAAACTCCCTATCGAACTCTCTACCAAACGCCCTACCAAATTCCCTACCAAATTCCCTACCAAACTCCCTACTAAACTCCTTATCGAGCTGTCTATCGAACTCCCTACATGCTTCAAAATACGCGTCGGTCGGGCGCATAACACACGTCAAACAGTGCTTCAAACAATGCTTCCTACATGGCTTTCTACCTCATTAGCTTCTTCATTGCTTTCCCTATTTACACCTCTGTTTGCTTCCCCATCGCAAAGCTTCATCGAGTTCTTCGTCTTATCTGTTTCGCATAGAAGGAAGGACTGCATCAACTATTGTATGGAGAAGAGCTTGAAATAACGATAACGGGTCTCCTACATCTCATTGACTTCCCCATTGACTTTCCCATTGGCTTCCCCATTGACTTCCCCATTGGCTTCCCCGTTGGCTTCCCCATTGGCTTCCCCATTGGCTTCCCCATTAACTTTCTCATTGGCTTCCGATAGACCACATATGGAGCACTGGATACGTCACATATGAAGCACTGGGTAGGCCACATATGAAGCACTGGATATACTACATATGGAGCACTGGGTAGACCACATATAAAGCACTGGATACGTCACATATGAAGCACTGGGTAGGCCACATGAAGCACTAGGTAGGCCACATATGAAGCACTGGGTAGGCCACATATGGAGCACTGGATACGTCACATATGAAGCACTGGATACGTCACATATGGAGCGCTGAATAGGTCACATATGGAGCACTGAATAGACCACATATGAAGCACTGGGTACGTCACTTATGGAGCACTGGATATATCACATATGAAGCACTGGATACGTCACATACGGAGCATTGAATATACTACATATGAAGCATTGGAAGGGCAGTAGGGTTGATTTTACAAATCTGTTTCTTATTTTGCACTTTTAGGAGATTCGCCACTAAATTTGGTGGGGCTCTCGGCAAATTCTAAAAAACGGCATTAAAAAGACGTAGTGCAAAGCAGTTTCCATCGGAAATGGCGACCCCCTCGTGTACTCGTACAGTAAGCTACTCGTACTGACCGCTTAGCGGATCAGTCGCGTACTACCCACTCCGTACCTCGCGTCACAGTCACGTCTTCCTTCCCAAGCTATCTATTTCCGCGAAATATCAGCGCCTCTTATACAAATCATGATCAGTTAGAAAGCTTCAGAAATTTGATACCTTCTAATGACAATGGCTGGCCTAGCCAAGATACCCAAGTCTGCATCAACACCCAATCCGCCCTCGCTGAGAAAGTCGACCTCGGGCTCGCAGTCCAGTAAAGACCAGAAATCCATTTTGGGCTTCTTCCAAAAGAAATCAGTTGAAGCTCCCAGATTAGGTTCTACCGCTCAATCCCAGACCAATGGCCCTCGTAAGGCGACTTTGCCAAAAGGGACAGCGAGAGGATCAAGCCAAAGCTTGACACCAGCCCCAAGTAGTGATGCATTGGAAGACCCAGATGACCAGGAAAACAGACAAGACACCTTAGCTAGTGCAGATAATGTTATTGGACTACCTTCGCCAATCACCCCTGCAGTTTCTGCGGTTGGTGCCGCTGCATTCGAAGGAGACGATGTCCCTTCAAGCTTCAATAGCCCATCTCGAAAGGCTAGTACTTTATCTGTTCCCTCCATACTCAAGCTGACAATTCCGGTTCTAGGCGAAGAAGGTGGTAAGTTATGCCGAGTCTGAAGCTGAAGACGACGAGGAAGAAGATGTCTTTAAACCTGTGAAACCAAACAAAACCCGAGGTAGAGCTCTGAAACGAAGGAAAACAAGCGAAGCCAGTGATGAAGAAGATTTTGGTCAAGACATAGAAGCCGCCGATGAGGTAGTAGACGAGGGTAACACTATCAAAGCCTATTTGGTTATCTGCATTGCTGACATTTATTGGTTAATTAGACGACTTCATTGTGCCCGACGATTCAGACGAGGATGTAGCTACAACAAGAAAGAGGAAGCGTTCATCAGCTTCTACGTCAAAACAACGCAAGACCTCCCCCATTGTTCCACTTGATACTGAGGTTGATCTGGACATGCCGGAAATGCCAACAGCGTCCACAGCCCAACAGTGGTCATTTGACCCTGACAACACGCAGCCTCTGCAGCCTCGCCAAGCAAATGCAGCTCCTAAGAAGCCCAATCCCGCGGCTAAGAAGTGGAAAGAGAAGGCTCACACCACAGAACCTGACCAGCGATACCCGTGGCTTGCACGAATCACGGACGCTGATCGAAATCCACCAGAACATCCGGACTATGATCCAAGGACAGTCTATATACCTCCTCTGGCTTGGGCAAAGTTTTCGCCGTTCGAGAAGCAATACTGGGAAATCAAACAGAAGTTCTGGGATACTATCGTGTTCTTTAAGAAAGGTAAGTTTTATGAGCTCTACGAGAATGATGCAACGATTGGCCATCAACTATTTGATCTCAAGCTTACCGACCGGGTCAACATGCGTATGGTTGGCGTCCCTGAGATGAGCCTGGATCACTGGGCAAATCAATTCGTCGCTAAGGGTTACAAGATTGCCCGTGTAGACCAAAAGGAGTCGGCTCTGGGAAAAGAGATGCGAGAACGCGATGGAGCAAAGGCCGCGAAAGGTGTCAAAGAGGAGAAGATCATTCGTCGAGAACTTGCCTGTGTATTAACAAGCGGGACTCTGGTTGATGGCGGTATGCTTCAAGATGACATGTCTACTTTCTGCGTGTCTATCAAAGAGTCCGAAGTAGAAGGACAGCCGGCTTTTGGCATATCCTTCGTGGATACGGCCACCGGTCAATTCTTCCTGACAGACTTCGTCGACGATGTTGAGATGACAAAGTTTGAGACCTTTATCGCGCAAACGAGACCACAAGAATTACTGCTTGAGAAATCTTGTGTATCCGTCCCAGCTATGAGAATACTCAAGAACAATACAGGACCAACCACTTTGTGGAACCACCTCAAGCCTGGCAAGGAATTCTGGACATCTGACACCACATGCCGCGAACTTGGTGCCAGTGGCTACTTCGTCGCAGATGGCCAAGTCAGCGCCGAAGCATGGCCTAAAGCCCTACGGGAATCCAGAGAGAAAGAATTGTTGATGTCTGCTTTTGGTGCTCTTGTACAATATCTCAGGACCTTGAAGATTGACCGTGAGCTCCTGACTCTTGGTAACTTCTCATGGTACGATCCAATTAGAAAGGCCAGCAGCCTTGTACTAGATGGAAAGACCTTGATCAACCTGGAAATTTTCGCAAACTCAGCCGATGGTGGGACAGACGGAACGCTCTTTACACTTCTCAATCGCTGTATAACGCCCTTCGGCAAGCGTTTGTTGAAGCAGTGGGTATGCCATCCCTTAATGGACGCTGCGAAAATTAATGGCCGCCTCGACGCTGTGGAGTCGCTGAATGCCGATACCACCGTCCGAGAACATTTCACATCCCAACTCGTCAAGCTACCTGATCTGGAGAGAATGATCTCACGTATACACGCAGGAAGTTGCAGAGCACAAGATTTTGCTAAGGTATTGGATGCCTTTGAGCAAATAGACTATACCATGAGCCTTGTGAAAAATGTAGGTTCCGGTGATGGCGTGATTGGGCAATTGATCTCCTCCATGCCAGACCTCAAAGGAACACTGGAGCACTGGAAAGCCGCCTTTGATCGCTCCAAAGCGAAAGACGATGGCCTCCTTATTCCAGAACGTGGTGTGGAGGAGGATTTCGACGCCAGCCAAGATCATATTGAACAAGTGCTAGCAGACCTGGACACTCTCTTGAACAGAACACGAAAAGACTTGGGATGTAGTACAATCGTGTATCGTGACAACGGCAAGGAGATATACCAGCTCGAGGTGCCCATTAAGGTCAAGGGCGTTCCGAAAAGCTGGGATCAAATGTCGGCAACCCAGAAGGTGAAGCGCTATTACAGTCCTGAGCTTCGATCACTTGTTCGGCAGCTACAGGAAGCCCGGGAGACCCACGCTCAGATTGTCAAAGAAGTGGCTGGAAGGTTCTTTGCACGCTTTGACGAGGATTATGCTATCTGGCTGGCAGCTGTACGAATCATCGCACAACTAGACTGCTTGATCTGTTTAGCCAAAGCCTCTTTAGCATTCGGCGAACCCAGTTGCAGACCAGAATTTGTGGACGACGAGAAAAGCGTTGTGGAATTCGAAGATCTAAGACACCCATGCATGCTCCCTAACGCCACAGATTTCATCCCCAACGACATACAGCTAGGCGGTGACACAGCATGCATCAATCTCCTGACTGGTGCTAATGCCGCGGGCAAATCGACTATCCTGAGAATGGTGAATACTCCATTCTCCCCAAACAGTATAATACAAGGCTAACCCTTCGCAGACCTGCATCGCGGTCATCCTCGCCCAAATCGGCTGCTACGTCCCCGCGCGCCATGCCCGCCTCACTCCAATCGACCGCATCATGTCCCGCCTCGGCGCCAACGACAATATCTTCGCCGCCCAATCCACCTTTTTCGTCGAGCTCGCCGAAACAAAGAAAATCCTTTCCGAAGCTACCCCCCGCTCCCTCGTCATCCTTGACGAGCTAGGCCGCGGAACAAGCTCCTACGACGGCGTAGCAGTTGCCCAGGCAGTCCTCCACCACATCGCCACCCACGTCGGCTGCATCGGCTTCTTCGCAACCCACTACCACTCCCTCGCCGCCGAGTTCTCCCACCACCCCGAAGTCCGCAACAAACGCATGCAGATCGACGTCGACGCCGCGCAGCGGCGCGTCACCTTTCTCTACAAGCTCGAAGACGGCGTCGCCGAGGGCTCGTTTGGCATGCACTGCGCGTCCATGTGCGGGATCCCGAGCAAAGTGGTTGAGAGGGCGGAGGTGGCGGCCCGCGAGTGGGAGCACACGAGTCGGTTGAGGGAGAGTTTGGAGAGTGCGCGGGGTGGGGGGTGGGTGGAGTTGGGGTGGCAGAGCGATGTTGCTTGGTTGTTGAGGGAAGGGGTTGGGGAGGTGGTGGGGGAGAGGGCTGTGGACGTGTTAAGGAGGGCTGTGGCGGGGTTGTGAGGGTTTGTGTTGCTTTGCGAGGGGTTGAACTTGGCTTTTGAAAATCGTGAGCGAGCGAGCGAGTAAGCGCTTTAGTATGTATCGTCAGGCTTGTTTGTTACCTTCTTCTCTTTCGATCTTGGGGGGGCGCTTTCCTTGACTCCAAGGGGTCTTACAAAGAGCTTTTTTAGATCGTGTCTTTCACATATAGCGAGCATATCTCTCATCTAGTATTTAGAACAGCAAGGCGCTTGAACGGGCAGGAACTTCAATTCAAAGAAAAATTTAAAAAATGCCTACGTTATCTTTGAAGTTATTGAAGCTGAGCTCACGCTGTGCTACCTCACCTTTCGGTGGCCTAGTGCGGATAAAGTGAGCCCTGAAAGAATGGTGATGAATTTTTAGTGTTGGATTGTTTAAAAAAGAGGATACTAAGGTGAATGGGATTGTGTGAACTGACTTGATGGTTTGGTTAATAGGCAATCACCAGATATTGCAATAATTTCGACTTGGATTGCAAAAGCTACCTACGACCAGCCAGACTTTCCATGCGTCAAAACACTTCCCCTAAAGAACACGTGTCCACCGGAGCGTTTCCATCAAAGAACACCTGTTCCATATGCCAACCCCTTCCGTTACAAGCATGACACAGCGCCAACGACTATCCCTGACTAACAACAAGCAACGATCCACCAGACGAAGTAAAGCGACGCAGAACTACCGATAAAGAGACCATTTCCATCACTAAGAACGCTTCACAAGGGATCCCCGTAGAAGAGGCAGGATCGTTGTCTTAGTATGGTGATGGAATGGTGATCGGTGTATTCTGGGGCTGTGAGAAACTTTTAGCTTTAGTGTGTTGTAGAAGATCCATATGAGAATTACCTTAGATCCATTTGGATGCATTGTACTTGTTCGTGTTAGAAGAGGTCGACTTTGGCGTGTAATTATCGACAATCTCCTCATCCATGACGAACATGCCATCCTGGTGGGCTAAAGGTTCGTCATACCCATGAGCCGAAACTTCGCCTGCGTCGTGAGCCAAGACTTCAAGCGCGCCAGCCTTTGGCGTGTATTTGTCAAATTGGCCATCGTCCTTGGGGCCCTTGTCCGGGAACATGCAGTCCTGGTGGGCCAACGATTCGTCATCTCCATGAGCCGAATCTTCGCCAGCGCCGTGAGCCAAGACCTCAAGCGCGCGTTCGGCAATGAATCTAGCTCCCATGATTTTCTTCAACTCTTTGACACCAGGTTGTTCATCTTCCTGTTCGTCTTCCTGTTCGTCTCCGGACTCATCATCACTGCCTAGGGTAAACTTCTGAAGGGTCTTTGAAGCGGCGATCGTGGCGGCCATACGTTGCTTTTCGGCTGCTTCATTCACTTTGCCGTTGACCATGTCGGCGCCCTTTCCGTTTGCTTTCTTGACACGTTTAGGCGCCGACGGAGTTTCGCCCATGGGCTTTCGACTACGCTTCTTCGGCGTAGACGTCGGGGTAGTAAAAGCAGCTTGACCATCTCCAACATCCTCCGTCTTCACCTTAACCTTAGGCGCACGCTTCTTAGGCATAGCCTGAGTCGGCGTGGCATCCTCGTCATCTTCATCGAACGCCTTTGGTTTGCTAGCGCCTTTCTTTGGGGTTGAAGGCGGGGATGCGATCTCATCAGCATTACCATCGCCAGTGGGGGTTGCCGCAACGTCATTGTTAGCTCCTCCCTCGACAGTCTCGTCCTCTTTGGACTTCGGCTCAACTTCGGCCATGGTCTTCTTGGGAGTGCCAGAAGCCGCAGCAGGACTAGCGTTTGCAATAACCATGAGCTTCCTCTTGATAACGCTGAATACTGCGCAGGCGGAAGCGGCAGTCTTGAAACCTCCCAACTCAGCCAGCTTTACGTAGTCGACCTAGAGACGGTTATAAGCTTGAGTTCATTGTCAAGCGCATGGGTGGCTGAGGTCCGAAATCGCTAGTTCCGGGCTTGAGGGGAAAAGATGAGACGGCATAAGTGATGTAAGCACAAGAAGTAAGATATAGATGATATATTTGTTTGTAACTTAATTAATGCAAAGACGGAAGTGATCTAAGCTCACCTTAGGACTGTCTTTTAAGCATTGCCAGACCAGGGCGAGCAACGCCGTGTCTCGGGTAGTAAGAACCATCTTGTGGTTAAGGGTGGATTGAACGGGCATCTTGAGGGCGCAATAGGAACAAGCTGTGATTCGAGATGTTGGTAATTGTTGCCGAAGAAAGGGTGGGTGTAGGACGTAGATGTAGATGTGATCGTTGCTGAGCTGCCCTAGACCCTAGGTGTGTTCATAAGACTAGCGTGGATTGTTGAGCCTTCGGGTCTAAGTTGGCAGAATTCCGAAAACCAAGCCAAGATATGTGACAATACTTGGCCCTCTCGGTTTATCCTATGAGCTGTTTCTAAACATCAAGACACGAAGGCCTAGGACGGAAAATAGCCTGCACCAGTATTTACTGACTTTGTTGTTGACGATGGTCTCGGAGTACCAAATTTTGGTTGACCGATGATACTAGACGAGGGATTCGATCTCAACAACGCCAAAGGTTCAGTCAATTCTGTAAGCCTTGATACTATCATATAGCAGCAAGTTATTTTGCTCACCTATGTGACAAGACCTTGGTAGGAGCTTTTGACTTTGGGCTGACCACGTTACGTTAGATATACTCCGAGATGCTGTAACTCAGATCGAATGCCGCGTGCTCAAGCCATTGGGATCCTCTCCAAGGCCTTCTGCCACACGGAGGCTTCACGACTCTTTCCACGGTCATTGCCCACATAGAAATGCTTTGGCGGTTTGTTCATCCACCAAGGTCTTTTCATCTCGGCTTGGGACGAGCTTTGTACTCTAGTAAGATTTGCAATACCAAGGCTAGCTTTCGTTCTCTGCAAATCCCTGAGAGGTATCCTAGAAACACGCGGACGACCATAAGAACGCATCGTTGTCATATCGATCTCTGTGGTGGGAGACATACTCTCCGCCCACCTAAGCAACTGTTCTCTCGAGCGGCGAGCAAAAATCGGTAATCGAATGTGAACATAACTCACAAAGGGAGCTGTGGAGTACATGACATACAACATTGGAATCGCTCCACAGGCAATAGCTATCTCAAGTATTAGCTGGGACAAAATTTGGGAAAACTACGTTCAGTCACCTGCAGGGATAACCCAAATTGGCTGGTCAGGGGCCTTGTAGAGCACTGGAGCAACAAGGAGACAAGAGAAGGAAAAGAGAAAGATTGTGGTGAGCTTCAAACAGCCAACGAAGACTGTTCGTCCAGTGCCAGCATGGTAGACAAGAAGCCGCTCTGGATATGCTAGTGTACTCTTTCAGTAAGACGTCGTTTAGGATGCTTGCATGAAAAGCTCCTACCTGATTTGGTGGAAGCTGGGACAGTGGATGCATACACACGACCAACCGGTCGCATTCTAGCTACCTGACATACCGTACTCACACGCCTGATTGCAGATGATTGGCGTCCTAGTCGCCAAGAACAGATTTGCATGAGCATTTATGGTCTGGGCTTGTCCTTGAGCGAAGAGTAGTTGTGTAGATATCTATATGGGAGAGGTAGCCAAGCTGAGGAGCAGGTGGACTTAAGGTTGGTCGGCAATCGGCTATAAA